>ENA-OPBE01001908-OPBE01001908.1-human-gut-metagenome-genome-assembly--contig:-NODE-1908-length-16719-cov-2.215735_pt1 | contig 16719 bp, 10 predicted proteins | sample MGYA00241066_ERZ501448 | MGnify/ENA primary metagenome ERZ501448 (study PRJEB25962, sample SAMEA2042585) | human gut metagenome | biome: human gut; feature: human-associated habitat; material: faeces...
GCGCCACGAGTAGTGATGGCAGGAGTACCCAAACGGATACCGGAAGTCTGGAATGCAGAACGGCTATCGAACGGAACCATATTCTTGTTTACAGTGATATCGGCAGATACCAATGCCTTTTCAGCCACTTTACCTGTGAGATCAGGATATTTGCTACGCAGGTCGACCAACATAGAGTGGTTGTCTGTACCACCGGAAACGATGGTAAAACCACGGTCGATTAAAGCCTGTGCAAGTACAGCAGCGTTCTTTTGTACTTGTTTAGCATATTCCTTAAATTCAGGTTGCAGGATTTCACCGAAAGCAACTGCTTTAGCAGCAATTACATGTTCCAACGGTCCGCCTTGGATTCCCGGGAATACGGCAGAATCCAGTAATTGAGACATCATCTTGATCTCACCTTTCGGAGTGGTCTTTCCCCACGGATTGGGGAAATCCTTACCCATCATGATGACACCACCACGAGGTCCGCGAAGTGTTTTATGTGTAGTAGAAGTGACGATATGTGCATATTTAACCGGGTTTTCCAACAGTCCGGCAGCGATCAGACCCGCAGGGTGAGCCATGTCGATCATCAGGATAGCGCCTACTTTGTCAGCGATTTCACGCATACGTTTGTAATCCCATTCACGAGAGTATGCAGAACCACCACCGATAATCATTTTCGGTTTCTCACGTAGAGCGACTTCTTCCATCTGGTCGTAGTCAACGCGTCCAGTTTCCTGATTCAGGTTATATTCGCAAGGAGTATAGATGATACCGGAAGTGTTTACCAGTGAGCCATGAGAAAGGTGTCCGCCGTGTGCAAGATTTAATCCCATGAATTTGTCGCCCGGATTCAGAACTGCGAGGAAAACAGCAGCATTAGCTTGTGCTCCCGAGTGTGGTTGTACGTTTGCCCATTCAGCGCCAAAAATTTCTTTCAGGCGGTCGATAGCGATTTGTTCGCTTTGGTCTACTACTTCGCAACCTCCGTAATAACGTTTGCCGGGATAACCTTCTGCGTACTTGTTAGTCAGGCAAGAACCCATTGCCTGCATAACCTGGTCACTCACAAAATTTTCTGATGCAATAAGCTCGATTCCTTTCAACTGACGTTGATGCTCTTTTTCGATGATGTCGAAAATGATGTCGTCTCTTTTCATTCTTTTATAAGTAAGATTAAATTTCTAATTCGAGATACCTATTTTAAGCGCACAAAGTTAATGAAAATAAATAAAGAATGAAGGAAGTACAAGAAAAATGTTAGTAAAAAGCCGGATTTAATGATATTTTATTCTTAAAGGATGAATCCCAGCGAAAAACTTAACGCGCTGTCACGGCGACGGAAAATAATGTTGCTCACTCCCGTGCTGCCGTCGGAATTGATATTGTCGTAAATGATGGACTTGGAGATATTTCCGATGCTTTGCTCGTAGCGGAAATCGAAAAAGATACGGGAGATGTTGACGCCTACACCGATCACTGCACTGACATTGAACGGATACAGCCTTTCGTGAATCCCTTTTTGGTCAAAATTCTTAAAAGTGATTTCATTGTGTTTTCCCCATAAGTAGCGAAGTTTGGGGCCTGCGAAGATAGACATTCCGTAAGGCCCTTTTTTCACCACATTATAGCCGTATAAAATAGGGAAATCCACACTGTGCAACACCGATTGCACCGAAGCATAATCAGGCTCGATGGCAGGATGCTGTGAACCGAGCTTATCGAAAGTGATCTCACATTTGCTTACATTATAGGACACTTCCGGCTGAATGAAATGCTTCTTCATGTTGATGCGCATAAAGAGGGCGCCAAAATAACCTATCTTGTAGTTATTCTGCACCTCATCGATAGTCACATCCTTAATTTTCAGTTCAGATACCATGAACATGGAAGAGTTGAATCCCGCCTTGATACCGATATTTATTTTTTTTGTATTGGGGCGGTCCACTTTTTCTGCGTTATAGCTCTGGCCGACAGCCGTGCAGGCTATGGCTAACAAACCGGGAAGGATGAATTTACGCAGCATATTCATGGCAATATCGCACTTTTTATGATTTCTTCTTTTCTACACTCCAACCGAATTTACCGATTTTCTCTCCCAGATTATAATATCCTCCATGCACATATACCAGCGGATTGGCTTCGGCCAGTTCCAGCTTTCCGGTTTCAGGATTCAGGTTCCGGTCGTCCGCACGCACATTTACTACGTCAGCGATAAACATATCGTGTGAGCCGAGGGAGATGATTTCTTTCACACGGCATTCAATGCAAAGAGGAGATTCTTCAATCAACGGAGCACTGACCACCGTACACTGTCCGGGTGTCAGCTTCATCTCATCAAATTTATGATAATCACGTCCCGAACGAACTCCGCACCAGTCGGTGGCAAAAGCCATATCTTTCGTTGTCAGGTTGATGACAAACTCCATGTTTTTTTTGATAATGTCATAAGAATGGCGTTCCGGACGTACGGATATATAACACATGGGCGGGTTTGTACAAATCGTACCCGTCCATGCTACTGTGAACATATTATATTCGCTTTCTTCCTTTCCGCAGCTGACCAGTACAGCCGGCAGCGGATAGATCATCGTTCCTGGTTTCCAGTCCTGTTTCATGGGGCTATACGTTTATTCAGAGGATTGTAATCTCTTCACGTTTCTGCTCTTTCTCGCAATAATGGCACTTTACGATACAATTATCCTTGTCTATCACATGAAAGATAGTGGCCATCGGTTCGTTGTTGGTGATACATTTCGGATTGGCACATTTCACGATGCCCCGAAGTTCATCCGGCATTTTCACCTCTTTCTTTTCCACTACTTCGTAATCGCGGATGATATTCAGCTTGACGTGCGGGGCAACTACTGAAATACGGTTAATCTCTTCGTCGCAGAAGAATTTATCTGCAATCTTGATGATCCCTTTTTTACCCAGCTTCTTGCTGTCGAGGTTGAATCCGATAGTGATATTGCTAGTCATCTGTTCCACACCGAGCAGTTGCACTACGGTAAAGAGCTTTTCGGATGGGATATGGTCAATCACTGTCCCGTTTTTCAGGGCAGCTACTTGCAATGCTTGTTTATTTTCGCTCATAATAAAATATCGTTTTTAACGTCCTCTAATGTGATACCTAATACGTCGCAAAGAATGGCTTCACGGGCATACAGACCATTTTGTGCCTGTTGGAAATAATATGCCTTCGGGTTATCGTCCACATCGTATGCAATCTCGTTGACACGGGGTAGCGGATGCAGAATGCGCAGGTTCGGGCGAGTATTTTCCAACATCTTGTTGCGCAGGATATAAACGTTTTTCACCCGTTCATATTCCATTAGGTCGGTGAAGCGTTCACGTTGCACACGGGTCATATACAGGATATCTGCATCTGCAATGATTTCTTCGCTGAAATCCGTGTGTTCCACATATTTTATCTGGTGCGTTTTACAATAGAGTTTGTATTCTTCCGGCATTTTCAGTTCATCGGGAGCGATAAAATGGAAAGTCGGATTGAAGTGGCGCATGGCCATCAGCAGTGAATGAACGGTACGTCCGTACTTGAGGTCGCCCACCAGATAAATATTCAGATTCTCGAGCGTTCCCTGCGTTTTGTAGATGGAGTAGAGGTCGAGCATCGTTTGCGAGGGGTGCTGGTTGGCACCGTCACCGGCATTTACGATCGGAATCGCCGTCACCTCGCTGGCATATCGCGCCGCCCCTTCCAGATAGTGCCGCATCACGATGATATCGGCATAATTACTTACCATTTTGATGGTATCTTTCAGCGTTTCCCCTTTAGACGAGCTGGTGGCTTTGGGGTCAGTGAAACCGATAACACGTGCACCGAGCCGGTTGGCCGCTGTTTCAAAACTCAGACGGGTGCGGGTGGAGGGTTCGAAGAACAGGGTTGCCACTACTTTGCCTTCGAGCAGCCGGCGGTTGGGATGTTGTTCAAATTGTTTCGCCATTTCGAGCATATAGAGAATTTTCTCTTTCGAATGTTCGGCAATGGTTACTAAACTTCTGTTTTCCATTCTGTTATCTTTAATATTGATAGAACTTGTTTTCAGACTGTAAAGATAGAGATAAAATGCGGCATCCACAACAAAATAAAAAGCAAAGTTATGCTTTTTTTCTGCCGGCGACGGTCTCTTGGCCGTGCCACAAGGAATTGGTAATGATCCATGCCGGACCGACGTGCTTCTTTTCATGACTTTTCTGTTTTTTGGCTGCATTGATTGATGCGGCAAATATAGGGTGCTTTTTCATCGATGCTGTTATTGATTTCGATAACAAATAAAAAACGGCTCGCACGCACTCTTTCTTGAGAGAGAGTTATTTATATTCTTCTCTTCTCTTCTTTACGCGCGTTTCGCGCGAGCGCGTTAGTGAACCAAAACAACATTGAGTGTCAGCAAGTTATGCAAACAGCTCGAGGGCAAATCCTTAGAGACTACCCCCTCGTTGATCGCGTTTCTCCTCGCAAATGCCTCGAACTTGCGAGGAGAAACACTGTAAAAACAACCGGAATTCCGCTTGATAATCGTAGGGAATTTATCGTTTTTTTCTTCTCAAATTTGCATACTTCAACATCCGGTTTGGCAATCCGCCGTATTTCCATAAGCACATTATTCGCACTCTCCGGACACAGCGCTTAAAGTAATCATGCACCGTCCTTAAAACCGATATGCACCGTACCCGGAGCTTCGATGCATCATCCTTGAAAGCAGTATGCACCGTCCTTGCGTTTTCCCGTCCGAAAGGTATCCTGCCATCCTGTATATTTCTCCGTGCGGAAGCATCACTTTTTTTTGCGCATTCGCTAAATTATGACTAACTTTGCACATTCAATAACCAGATAATTCGTAATCAGACATAATGATAAAAAAAATAATAAAATTCCTCTGGATTTTTCTTGTAATAATAGTTTTGCTCTGTGTGGGTATTTTCACCTCTATCTCCAACGGCTGGATCGGCTATATGCCTCCCGTGGAAGAACTTGAGAATCCGGATTATAAATTTGCCGCCGAGATATTTTCGGAAGACGGGAAGGTGCTCGGCACATTCTCATTGCAAAAGAACAATCGCGTTTACAGCAGTTATGCCGATCTGTCACCTGCCATCATCCATGCGCTGATCGCTACCGAAGACGTGCGCTTCACCGAGCATTCGGGCATCGATGCCAAAGCACTTTTCCGCGCGCTGGTGAAACGCGGCATCTTGTTGCAGAAAAGCGCCGGTGGCGGCAGCACGCTCTCGCAGCAGCTTGCCAAACAGCTCTTCACGGAAAAAGTGGCGAGCAACACCCTCCAGCGCCTGCTTCAAAAACCGATCGAATGGGTGATTGCCGTAAAGCTGGAACGTTACTACACCAAAGAGGAAATCCTGACCATGTATCTCAACAAGTTCGACTTTCTGAATAATGCGGTCGGCATCAAGACGGCCTCCCAGACCTACTTTGGCTGCGAACCGAAAGACCTGAAAATCGAAGAAGCCGCCATGCTGGTAGGCATGTGCCAGAATCCGTCTCTATACAATCCGGTATCCCGGAACGAAAAGATACGCAAAAATGCCTTGGGACGCCGAAACGTAGTACTCGGCCAAATAGAAAAGGCCGGATTCATCACTGCCGCAGAACGTGATTCATTGCAGGCATTGCCATTAAAACTGACTTACAACCGGGTGGATCACAAAGAGGGCCTTGCCACTTACTTCCGCGAATACCTGCGTGGAGTGATGACCGCCAACAAACCGGACAAGAGCAACTACCGGGGATGGCAGATGCAAAAATTCTATGAAGATTCGCTTGATTGGGAAACCAACCCTCTGTATGGATGGTGTGCCAAAAACCGGAAAAAAGACGGTTCGAACTACAATATCTACACAGACGGACTGAAGATTTATACAACCATCGATTCGCGCATGCAAAAGTATGCGGAGGATGCGGTGGAGGAGCACTTGAAAGAGTTGCAGGCACAATTCTTCAAAGAGAAAAAAGGACGCTCAAAAGCCCCGTACAGCAACAATCTGACACAGGCACAGGTAGACGAAATCCTGCAAAGGACCTTAAAGCAAACAGACCGTTACCGCTTGATGAAAAAGGCGGGAGCTTCGGAAGCGGAGATCAAAAAGGCATTCGATACGCCCGAAGAGATGTCCGTATTCAGTTGGACCGGCGAAAAGGATACCCTGATGACTCCGATGGATTCCATTAAATATTACAAACATTTCCTACGTGCCGGCTTCATGTCGATGAATCCGTTCAACGGGCATGTGAAAGCCTACGTCGGTGGCCCCAACTATACTTATTTCCAATATGACATGGCCATGGTAGGCCGTCGCCAGGTGGGTTCTACGATCAAGCCGTATCTCTACGCATATGCCATGGAAAACGGTTTCTCACCCTGCGACGAAACCCGTCATGTGGAACAGACCTTACTGGATGAAAACGGTATTCCCTGGACGCCGCGCAACAGTACCAAGAAACGTTACGGCGAGCTCGTCACACTGAAATGGGGATTGGCTAATTCCAGCAACTGGGTATCTGCATATCTGATGAGTAAACTGAATCCGTATGCAATGGTCCGTCTGATCCACAGTTTCGGTGTCCGCAACAAAGAGATCATGCCGACCGTGTCGCTTGCTCTCGGCCCATGCGAAATTTCAGTAGGGGAGATGGTGAGTGCATACACCGCATTTGCCAACAAGGGTATCCGTGTAGCCCCTCTGTTCGTTACCCGCATCGAAGACAGCGAGGGTAATGTGCTTGCTACTTTCTCTCCGCAAATGGAAGAGGTCATCAGTGCATCGAGCGCATACAAAATGCTGGTGATGCTTCGTGCCGTTATCAACGAAGGTACCGGCGGACGTGTACGTCGCTATGGAATTACGGCTGATATGGGTGGTAAGACCGGTACAACCAATGACAACTCAGATAGCTGGTTCATGGGCTTTACTCCTTCATTGGTGTCCGGCTGCTGGGTAGGAGGTGACGAACGTGATATTCACTTCGGCACAATGACCTATGGACAGGGAGCTGCCGCTGCGCTGCCTATCTGGGCAACTTATATGAAGAAAGTCTATGGCGATCCGTCTTTAGGATACAGCCAGACGGAAACGTTCAAACTTCCCGAAGGATTTGATCCTTGTGCCGGTTCGGAAACACCGGACGGAGAGGTCTTTGAAGAAACAGGACTGGACGATTTGTTTAATTAAATTTTCCGTTGTGCATAAGTGTGTCATTTGTATCGGAAGTAACTATAACCGGAAAGAGAATCTTCTTCTGGCTCGCAGGAGACTGGTGGATTTGTTTCCAACCATCCGCTTTACCTCCGAACAGGAAACACGTCCTTTATTCTTCAGAAGTCCGGCATTATTCTCCAATCAGGTGGCGATGTTCTTTTCGGATGCAGAGGAAGAAAGGGTGCGCAAAGAACTGAAAGCTATTGAGCAGTCCGCAGGTCGCCGTCCCGAAGATAAAAAGGAAGAAAAGGTCAGCTTGGATATTGATTTGCTTTCTTACGATGACCGGATTTTAAGACCGGAAGATTTGAAAAGAGAGTATATCGTGAAAGGATTAGAAGAATTAAAATACAATCAGATATGAAATTTCTGGGAATTATACCTGCCCGTTATGCATCTACCCGTTTCCCTGCGAAACCGTTGGCTATGCTGGGAGGAAAGACGGTGATACAACGTGTGTACGAACAAGTGACCGGTGTATTGGATGATGCCTATGTAGCTACCGACGACGAACGCATTGAAGCTGCCGTGAAAGCATTCGGAGGAAAAGTGGTGATGACTTCCGTCGATCATAAAAGCGGGACAGACCGTTGTTATGAAGCATGTACTAAGATTGGTGGCGATTTTGATGTGATAGTCAACATACAGGGAGACGAACCTTTTATCCAGCCTTCCCAGCTGAATGCTGTAAAGGCTTGTTTTGAAGACTCTACTACACAGATTGCTACGTTAGTAAAACCTTTTACAGCCGACGAACCGTTTGCTGTACTGGAGAATGTAAATTCGCCGAAAGTGGTGGTCAACAAGAACTGGAATGCACTTTATTTCAGCCGTTCCATTATTCCGTATCAGCGTAATGCCGACCGGGAAGACTGGCTGAAAGGACATACCTACTACAAACATATCGGTCTGTATGCCTATCGCACCGAAGTATTGAGGGAAATCACCGCTCTCCCTCAATCCTCACTGGAGCTGGCCGAATCATTGGAACAGCTGCGCTGGCTGGAGAATGGATATAAAATAAAGGTAGGTATCAGTGAAGTGGAAACGATAGGAATCGACACACCGCAAGATCTGAAACATGCGGAAGAATTTTTGAAGAACAGAAGCTGATTTATGGATCGTACAATACAACCTGAAATACAAGCCCTGAAAAAATTCCATATATTTCCTCCCGTCCGGACCACTTTGCCGAATGGTATCCCATTGGCTATAGTCAATGCCGGTGAACAGGAGGTAGTCCGTATTGATATTCTTTTTGCCGGAGGACGTTGGCAGCAGTCGCAGAAGTTGCAGGCACTGTTTACGAACCGGATGCTGCGTGAGGGTACGCGGAAATATACGGCAGCCATCATCGCGGAGAAACTGGATTATTATGGTTCATGGCTCGAATTGTCCAGTTCGTCGGAGTATGCTTATATCACGGTCTACTCACTGAACAAGTATCTGGCGAAAACACTGGAAGTCGTGGAATCGATGGTGAAAGAACCCCTGTTTCCGGAGAAAGAACTGCATACCATTCTGGATACGAATATCCAGCAATACCTGGTCAATACTTCTAAAGTCGATTTCCTGGCACATCGTGGTCTGTTGCAGACTCTTTACGGAGCACAGCACCCGTGTGGACAAATCGTTGTGGAAGAAGACTACCATGCCATTACGCCGGAGGTTCTCCGTAGTTTCTACGACCGGCATTATCATTCGGGCAATTGTTCTATTTTCCTGTCAGGCAAGGTGACGGAAGATACCATCCGGCGGGTGACCGATACTTTCGGAACTCCTTTTGGTCAATATCAGCAGAAAGCGATAAAGCCGGAATTCTCTTTTAACGCCGTTGCCGAAAAACGCATTTTCATAGAGCGTGAAGACGCATTGCAGAGTGCGGTGAAATTAGGGTGTACTACCATTACCCGCCAGAATCCCGATTTTCTGAAGTTACGGGTACTGATGACGTTGTTCGGAGGATACTTTGGCAGTCGTCTGATGTCCAACATCCGTGAGGAAAAAGGATATACTTATGGTATTTCTGCCGGAATTATGTTTTATCCGGATAGTGGTTTGCTGGGAATTTCGACAGAAACGGATAACGAATATGTTGAACCACTGATACAGGAAGTATATCACGAAATAGACAAGCTGCATCAGGAACTTGTTCCGATGGAAGAACTGACCATGGTGCGCAACTATATGCTGGGAGAAATGTGCCGCAGCTATGAATCGGCTTTCTCGCTATCGGATGCATGGATTTTCATTGCTACTTCCGGGCTGGATGATCTCTATTTCTCCCGTTCCCTGCAGGCTGTGAATGAGGTGACGCCTCAGGAAATACAGGAATTGGCACAACGTTATTTGTGCAAAGAGACATTAAAAGAGGTCATTGCTGGTAAAAAGTTGTCATAATTTGCTTTCCGAAAGTGGGCTGTTTGGGATAGAAATTGTATCTTTGTCCAAATTGTAATTCTAAAATGAGTAACGACTAAAACCAATGAGGAAATATCTATATACTACACTTTTGCTGGCTCTTCTTGCACAAGAGGGAGTGATGGCACAAGAAAATGAAGGAAAAACAGGCGGATTTTTCGGAAAAATTAAAGATACATTCTCCACTGAAATAAAGATTGGCAACTATACTTTTAAGGATGGCAGTGTCTATACGGGAGAAATGAAAGGACGAAAACCGAATGGAAAAGGAAAAACAGTCTTTAAAAACGGTGATGTCTTTGAAGGAGAATATGTGAAGGGAAAACGTGAAGGATATGGAATTTATATGTTTCCCGACGGAGAAAAATACGAAGGACAGTGGTTTCAGGACCAGCAGCACGGAAAAGGTATCTATTATTTTATGAATAATAACCGTTACGACGGTATGTGGTATCAGGATTATCAGCATGGTGAAGGAACAATGTATTATCATAACGGTGATTTGTATGTAGGTAAATGGGTGAATGATAAGCGTGAAGGCGAAGGTACATACACTTGGGCGAATGGTGCCAAATATACTGGTCACTGGAAAAATGATAAGAAGAACGGCAAAGGCATCATGAACTGGGACGACGGCTGTAAGTATGAAGGAGACTGGAAAGATGATGTCCGTCACGGAAAAGGGGTATTTGAATATACCAATGGAGATAAATACGATGGTGACTGGGCGGATGATATTCAACACGGAAGAGGTACTTACTACTTTCACACGGGCGATCGTTATGAAGGTTCTTATCTCTTAGGTGAACGCACCGGTGAAGGAGTTTATTATCATGCTAACGGTGACAAATATGTAGGTAATTTCAAAAATGGCATGCAAGACGGAAAAGGTACTTTTACCTGGGCGAATGGTGCCGTGTACGAAGGAAGCTGGAAAAACAATAAACGTGATGGCAGAGGAGTCTATAAATGGAGCAATGGCGATGTTTATGACGGTGACTGGAAAGACAACCGTCCCAATGGACAGGGTACTCTGAAAACCGTTGCTGGGATGCAATATAAAGGTGGCTTTGTTGACGGATTGGAAGACGGACAGGGCGTACAAATCGATAAAGATGGTAATCGCTTCGAGGGCTTTTTCAAACAAGGAAAGAAAAATGGTCCTTTTGTGGAAACAGATAAAGATGGGAAGGTGATTAAAAAAGGAACCTATAAATTCGGAAGACTTCAATAGATGATAAATGGTAGTGGGCTGCGCATTGCGTGGCCTATTTTTTATGGTACAAAGAAAAATGGATAATAACCCAAAGCGGTCATTATCCATTTTATAATTTCCTGTTGAAAGTAACTTCAACTATCACCTATCATTTATCACCTATCATCTATTAAATGATGTATTGTGAACTGATAGATTCGTTATTCATCACTCGTTTGATTGTTTCTGCAAACATATCAGCAATGCTTAACTGTTTTACTTTCGGGCATTTCTTTGCGTATGGGATGCTGTCGGTAAATACCATTTCTGTCAGGGCAGACTCTTGCACGCGGAAAGAAGCCGGATCAGACATTACGCAGTGGCTGGCGATGGCGCGTACAGATTTGGCACCGGCATCCAACATGATGTTGGCTGCTTTGGTAATTGTTCCTGCAGTGTCTACGATATCGTCAATCAATACTACGTTTTTACCTTCTACGTCACCGATGATTTGCATAGATGCTACTTCATTGGCTTTTTCACGTGATTTGTTACAGAGTACCAATGGTACACCGAGGTATTTGGAGAAAGTACTAGCACGTTTTGAACCTCCTACATCCGGTGTAGCAATCACCAGTTCTTCCAGTTTCAACGACTGGATGTAGGGGAGGAATACGGCTGATGCATACAGATGGTCTACCGGGATATTGAAGAATCCCTGAATTTGATCTGCGTGCAAATCCATTGTGATTAGTCGGTCGATACCTGCTACTGACAGTAGATCGGCTACCAACTTAGCTCCGATAGATACACGAGGTTTGTCTTTTCTATCCTGACGTGCCCAACCAAAGTAAGGGACAACTGCTACAACGCTCTTTGCAGATGCACGTTTGGCAGCGTCAATCATCAGGAGAAGTTCCATTAAGTTGTCTGAGTTTGGGAATGTGGATTGAACCAGGAATACATGTGCGCCACGAATTGATTCCTCATATGAAACAGCAAATTCGCCATCGGCAAAATGGGTAATGTTCATATTTCCCAGAGGACAATCCAGGCTTGCGCAGATTTTTTCTGCAAGATATCTCGAGTTCGTTCCCGAGAATACCATAAAGGGTGCTTTTTCGCTCATTTTGTAATAGATGTTACCTATTTGTTAATTTGCCTGCAAAGGTAGGAATTTCTCTTATTATTTAGAAGGACTTATTGTATAAAAAATATTTTTCTCTCCAACTTATCGGAAATATTTGTAGATTTGCTTTCTGAAAACAGTTAATAGTCAAAAATGAGTTCACGCTTTCCTCTATATATAATAGGTATAGTGTTGTTTGCCTCTTTTTTTTCGTGCACTGATATGGTGCCGACCAAAGAGGTGCGCCTGATTGATTCATTAAACGGGAAAGCGTATGCTTATCGTTATCGAAGCCTGGATTCTTCTTATAAATATGCCAATGAAGCCTATCGGCAGGTGAATTTCTACAAGTCGGGGAAAGCGGAAGCATCCAACAACCTGGGGTTCTGTGCTTTTATGGCTATGGACTTTGACCGGGCGGAAGCGTTGCATAAGGAAGTATATAAACTGACTAAAAATGAACTCGAACTGTTGATTGCCGACATCGGACTGATGAAAATCTGTCAGCGGACGGCTATGAACAAAGAATTTTATGATTATCGTAATAGTGCGCTCAAGCGCATGAAACGTATTCGTGAAGAGAGTGATTTGTTTGCCGACCGTCACGAGGCACTACGGCTGGATTATGCATTCACCGAATTTTTCATCGTTTCTTCTATTTATTATTACTATCTGCAGCAACGGCAGGAGGCCATCACATCTCTTAACCGGATTCCGGAAGATGAAGCTTTGACAGATACTAATCAGTTGCTTTATTATCATTATATTAAAGGTTCGGCCTCGTTGGTGGAAGCAACCAAGCCGGAAGACCGGAAAATGCGTGAGTTCGACCAACTTTATATTACCTGGCGGACAGCTGTTCAGACTAATCATCCTTATTTCGAAGGAAATGGTCTGCAAGGATTGGCTAATCTGATGGTTTCACCTAATAATTTCGAACTTTTTCGGACGAGAAGGGGATATGCGCTGGATCAGTTTGGGTTTCCCGTAGATTCGCTTTTGCCTTTGCGAATGGCACAGCGTGCGCTTGAAAAATTTCGTGAGTACAATGATTTGTATCAGATTGCCGGTGCGTATGTGTCTATCGGTAAATATATGAATGAGCACGGACGTTATACGGAGGCATTGGATACGCTTGCAAAAGCGTTGGATTGTGTGAATCAACATCACATGCTCTATTATCACCATGCGGCGGATACATTGGATAAACTACATGTTTTTGTAGAAGGAGATACGACTTATACCGGGGTTCCATGGATCATGCAGGAAGATGTGAGAACGGTACCTGAATGGATCTCAAGGATTCGGGAGCAATTGAGTGTGTCGTATGCGGGGCTCGGGATGAAGTATGCTTCTGATTACAACCGGAATATATATTTGGATATTTTAAATTATACCCGTCAGGATAAGGAGTTGGAGAGCCGCTATCTTTCATTGGAAGCCGATTCACGACAAATGACGCTTGTACTTTCTTTGGTTATTGTCGGACTTGTATTGGTGGTTATTCTTTGGTGGTTTTTCAATAAACGGTCTAAAATAAGGAATCAGGTAGACGTGGAGCGTCTGCAACGGATTCTGACTCTTTGCCGGGATATAACTTCGTCCATTCCGATGAATGTTCCATTAATTCAACAAGGTATCGATCAATTATTTGGGAAAGGACGTCTTCAACTGGAAATTCCGGAGGAAGGAAAAGCGGCACTGGTTCCTCTGCATCGGTTGAACCGTGATGAAAAAGCATTGGTGCATGTGCTTGAACCGTATATTGTTTGGGCTGCGGACAATGAGCAGATGGTGGAAGCGTTGAGTGACGAGCGGATGCAGTTGGAAAAGCAACGGTATGTTTACGAACAACATATTGCGGGAAATAAACGTCAGAATCTTATAAAGAAGGCTTGTCTGGGCATTGTCAATGGTATTAATCCTTATATTGACCGTATCTTGAACGAAGTGCATAAGTTGACGGAGCGGGGGTATATTGATAATGCGAAGATTAAGAAAGAGAAGTATCAATACATTGATGAGCTGGTAACTACGATTAATGAGTACAACGATATTCTGGCTCTTTGGATTAAGATGAAGCAAGGAACGCTTAGCCTGAATATTGAAACTTTCAGTCTCAATGAACTGTTTGAGCTGCTAGGCAAGGGAAGACGTGCTTTTGAAATGAAAAATCAGAAGTTGGAAATTGAACCGACTACGGTTATGGTGAAGGCCGACCGGGCACTAACTTTGTTTATGATTAATACGCTGGCGGAAAATGCCCGTAAATATACTCCGGAAGAAGGAACAATTAAAGTGTATGCCCGTACTACGGAGGATGCCTATGTCGAGATCTCTGTGGAGGATAACGGAAGAGGTATTTCCGAAGAAGATGTGGCGCATATCATTGGTGAGAAGGTGTATGATTCCCGTGTGATCGGAATGAAGAATGCGGCCGATCCGGAAGTGTTGAAAGAAAACAAAGGTAGTGGTTTCGGATTGATGAATTGTAAGGGAATCATTGAGAAGTATAAGAAAACGAATGATTTATTCCGGGGATGCGTTTTTGATGTGGAGAGTGAACTGGGGAAGGGAAGCCGTTTTTATTTTCGTTTGCCTTCGGGAGTGCGTAAAGCAATGGGGGTATTGTTGCTTTGCTTGTTGCTTCCGTTGGGGATGGTTTCTTGTCTGCATGATCCGATTCCTCCCATGTTGCAGGATGGCGATTCGATTGTAGTAGTTATGGATTCTGCGTATGAGGATTTGCTGGATGTAGCGTCGGATTATGCGAATGCTGCCTATTTTGCTAATGTGGATGAAAATTATGAGTTGGCTTTGCAATATATAGATTCTGCGATGCTTTTTCTGAATGAGCATTATGAAAAATATGCGCGTCCGGATCGCCCACATCGGTATATGAAGCTGGTAGGTGAGGGAACGCCTGCTGAAATCAGTTGGTGGAACGAACTGTTTGATTCGGATTATCATGTAATTCTGGATATCAGGAATGAGGCGGCAGTTGCTTTTCTGGCTTTGAAACAGTTGGATGCTTATAGTTATAATAATTCGGTATTTACAGATTTGTATAAGTTACAGGGAGAGGATCAAACCCTCGAAGCATATTGCCGGCAGTTGGAGCGTTCGAATACCAATAAGACGGTAGGAATTATTTTATGCTTTGTTTTATTGATTGTTTCGTTGGTTGGATATTATTTTCTGTACATGAGAAAACGTTTGCAGAATCGTTTGAATCTCGAACAGGTACTTGAGATTAACCAGAAGGTGTTTGCTGCATCTTTGGTGAGACCGCAGGAACAGGAAAATGCAGAGGCACTTCAACGAGAAGAGAGTACGCTTAAAGAAATTCCGCAGCGGATTGTGGATGAAGCATTCGGTTCGGTAAATGAATTACTGACGATTGACCGGATGGGAATTGCCGTTTATAATGAAACGACACATCGGCTGGAATATGCTTCTCGTCCCGGACAGGAAATGCCGGAGATGGTAGAGCAGTGTTTTAGTGCCGGAGAATATCTTTCTGAGCAGCATCTTCAGGCAATTCCGCTGATGGTGGAAGCAGGGGGCGAGCATCAATGTGTCGGTGTGCTTTATCTGGAGCGCAGAGAAGGAACGGAACAGGAGACGGATCGACTGCTTTTTGAACTGGTAGCTCGTTATGTGGCTATTGTCGTGTTTAACGCAGTGGTGAAGCTGGCTACAAAATATCGGGATATCGAGTCGGCACACGAAGAAACACGTCGGGCTTCCTGGGAAGACAGCATGTTGCATGTTCAGAATATGGTGCTTGACAACTGTCTGTCGACTATTAAACATGAGACGATTTATTATCCGAATAAAATCAAGCAGATTGTAGGGCGGTTGAATGCGCAGAATCTTTCGGAAACGGAGGAGCGTGAAGCGGTGGAGACTATGACGGAATTGATTGAATACTATAAGGGAATCTTTACGATTTTGAGTTCGTGTGCTTCCCGTCAATTGGAGGAGGTCACTTTCCGGCGTACGGTGATTCCGGTACAGGAACTTTTGGATGCTGCCGGAAAATATTTCAAGAAGTTGATGAAGAATCGACCGGAGAGGATAGAATTGGAAATAGAGCCGATGGAGGCGAAGGTGATAGGAGACGTGAATCAGTTGCGTTTTCTATTGGAGAATTTGATTGATGAAGCATTGACTGTACGTGAAGATGGAGTGATACGTCTGCAAGCGCGCAAGGATAATGAATATATTCGTTTCCTCTTTACGGATACGAGACGTGAGAAGAGTGTGGAAGAGTTGAATCAACTATTTTATCCGAATCTGGCACGTATGACTTCCGGTGAAAAAGGGGAGTTGAGGGGAACGGAATATCTGGTATGCAAGCAAATTATCCGCGACCACGACGAATTTGCGGGACGTAGGGGATGTCGTATCAATGCCGAGCCGGCTGAAGGCGGCGGGTTTACGGTTTATTTCACTATTCCGCGCCGATAAAAGGAAAACACATAAAAGTTATTAGATAAGGAACATGGAAGAACAGAAGTTTAAAGTTATTATTGTAGAGGATGTAAAACTGGAGTTGAAAGGGACAGAAGAAATATTCCGTCATGAAATACCGAATGCAGAAGTGATCGGCACGGCAATGACGGAAAGTGAGTTTTGGCCGTTGATGGAGGCCCAGCTTCCCGATCTGGTATTGTTGGACTTAGGACTAGGAGGTTCTACGACCATTGGTGTTGATATTTGCAAGAATATATTCAAACGTTAC
>ENA-OPBE01001920-OPBE01001920.1-human-gut-metagenome-genome-assembly--contig:-NODE-1920-length-16611-cov-2.820790_pt1 | contig 16611 bp, 15 predicted proteins | sample MGYA00241066_ERZ501448 | MGnify/ENA primary metagenome ERZ501448 (study PRJEB25962, sample SAMEA2042585) | human gut metagenome | biome: human gut; feature: human-associated habitat; material: faeces...
AACTCCAGTTCCGTTTTTATAGCACATCCCTAATGCATTTAAACAATACATATTGCCAGCATTTGCTCCTGCCTGAAAATACTCCACTGCTTTTCCAGCATCTTTGGATACACCTATTCCAGATTGATAAAACGCACCTATATTCAAGAAAGCAATTTCGACACCATTATCTGCTGCTAATTTATAATACTTGATTGCATTTTCATAACTTTGCTTAACACCACACCCCAGTTCGTACATTGTTCCCAACAAGTTGTAGGCATTTTCATCACCCATTTCTGCAGCTTTTTGAGCACATTGAAAAGCTTTGTTCTCATCTTTTACATCTTCATCTTCAGCTTCTTTATAGACCATTGCCAAAACAACATACACATCCGAATCATCTAACTCTTTGGCTGCTTTAGAAATCCAGTATAGCGCCTCCTGATCGTTCTTCTCACAATCTTGTCCAAAATAATACATTTGACCAAGTGCATACTCTGCAGGTGGATATTCCTTTTCAGCTGCTTTTTTATAATATATATACGCTAAAGATCCATTATGAGATACAAACTGCCCCTCATCATACAGTTTTCCTAATATAAATTCTGCAACCGAATAACCTGCATCAGCAGCCTGGGTAAAATATGCAACAGCAGTATCTATATCCTTTTCAATTTTTGTTCCCGAATAATATCTTTCACCGAGTTCTGTACATGCAATAACATCACCTTCAAGAGCTAATTTTAATAAATCATCCATCGATTTAGACAAATACTCATTTTCTAAGTTTTGATTATAGGAAATGGGAATATTCTTCCTATTTAATCCAGGAAATTTTTTTAACTCAGATAAAGGATATAATATTGTTGAATCCACCCCTAATGGCATAGCAATAATAAACAATGATGAAGAACACCACTCCTCACTTAAACCACCATTTACAAGCAAGGTATAACATTCTTTTAAAGCTAATTTTCTATCTACTGATTCAGTAACAATCTTAGCAACAACGGTTGGCGCGCCAAGTGTAATAGCAGTTTTTAAAATACCTTTTTCTGTTGCTGTATTCGGAAGGATGTCATTTACCAAACCATAAAGACGTTTGCTCTCAAAATATATGTCAACACCAAATCGGTCTATAATAATCTTGAATGCTTCAACCGCTTGCTGATGAGGAATAGCCCCCATCAAAGACTCCCCACAAAAAGGACAAACTGCAATTGTATTTGAAACATTTGTTGACCATTCAGCTCCACATTTTGCACATTTCATATTTTCCACCTCAATTATCAAAATATAATTTTTTAAGTTCAGTTACAGCATCGACGTCCCCTTTATCAACCGCTTTCCTAAGAAGTTCTTTGGCTTTTAAACGATTTTTTCTTTACTCCGATTCCTCTTTTATAACATAGCCCACGAAAACGAATAGCCTCCATAGAGCCTTTTACATACGCATTCTCTAAAATTGAAAAACCTTTATCATAAAGTTTACGTTCATTTATATAGTAGACCGCAAGTTTACATGGTGCAGATAACACTCCTTTTTCGACCTGCAAAAAATGCTTTTATATAATGTCCAAACTCATTCTTCCACACAAGTAATACAGCAGCCTCCATAGCATCAACACTATCTTTAGCGCAATTTCCATTTAATCTTCTGATTAAGTGGCATTTCTGAAACACACTCCTCAAGTCTCTTTCTTGCTTCAGGATCTCCCATCTTCGCTGCCTGTTGATACCACTGAGCGGCTTTCATTATGTCTTTACCAATTATATTTCCATTCTGATAAAGCTCTCCCAGCCTATACTGTGCTTTAGCATTTTCGTTTTCAGCTGCAGTTGTTAAAAACACTATCGCTTTTTCCAGATCTTTTTGAATTCCTTTTCCATATGTATATATATCCGCAAGTGCTACTAATGCATTCCCATTATTCTGCTCTGATGATTTTTCAAAATATTTAATTGCCATATGAATATTTTTCTTTACATGTAAACCCTTCTGATAAAATAGTCCAACATAATATTGTCCTTCTGAATCATTTGCTTCTGCTGCTTTTAAATACCATTTCCAAGCTTTTTTGTAATTTCTTTTAGAATAATATATCGATGCGATCAGATTATACGCAGGTACATATCCGCCATTTGCAGCCCTTCTACATTCTTCTAATGCAGCCTCTGTTTTTTTTTCAGAAAGCATTTTTTCCGCATTGTCCAAAATAACTCTGAAGGAATCTGTATTATAAGTATTGTTTATTTTAGAAGATGAATATGTATATTGTTCCGATATATCTTCGTTCAACTCATCATTTGTTATTTGCCAACAAGACGCATGGCATATAGGGCAGTTTTGGGATTCACCATACGCCAAGTCATACCCATCAATAATATACCCACATACCATACATTTATAATGGTCAATAATGCTATATTTCTCAATATCTTTCAGAGTACAATCAGTTGTGTTATATTCTTTATTCTGCTCTATATCTTTTGTTTCGTCACAATGATCCGAATATGTGGATGATGATTTACTATTACTAATTAAAGTATCCTCGACCGTCGCATTTATCATTTTCGTAATTCCATAACCATTGTAATACATGGCAGCACCATATAGAGCTTCGCAAATCATATCTGCCCACGTTTCCGACAAACCTTCTTCCTCAATGAAAAGCTGTTTCAACTTTCTTACGGTCATTTCCGCTTCATCCATATCCTGATCAAAAAGAGTTCTTATGTATGTCGCATAATCATCTGTTACCGTTTTACTGAAAATACGAATTTCCTTCTTTAGATTCGGTGCAGTATCCAAGATGAAACCAGACAATTGTCGGAGATTTTGAAAAACTCCATTTCCCATTTTTGTAACAGCACCATATATTGCTTTATCAAGTGAGTCGTAGGTATCAAATTCAACTTTTCCCTGTATTGCTGTTTCACAATATGGACATACCTTTTGCTTGTCTAAATCATCGTCTTCAACAATCCATGCGCCCTCGCACAATTGACATCTAATCTTTTTCATATTATTTTGCCCTCCTTATTCACATGGATTGACCATTTACTTTCTTATTATATCTTTTGTTTTCTCCACCTACAGAAGTCTCTATTTTATATCCGTCTTTATATGCTTGTGCCCTTTTTTTGAAATCTAAACTCGCAGGTATCGGATATTTGGGATCTCTATTGATAACAGCTCCTGAACTATAGCCTCCATCAGTAATAACCTGCTCTGCACCTCCAGACCGCGGTGCCTGTGCAGGATCCATTTTTGAAAACTTACTTTGAGGTGCTATTTTCCCATATACAAGATTCTGATCTTTTGATAACTCAACTATCGTCTCATATTCAGCAGAATTTGAATGTGGAAGGGCCCCCTTATCTATACGCTCACCTGGTGTATTTCCAAGTGATTTTTCAGAAACGAAAACACCTGAACTTCGTTCCATTCCATGAGTTGTTACAAACTTCTCTCCAGCTTTAGCATGTCGAACCTCCATTGAACAACCTGGCTGATTAGATGCTTTGAGGTTAACAGTCTCTTCTTTTGATAGACCTCTTTCCACCATAAGCCTATCAAAGTTCTTCGAACTAAGTTTTGTCCTTTTATCCGTCAAACCACTCTGCATATATCTACTCGATTTAGATGCTTCATGGCTTGTCTGAATATTTTTTTCTATTATATTTTTACGAGACATATTCCATATCCTCCTAATGCATCCTTACTTCTTTTTACATTTACCACCAATCCCCATCATCCCAATCGTCAATCTTACAGCGTAATATTGCCCTATCCTCGGAATTACCAACTTTCGGTATAATACTTTCTCCAGACTTTAAATTACAACTATCACCATTGTGAAAAGATAAATACACCTTACATTCATCATGCGCAACAATACCTATCCTTATAATAGATTTAATTGCGGAATCAGAGCTTTTCGAATTATATTCGTATACCTCTGTTTCAATACTTGCGTTTCCAGAAATTCTAAAGCTCACATTCTCGTCCAATTCAAAAGATACATCTTCTCCCCTTGAAAGTATTTTCACAACCACGACATCACCCAACCCTAAGTTTTTCACCGTTAAATATGGCGAAAATTCTTCTTTTTGAGTTATACTAATACAATTCTCTAATGCTACTTGAGGATCACATGCGCATATCTGGCAACGTTTAAGAATTATCGGTTCTTCTGTAACATTAATCTCCCCCATTAGAGTTTCTACCAATAGTGGTCGTGTCACGCTCTGATTATTATTAACACTATCCGACAACTTTATCGCTCCTCTCGTATACTCTTCGTTATTTTCATACACATTTTCTGAATTATCAAATATCCTACTTAAATCCCAAGACGTATCATGCGGATTATATTCTTTATGATCATTTTTAGCCATTTCTCTCAACCAGACTTCTCTTTCTTCTTCGGTATCACACCAATAATTCACGTTAAGCAGTGCCAGAAGAACGATCGTTTTTCTTTGCAAATTCTGCTCCGTTAATGGTATGTCTATATCTATCGAAGGCTCATAGTCCTTTAGACGTTCCTCCTCAAAAAAAGCTTTTACTTGGTGTGGGATTCGTAATACATAAGAATCTTCTAATAAATTTATAATTGCCCATATTTCAGAATATGCCATCATAGTCTCTAAAATTGAATCCGTATTTTCAGTTTGAGAATCTGCATGATCATGTTTTTCAAAATCTGATGCCATTTCCCCTTGCATTATCTTTCACCCCCTGTACATTTCAAAATAAAACCTAAATGGTGGCGCAAAGGGAAGACCTACGATAGCTTCACCAACCTTCAAATTGTTTAAATCCCAATCCTCTACAGTGGCTCCAATACGTTTTTCTTCGACCATCGTATTATTGAGCATACGGTATTGCTCAAGTACCATGTTTTTTCCATGTAAACTGGATATATATTCTCTTGTTGTTACATCATTTGCTCTGAAAGCGATAATAGAGGAAAAACCTGCAGCAAGGTTCTTTCCTCTGCTTTGACCGTATATCTCATAAAGCTGTTCAATGCTTTGAAGTCCTGCAAAGACTTTTACTCCAAGACTACGTCCAAAATTTACACCATCATCTATATGTTGTAGATTTGGTAAAAGCTTAAATTCATCACATATAAAGTACACGTTTCCCTGAGATTTTGTTCGCCCTAGAGCCTCTTTAAGTGCCAAATCAAACAGCATTTTATACACCGGAGTGAGCACACTGCCAATAGAAAGATCATATTCAATAAATAAAGTACGACCACCTTTTTGACGCACAAAATTTCTCATCGAGAATTTTCCTTTTTCGCAGAAAACGCCCATGAATACATCTCGAACAACTGAAAACATTTCTGCCAGTACACCTTGTGACTGTGCACTGTCTCCTTCAATGTAACTCATCACTGAACGCATATCTCCGAATCCATCAAGATAGTCGCAAATATCTGATCCTGAACACGAATCCAAAAACTCTTTAATTCTATTATTATAAAAATTCTCTACTACAAATTTTTTTTCGCCCTCACCCAAACGAATGGTAGTCACAAGTATGGCTGCCAGTAAGTCTCTCGCAGCATTAGGAAAAAATGGATTACTCGAATTGTTTTTTGTTCTTTCCTCAAAAAGAGCCTTGCATATTTCTGTTGCATTCATCATAACCTGCCGTTCATCCCAACCGTCTGCAAGAATCTCTTTGAAAATATTCCAACGTTCTGACTGTTGAATATACTGTGGGGAGTTCCCAATGACACAATCCTTTTTATTATAAAACTTTGAGTAAAAATCTCCCTTACTATCAAAAATAATCATTACATCATCTGCAGTCATTTTTCTCTTTAACTGTTCAATGATATGGTAAAACAAAGTACTCTTACCGCATCCAGTTCCACCTACAAGCATCATATGCTTGCTGATTATATCTTCACCCAACCCGAAAGATGCAGGTTTTCCATTGAACTCGCCTTTCAGCAAAAGAGATGGTGTGCCAGTAGTTACCGGCAGACCGTTTTTAGAAACAGCCGTTCCTTGAATTACGTTTTTCCCTACTGCCATATCAAATTCCTCCCTCTAACAAAAAATATGGGTGTTGGCGTTTCCACTCAACACCCATCTCCTTCTTTTTTACATTCTGGACATTACGCCCAGGAATTTCAAAATTAAGTAAATAAGGTAAAATGCTGCAATAACATAACCAACGACAACACTCAACGCAATCTTTACAACCATGTTAAGAGGTGCCCTTCTATCAAGCCATTCCGAACGCCCCGACACCACTTTATAACCTGAATAGATAGCCCATGCTGTATACGCAAGAATTAATACTGTCTCCATAAAAAACCTCCTACTATTTAATGATTATCTCTCGTTACCACGTCCACCACCAAGAGCCTTACCTCTCGCTGGTGCACTGCTTTTGTTACCACTGTTACTGGAATTGCCACTGTTCTTGTTATTAGAAGAGAACTGGCTTTGCTTCGCACTTTTGGTCTGACTAGAATTCACCTTAATACGCTGCATAAAAGCCGCTCTTTTATCATTTGCACTATTAGCCATAACTAAGTCCTCCTTTCATACTATTTTCTAATTCCTTGCCCAATATTATTTGACCTTGTTTTTTCACTCTGATTTTCAAGAGGCTTCATATTTTTCCGCTGTACAACACTTTGCATAAAAATCCAATTGGAAAATAATTGATACAAACGCTCCACTTCACGCTTATATCTCCCTCTACGTTCATCAATATACTCGTTCCAGTCTGCATCCAGAGACTCCGGCATTACATGCGGTTCTATATTATTCAACGAAGGTATAATTCTAGGCAAAACTTCTATCAACTCGTAGATATCATTTTTATCCATCCAACCATTTAAAAGAGCCCTTTCTATAATTACATCTATTTTTAAAGCGTCTTCTTCCCTGTAATAGGAAAATATTTGTTCTCTTAATGTTTGGAATTGTGCTCTATCCGTTTCATTGAGTTGATACATCATCCTATCTACATTCCTTCCTTCAAATCTACAATTTGCTCTTTAAGTTTATCTCGTTCAATCTCAATAGACTTGTACTTTGCATCATATTCTTCAAATGTACTTTTGGCGTCATCTCTCTTTTCTTCCAACTCAAGAATATTATTTTTACAGCTCACAATTTCTTCTTCTTTTTGCTTTATCTTTCCTTCAAGCTCCATCAACTGTTCCAACATTTTGCTATAAGTAGCTTCCTTTTGAGAATAACCTGTCGAAATCTCTTCTATAAAGTGTTGCATTGCCGATGCAAACCTTGCTGCATATCTTCCCTCAAATTGAACAGTAGCAGCCTCCGCATCGTGTCTATATTCTTCCAACTCTTCTTTGGCACTTTTAACCTTATCTGCAAATTCGGCTCGATAATCTTGCAATCGTGTAAGCGAATCAACAAAAGTATTTAAATCTGCAATGGCATTGTCAAGAATAAGTTGTGCGTCTTCAAGCCTTTTTTTCAGAATCCCATGTTTTCTTGTTTTTCCTCGAAGTTCATCTTCTTTCCAGAATATTGCTTCTTCCAGATCATATAATTTAATGTCATAGGCATAGACCTCTTTGAATAAAGCAATTCTGTCCACATCAACAATACCAGAAACTGAAATATCATCCCCACTACCACTCCTACTAAATATTCCCTCTGCACTGAATCCTGTAAGAAAATCTGGAAGCCATGATTTAAACTTTTCTTGTCCCATCTGGATAATTTGACATGTCAAATACTTGTAAAAAGTATGAACACCGCCCATAAGACTATGAGATCCTCCAAGACTCTCATAGGTATCTCTGTAGGCATCTTCAACGCCATCACATCCTACATAGCATGCAATAACTGATTTTTCAGAAAGATTTATTATACAGCTTCTAAAACTTTCAGCAGCATCCTCATCACAAAGACTGGTTGTTGCTGTGTCCTCGCAACGAGAATCCCAAGGAATAGGTTGATCCACTGAGCCATCTTCATAAAACACATCACAACGCCCATCACCTTGCTGAAACAAAACTAAACACTTTGGAAGTTTAAGTGCAGCTATTAAAGTTGTACCATAAATGTGTGCCGGATTTCTCTCACTCTGATACTTAATTGTACATTCTTCCATTTCCTCAATGGCTGGTGGATTGTTTTTATAGTCTTCTAATACACGATCATGCCATTCTGCAAGTATAGTATCAGTTAAGCGCCGTATTGTCATATGACGATAACGAGGATTAGAAAATATATCCTTGTAAAATCTTTCCTCAATTTCTTCTGATACTAAAGTTGCTTCAGCAAATTGTTGTAAGCATTCCGATGCTACCTCCGTAGCAATCTTAGAACCATAAGCACTTCTAAAACACGACTTCGAACCATGTCCATCAGCAATAATTGCTATCTGGTACCTACCATCTTCTGCTGAGAATGATGAAGACGAATCCTCACAAGGGAATTCGTTCATAACATGAAGGTGTCCTCTAACTGTATCGTGAAAAGTAAACACCTGATTCATGTCAACACATAACTCCTTTCACTAATTACCATTCACCATCATCCCAATCGTCATCTACATCTGATGACGAATCGTCTTCCTTATCGTATTCGTCATCATCAAGATGTACCGTAGATTCTGCTGGAACACCAAGTTCATCTTTTGCTTGTTCCATGATATCCTTACCAGTACTTACAGTTTCTGTCGTAGTAGACTGGGATACCAACATTGACGCTGTTACAGATACAAATTTCATCAACCTCTTGAAGAGGTCAAGATCCGTCGTCTTAATAACAGCCTCGCTATTTCCTACAACAGAAGACAACATTTTAACATCTGGATCATCGCCAAGAGCAAAACCAATCTTAGTTCCCCTTGCAAACCAACGATTTTTTCTGATTTCCTCAAGCGCCTTAGCGTAATCATCAGTCGCATAGCCATCTGTCATAAAAATAATAACAGGCATCAGTGCACCAGTCATTGAATTTAAAAAAGCATGTCGCGAAAGTTTGCTATTAAGTTCTTTCAACGCAGCACCAATATCAGTCAGACCTCCTGCCTCTAAATATTCGTATTCAAAATCTTCTTCAAGATCCTCTGGACCATTTGATGTAATCCATTTGCAGCCGGAATTAAATTCCATAACCGCAACTTTCAGCTTAGCATCTCCATTATTTTTTGCTAGGGTTTTCAATGCCTCTGTGCATTCCTCCATTGCATGGTTTAAAGCACTAATTTTAGCTCCTTCCATACTTCCAGAAGTGTCTAAGACATAAAACACATGAAGTTCCTTGCGTGGGCTTTCCGTTAAACTGTTTGTACTAGGCATATATTATTTCTCCTTTTCATTAATTTGCTTTGATTGTAATTGACTCATCACCAATTTTGAAGATTATACCATCTTTAAGCGGAATCACTTCATCTGGTGCGACTTTGCGTGCTGTACCTTTTGTGGTTACTGCATCCCAACGTTTACCACTTTTATTTCTAATTCCCAATGCTCCAGACTCCTTTTTTTCTACAACATGCGCTACAGGTGTTAATGCATCTTTTTCATCACAAACGCCTAACTGACAGCGGTAAATTCTAGTATCCCTAATCGCAGGAATGCTGTATCCACTCAATACAAGTTTATAAGGGATATTCGCCTTATGCCCACATGCTTCACATTTGCAAGGTTCGCCCTGTTGTGTGAAAATCTCATTTCCACACTGGCACGCCACAATTTCACTCCTAAATCGAGTTAAAACATTCAGCCAGTCAACTTCTCTTGGTCTTGCAGAAGGTTTTTGAAATGCCTTCTGACTGAATGCCGTCAGAAATATTTTCTGCATATAATCAGGTAAACATGGCCACACAACAATTGAATTCTTATGAACTACAGGATGTGGACCGTTGCTTTTATCATTTGGATCCATAATAAAAAGCGGCTCACTTCCATACAGCTTTTCTTGTAGTGCTGGGGTCAACCCTGATACAAGATATCTTTTCCCTTCAAGTGGGTGATTCAAGCAGAAAAGAATGTACAGTATTACTGACATAGAAAATCTATCGCTTAAACTATTTGGTTTGTTCTTATGCAAAACAATTTCTGGAGCCATATATCTTGGTTTTCCAATAATACCCGTTTCCGTTCCGTCTGGTGCAACATTGTCGTTATCGCAAATAAGTACCTTTCCGTTTTGCGGATTTATGAAAAAGTTACCGTCATTCAAATCCTGATAACTATAGCCAGAATTATGAAGGATTCTAAAAGCAGATACAATTTTCATTGCTGCATCAATTATAGCCCGGTAGGATTTGAATCTAACATGGCAAAGCATAAATTCTGTTACTTCATAATAACCTTCTGGTCTTAAATCCATAATATAACCAAAAGTTCCATCAACCCATTCAGTTATATCCAAAGGCCAAAGAAACTCTGGACTAGGAATTCCTCGCATAACATTCTGCTTGATATTTTCATAAAAAGCATTTGGATTTGCACCTAAACTGCCTTTTTTATACCACTTTAAGGCTTTTTTTTGCCCATTATAATCAGCAATGTAAACACCACCTTGTCCACCTTCGGCAAGAAATTTTTCAACTTTCACGGTTCCTCCAAAAAGTGTCTTTACTCGGAACCCATTTTCAAGTACCTCACTCATACTCAAATCTCCTTTTACTTGTTATTTTGTTATTACTCATTAATCAACGAACTTTTATCCAGTAAGAACAAGATGCGCCAATTGACCTAACGCAGCTGACAAGACAAATGCTTCACCATTTCCTAACCTTGAAATAGCTTCCGGTTTTACAATATACTCTCGATTTTTGCTTACATTTACTGTTCTATTGTAGTTAGGACTTGATAACAATGAAAATGCTGTTCTTTTGCTTCCCCCTCTGGATGTTGAATACGATTCTTCAAACTTATCATATTGACCAAACACCTCTGCCCACTTTATTGCACTATGCCCCGATGAATGATTCATAACAATCAATGTTTGAGTATTTCCAACAATAGTAGAGAAAATCTTCTCATCTCCACCTACCATTGCATAAAAATCATCAGATGCAATTGTCTTACAAACATTATCAGATGATGTCCTTAAATATGTAGCATAAGACTCATTTGAATCAATGGGTATAGCGTCTATCACAATCTGATATCGTATTCCTCTTGTAAGTGCTAATTTCAACTGATAAATAATAGTATTCAGTAGCAACTTATTGGTAACAGATGACAAATCAAAGCATAATATTGCATTGTGTTTTAGAGATGTTACAATATTTCGTGGGTGTTGCCCTCTCTTTGAAACATACATAAGCGGCTCTATTTCCATTCGAAGACTTGCCATAAAAGAGTCCAATTTATAGTTTTCGCTTTGCCCCATCATTAATTTAGACTTAATTTCTTGGGCTTCATGGCCACTTATTCTTCCCTGCATCTCCAAGTCATCCACTTTATCAAAAATCAATGAATGTGGACAGGTAGAAAAAAGTTTAAATGATAAATTCTTTCTGCATGCTTTCAAGTAAGCACTAACTCCTTCAATGTAATAACGTGCATTGTACTTGATATCATAATCTCTTGGTGCAGTTTCCAAAATTTGATTAGAAATTTCAAGTTCACTAAGTCCATAAAAAGGCTCAAAGCAAGGATTTCTATTACTAATTTCTTCGTATCTACCGCTACTAGAAAAGTTATTTCTGAGTTGCTGTTCCAGAAAATGATTTCCTTCATGAATAACAACTACTGGAAATCCGTTATTGGCGGCACAGAGCGTTTGTGCTACCATAGCGCTTGTTCTTAATCTTGGATTTCCCCCTGAAATAAGTGCATTATAAACACCTCTTGATGAATCAAAAAAAGCATCAATATCGCAAGGTCTATACTCAACAACACTCCGATTCATCAAATTCACCCGGTCCGTATTTGTCATGGTCATCCCTTTTAATAATCCCATAAATCCTTTGTCCGCTCTTTCTAGTTCATTGCCCAATGTACTCACCTCCCATCATTGTTTAATTCTGAAGAAAAAACACATCTGTTTAGCATTTGGTGCCATTTCTAAATAGTAAATCGAATGCATTCCCAATGATATAGTTCTACTTACTTGCTTCTGAACTTTATCTTGAATAGCTACAATGCTGTCCTTTGATACATTAATTTTAAAATATAATATAGGCGAACCTTTTTTTAGTTCAGTGCTGAGATAATCTCGCAATTCCTTCTTGCTAATGAAGTATCTGTTTCTCTTCGAAAAGTAGCTGTACTCATCTGTTTTACACACAGGAAACGAACTATACTCATGATCAAGTAACATCCATCTGTCAGAAACACAAAAATAATCATAACGAGTAAACTTGCTTATTTCGCTCATTCCCATGTCCCAAGTAACATCAACATGCACATACTCATCGTTAAGCCGAACCATATTCCATGCATGTGAGATTTCTACGCCAAAATTATCTTGAGTGGATCTACCAAAAGCAATCATTGTATTTACTCCAAGCCTATCGCAAAGGAGCTTAAATGCCTTAGAAACTCCCTCACATACTGCTAATCCATCTATAATTGCACCTTTAACATTAAATGAATCCTGATACTCATCTGGTCTTTTTAATGCTTCATAGTTATATTTAATATGGCGTATTAAATAATTATGAACCCATCTACATTTTTCATATTCGCCTCGAAGATTACTTTGAGCCGCTTCCTTTAAAATATCAGAAATCTTCTTTTCAAATTGTTCAACAACAAACGACCTATTCGATGCTTTTACTGTATAATTTATTTGATAAACAACCCCTATCGGTGTTTCTAAAAAATCCAAATGCTGAAAATCAACATAAAACAATTCTGGATGATCATAGTTAACAGCTTTGGCAATCTTTATAATTTCCTCACTTCCAACGAATGCAAAAGGTCTAACATCAGAATCTCCATTAGCCACAGCATTGATTATTTTTTTATAATATGTCCGTTGTTTACGATTCAATTGTAAATAATGGTACTCATTCAACTTTTGACACCACCAAACTTATCAAGTACAATCTTTTCAGTCTTCGTATCGACCTGTTCAATTTCAAAACCTTCTATCGTGTCCGTTTCTACATATTTTACAGTGATATATTCTTTCGTCTCAGGGTCTTCGATGATGAGATAATCTGCTCCTTGATAATTTTCAGCACTTAAAACACGACATTCAAGTTCCGTATCATCCTCAAATACAAGTGTTAGTGTTTCTACTATGCAGTTTGGACTTTTATAACTGATTTTTTCTTTTGCATATTGGGAACCATTATATGCAGCAACCCTATACCAATAAATAGCATTATCTATATCTTTCTTTACTAATTTCCCATTCTCATATATTTCACCCAAGTGTAATTGTGCTTCCAATTCTCCGCCTTCAGCAGCCATGCGATACCAATACAGAGCAGTCAGCATATCATTTTCCGTACTAGCTTGATTTTCATACCTCTTAGCCAATAACAAACAGGCAATAACGTTCCCTTCTATTGCAATATCTTTGGTTATTTTTAGTGCTATTGCCTTACTCTCATGTGATCCAACTCTATTCAATAAAGCAACATAATATTGCCATGTGTTTTTGGCATCTTTAGCATAAGATAATTTTGTTAGTTCTAAAGTTTGAGTCAAGTCGTATTTTTCAAAATACTTACTTAATTGAACGAGTTGATTTGATGACAATTCTTCTTTTCTCTCAAGCAAATAGTTTTCGATTTTCTTTAAATCAAAAGTTTTCAAAGCTTGGATTTCTATATTAGAAAGGATAAAACACATTGCATCGATACTACTATTTTTCACCGCATGCTCAAGATACAATAGAGCACTACTTACATTCTTTTCGCAAATATGACCATTGTACAGCTCCTTTCCCAAAAGAAATTGTGCTTCTGCATAGTCTCTTTCTGCAGCTTCTCCTAACCAATAAACATATTTTTCTGAATCTCTATCAACGCCTTGTCCTGTTTGAAAACGCTTAGCCAATGCAACTTGTGCTACAGGATTTCCTCGTTCAGCTGATCGCTTTAAATTGATAATAGATGATTCATCAGCATCACTAGCTATTCCTAGTGCTTTACAAACACATCCAACTATGTATTCTGCCCAGTCCTTTGATGCACCATATTTCTCACATAGTTGCTTTTCTACTTGCTTCACAGCACTTTTTTGAATTGCACTAGGAGAATTTTGTAATCTAAATAATGTATCCATCAAACCTAATGAATATAGATTGTCCAAAAAATTATATTCTTGTTTTCCTTCTTGAAAAAATTCTTCAAGGAACTGCAATGTATTTTGTTTATTTCTTAATATATCGATTCCAAATTCTAAAACCATGTAAGATAAGGCTGTGCTTAAATCATCAAATTTTTCTTCTACTTTTATAAGCGGAGCTCGACAAAAAGGGCAAAAAATAGATTGTCTATTTTGGGGCGACAGCCATTCAGATTTACATCTTTCACATTTCAATCCGTTCACACCTTTACTAATTTGCTTGTTTTAATTGCATAATCATAGAAACATCAACTATTTCAACAAACATAAACGTTTACATCATAATTTTCGTAGAGTATCCTACTCTGTGAAAAATACCGTTCAATAGCTATAAAACACTGTTGAACGGTATCATGACTGCTTTATTTGACGGCTAAAAAATGAGAAAGTTTTTGCATATTTTCCTTTTTCATTTCTAAAGTTGGATGTACATAACGATTCATAGTAATATTGACGGTTGCATGACCAAGAATTTCACTAAGGCTTTTTATATCAAATCCTAATTCAATACACCTAGTTGCAAAGGTGTGTCGAAGTGTGTGAAAATTTGTATCTGTTATATGAATATCTTTCAAAATTTTTTTAAACTTATTTTGCAAGGTTCTGGGTTCTACAAATTTATTATCATCATTTGTCAACAAGTATCCAACTGAAGCCTTTTGATGTTTAATAAGAATATTATATAGTTCATCTGGCAGAGGAATAGTTCTTATAGAATAAGCACTTTTGGGAGTTGTTATTATAATTTGGGTTTTGGGAACATTATCTGATAAATTTTGAATCCTTTGTAGTGTTTGATGAATATATATTGTCTGTTCAGACAATGAAATGTTCTCCCACCGTAAAGCACAAATTTCGCCAATTCGTAACCCCGTAAACAGACATACAAGAATTCCTATATTACAGGGTTCTGGGTTATTCAATATATACATACAAAGTTGTTTTTGTTCAATTTTATTTAAAACCCGTATTGGTTTTGAACCTTGTTTTACTTGAATAGCACTAGGATCACAAGCAACATAAAAGCCTTTTTGGGCAGCAAATTTTGTAATACGTCTAATTATTGAAAGAACATCATTTACAGTTTTAGGGGATAATCCTTGCTCTTTTTTTCCACCAGATTTCAATAAAAATCTGCAATAAGATTCTATAAATTCATAAGTTATTGCATCAAAAGTTTGCTTTCCGTACTGTGGAAGAATATAAAGGGTTAATAAATTATGATATTTATTTTGTGTAGATAGTTTAGTGTACGCTTTAATACTTTCGTACCATTCTGAAGCAAGGGTAGAAAATAATGGCGTTTGTTTTTTGACAAATCGTACATTATTAATGGTTGAATTTTTTTCCTTCAACTTTATTTTTGTTTCACGATATGTTTTTGAATACACATATCCATATACTATTTTTCCTTCGTTGGTTCTTGCTTTTATATATCGTCCTTCCCATCTACCGTCTTTCCTTTTGTATATGTTTTCTCCTTTTTTAGGCATAAAATAGCCTCCTTTCATTTGCGACTATAATTTTGACGGCTTATGAGGAATAAAAAACAAATTTTTTAAAAATTTGCTATTCATTTTACACGTTTTTAGACATTAACACATTGACGCAAATGTATATAAGCAGTAAAATAAATGCATATCATGTTGAAAATGGTATAAAAATCATTCACAGAGTAGGATACTCTACGAAAAACCACAATTCTATTCAGTATTTTTTTTATTTTTATATAGGCAATATTGCCTATCACACTTATTTACTATTATAGGCAATAATGAATATATGTCAATATCAGAAGGAGGCATATATTCATTGATTTCTTATGAACCATTATGGAATACCATGCAGAAAATTGGTGCATCTACTTATACGCTCCAAGTTAAAGGTGGAATTAGTAGTTCGACAATTCGAAGGCTCAAAGCCGGTGACTCAGTGTCAACAAACACAATTGATGCTCTTTGCCAAATACTTCATTGCTCTGTTCAAGATATTATTGAATTTTTACCTAAATAAGGCTTTCTATAAATCATAATGATTCATAGAAAGCCTTTTAATCTTTACACGCAAACTCTCTTATCTATTCACATGCTTATCAGCTCCTCTCTCCAACCTATCTTTTCCCTGTTTTTCTTGAATAATCTTCTTATTGATTTCAAGCCGTTCATGAATGGATAATTTCTTATCTTTTCCATCTACCGTCTGCTTCTGCTGTGCCGTTTTTCTATCTGTCTTTCCTGCATCCTTAACCACTGCATTCGCTTCGGTACTTGTTACTCGCTCATCCGCTCTTTCTTCATGCCTTTCTGCTATCTGCTGTTCTCGTCTCTCCTTCACACCTTTTTCTTCC
>ENA-OPBE01001965-OPBE01001965.1-human-gut-metagenome-genome-assembly--contig:-NODE-1965-length-16300-cov-1.536534_pt1 | contig 16300 bp, 13 predicted proteins | sample MGYA00241066_ERZ501448 | MGnify/ENA primary metagenome ERZ501448 (study PRJEB25962, sample SAMEA2042585) | human gut metagenome | biome: human gut; feature: human-associated habitat; material: faeces...
AACAAAAATTACAGTTTTTTAAATCAATCATAGATTTATCAAATGACAAAATGAGTAGTGAAGATTTTGTCAACAGTGTTCGCGATGAAGTATTAAATAACAACATCTACTGTTTTACTCCTAAAGGGGACATTATTGAGCTTCCAAGAGGTGCTACTCCAATTGATTTTGCCTATAAGGTACATACTAAAGTAGGAGAGACAACAACCGGAGCTATTGTCAATAATAATATCGAACCATTAAACTATAGCTTGCAAGATGGAGATATTGTTAAAATTATAACTAATAAAAATTCTACTCCATCTCAAGAATGGATAAACTTTGTAAAATGTACGGCTACTAGAAACAAAATTAAGAGTTTCTTTACAAAAAGTGAAAAAGAAGTTTATATTGAACGAGGAAAAGATACACTTGAAAAAGAACTACGTAAACGTAAACTATCCATCAGCGCCTTTTTCTCTCCTGAAAACTTAAAGAAGTTATATGTGGCCTTAAAAGTTGACACTACAGACGAAATATATTTAAATGTTGGTAATGGTAAAACAGCTCCTAACTCTGTAATTAATATCATTGATAAACCATATGAAGAAAAAGAAGCTCCTAAAAAAGTAGTCATTGAAGATAAAGATAAACAAGCGGATATTATAGTTGCTGGCCTTGATAAAGTAAAAGTAAATTTAGCTAATTGTTGTAATCCGGTTTATGGAGATGAAATAATTGGTTATATCACAAAAGGCAATGGTATTTCTATTCATAGAGTTAGTTGTCCTAACCTAGATGTTATTGATAATAGAACAGTTGAAGTAAAATGGAGTGATTCAACCAATAAAAGATATTTATCAAATATTATTAGATATAAAGAAAAATTATGATTTATCTATTATTTTAGTTTATTCAAATTCAATGGATAATCATATGATTGATATTATTCAAAAAACTAGTAAATTAGATATTAGTGTAGATGGTATTAAATCTATGTATAAAACAGATGCCATTGTTTATGAAGTAACAACCTATGTTAGAAGTCTAGAACAATTAAATACTTTAATCCTAAACCTATCTAAAGAATCCTATATTACAAAAGTAGAAAGAGTTATTAGATGAAAGTAGTAGTACAAAGAAGTAAAAAATCTAGTGTAACAGTAGCTGATAAGGTAGTTGGATCTATCAATCATGGCCTTGTTCTATTAGTATCCTTCACTGTAGAAGATAGTAGTAAAGAAATAGATTGGATGATAAATAAAATCCTTCATTTACGCATATTTGATGATGAAAACAAAATTATGAATAAATCTGTTCTAGACGTTACAGGTGAAATCCTTTCTATTTCACAGTTTACTTTATATGCCAACTGTAATAAAGGATGTCGACCAAGTTATCAAAACGCTTTAAACGGTAGGGATGCAAATACTTTATACCAAGAATTTAACAGAAAATTAAAAAAATATATACACGTTGAAGAAGGAATTTTTGGTAGTGATATGTTAGTAAATATTGAAAACGATGGACCTGTAACTATTATTTTAGAAAAAAATAAAGAAGTGTGTTAAAATAGAAGAGTAAAATTACTCTTTTTATTTTTGGAGGCTTAACATGAAAGATTTTAAAGAAAAATTAGCTCTTGTTCCAAACAAACCCGGAAGTTATCAAATGAGAGATAAAGATGGGGTAATTATATATGTTGGAAAAGCCAAGAACTTAAAAAATAGATTAAAAAGTTATTTCACCGGAACACATACTGGTAAAACTTTATCACTAGTAGAAAATATTGATGACTTTGAATATATTGTCACATCATCAGAGCTCGAGTCATTAATACTAGAAATAACGCTAATCAAAAAATACAATCCTAAATATAATATCTTATTAAAAGATGACAAATCATATCCTTATATAGAATTCACAAATGAAGTATATCCACGACTTAGAATCATTAGAAATACTAAAAGAAAAAAGAACAAGAATTATTTATATGGTCCTTTTCCAAATGTTAATGCCGCAAGGAAAACTGTAGATATGCTTAATCGTATTTATCCCTTACGTAAATGTGAACATTTAAAAAAAGAGGTATGCCTATACTATCACATTGGACAATGTCTTGGTTATTGTACTAAAAAGGTAGATCAAGAACGCATTGACTCCATGAAAAAAGAGATAATTTCTTTTCTAAAAGGAGATAGTACAATTATAGAAAAAAAGATTAAGCATGAAATAGAAAAAGCCAGTGCCTCACTAAATTATGAAAGAGCTCTCGAATTAAAAAATATGCTTGATGATATTAATATTACCTTAAAGAAACAAAAAATAGATTTAAATAAAGATTATAACTTTGATATGCTTAACTTTTATTCTGACAACAATTATTTATCTATTCAATTATTCTTTGTTAGAGATGGCTTACTAAGTGGTAGACACAAAGAAATAATTCAAACTGTCGCTGATGATGGAGAGAGTGTTTTAGAATATATCATTAAATTCTATGAAAAGAGTGGACTATTGCCACATGAATTATATGTTCCAGAAGGTATAAATAATGCTTTACTTAGTGAATATCTAAAAATAAAAGTTATTACTCCATACAGAGGAAAATTAAAAAGTCTTTTAGACCTTGCCCTTGAGAATGCAAAAGAAAATCTTGATAAAGAAATGGAATTAATAGAGCAAGATGATAAAAAGCGAAGAGAAGCAAGCATTACTTTGGCACATCTTTTAAACATTCCTAAAGTAGAAAGAATAGAATCATTTGATAACTCTCACTTATTTGGAACATACTACGTAGGGGGAATGGTTGTCTTTAATAATTTTCTCCCAAATAAAAATGAATACCGCAAATATAAAATTGATGCTTCTGTAAAAGATGATTTAGGAGCTATGCGGGAGGTACTTTATAGAAGATATTATAAAGTCTTAATGGAAAACCTAGAAAAACCAGATTTAATAGTGTTAGATGGTGGTAAAAATCAAATTATAGTATGTAAGGAGATTATAAATTCCCTAAATTTAAATATACCTATTGTTGGTCTAGTAAAAGATGATCATCATAAGACAAATCATTTATTAAATGCCTCTTTAGAAGAAATACCTATACCAGAAGATAGTAATCTATTTCTATATTTATCTCGTATTCAAGAAGAAGTGCATCGCTATGCCATAACATATCACAGAAATATAAAGGCCAAGGGAGCCCTTTCTAGCACCTTAGATATGGTTCCAGGTATCGGAGAAAAAAGACGTAAAGAACTTTTAAAACAATTTGGTTCCCTAAAGAAAATGAAAGAAGCTAAAATAGAAGAACTAGAAAAGATAGTAGGTAAAGATGTGGCTAAAAACTTATATGATTATCTTCATGAGGAATAAATAAAAAACTTTCTAAAACATTTAATATGTAGTATAATTTTTGTATAAGATAAAGGACGTGAAAAGATGAAAAATAATAAGGCATTTACTATGATAGAATTACTAGGAGTTATAGTTATTATTGGTTTTTTGAGTACTATGGCAGTAACTGCAGTAAGTAGATACAAAAAGAAAGCTCAAAATGACACTTACAAAAATTATGAACAAAATTTGGAAAGCGCCGCCAAAAACTATTTAGTATATAATACATCATCCATTCCTTCAGACAAATTAACTTTATCAAGTAGTACCTTAATAGATGAGGGTTACATTGATGAAATGACCGATCCTATTAATAAAAGTAGGCAATGCAGTGGAGAAGTAATTGTAACCAATAAAGGCGATATCAGTTCAAACTCTAATGCTGATACTAATGATAATTCTAATATTACAAGTAGTAACACCAAAAATATTGACTTAGAATATAAGGTATGTCTAAGTTGTACAAATTATAAGAGTAGTGGTTGTTAAGACATTGATTAATTTCAATGTCCTTTTCTTTACTTCTTATTCGTGATATAATCTAAACAGAAAGTGTGGTAAATATGAGTAAAATACAAGTTATGGATGAAATTTTAGCTAATAAAATAGCAGCTGGTGAAGTCATTGAAAAAATGATGAATATTGTGAAGGAATTAGTTGAAAATAGTATTGACGCCAAGAGCACAAGCATTAAAATAGAACTAAAAGATGCCGGCACTAGAATGGTTAAAATTACCGATAATGGTATTGGAATGGATAGAGATGATGCAACTCTTGCTTTTTCTAGACACGCTACAAGTAAATGCCATGATTTGCATGACTTATTCAATATTGAATCTCTAGGTTTTAGAGGTGAAGCTCTGCCTTCAATCGCATCTATTTCCAAAGTAACTTTAAAAACTTCAAATAAAAAAGTAGGAACTCTAGTAAAAATAGAAGGTGGAAAAATTATCAGTGTTGAAAGCTCTGATCTTCAAGAAGGAACAACTATCACTGTAGAAGACGTGTTTTATAATACGCCAGTTAGATTAAAATATATCAAGAATTTATATAGTGAATTAGCAAACATCGTTGAATATGTTAACAAAATGGCCCTTTCATATCCCAATATTAAATTTAGTCTATTAAACAATGACAAAGTTTTGCTCGATACAACAGGAGATGGAAATTTACATAAAGTTATTTATGAAATATATGGTTCTGTTGTCGCTAAAAAGATGATAGAACTTTCTAACAGTAATGATGACTATTCAATCAGTGGCTATATTTCTTATCCAGAAGTAGCAAGAAGTAGCAGAAATGCTATTACAACACTCGTTAATGGTAGAGTAATTAAGAATAATGATTTAGTTAAAACTATTGTTGATAGTTACCATACTTATATTCCTAAAGATCGTTTTCCAATTATCGTTTTGAACATAGATGTTGACCCTATTTTAGTAGATGTAAACGTTCATCCTACTAAAATGGATGTTAAATTTTCTAAGATGGATACTCTTAAAAGCTTAATAGAAGAAACCATTACTACAAAATTAAAGGAATTGCTTTTAATCCCAAATGCTATTGTACGAGATGATACAGTTTATGAAGAAGTTATAAAAAATGATGCCACAAAAGAAGAAAATGTAAAAGACATAACTTATCAAGAAACTATGTTGACGTTCGATGTAGAGGAAGAAACCACTAAATATGAGAAAGAAAAACCAATAGATACAGTTCAACTACAAACAAATAATATCATTGAGGATAAGTATGTAATTAAAGATATGATTCCCAGAGGAATAGTATACAAAACATATATTGTTGCTGAAAACGAGGATGGAATGTATCTAATTGATCAACATGCTGCTGCCGAAAGAGTTAACTATGATTTTTTCTCTCCTCTCCCTGTAATTTTAAATCCGACAATCGAAACTATTCCCTTATTAATACCAATATCTATTGAATTACCCCGTAATGAATATATTGTTGTAAAAAACCATTTAGATCTTTTAGAAAGTATTGGTATCAAATGTGAAGAATTTGGTGAAAATACCTTTATAGTTCGTTCTCATCCAACTTGGCTTCATGAAAATGTTGAAAAACAGGATATAGAAAAAATATTTGAACTTATCGCTCATAATGAAAGTTTTGATAAAAATAAATTTATAGATCATGCTGCCGCAACTATGGCTTGTCGTATGTCTATTAAGGCTAACGACTACATAACTTTAGATGAAGCAAAGTACCTTTTAGATTGCTTGCGTCAATGTGATAACCCTTTTAATTGTCCACATGGTAGGCCAACAATAATTACTTATACTAAATATGACTTGGAAAAAATGTTTAAAAGAGTAATGGATTAAAATTGACAAATATTAGTATTTGTGGTAAAATAATGCCACTTTTAGTTCTTATGGATAGGTGAAGAAATGAAGATTATTACAATAGTAGGTCCCACAGGAGTTGGGAAGACAAAGCTTAGTATTACTTTAGCGAAATATTATAATGCCGAAATTATCAATGGTGACTCAATGCAAGTATATAAGAAGTTAGATATTGGTAGTGCTAAGCCAACTGAAAACGAAAAAGAAAATATAGTTCATCATCTTTTTGATATAGCCGATTTAAATACTAATTATACTGTTTTTGATTATCAATTGGCTTGTCGTAATAAAATAGCAGAAATTAAAAAGAAGGGGAAAAATGTTATTATTGTAGGAGGAACCGGTTTATACATTAAAGCTGCTTTATACGATTATACATTCATCGAGAATACTAGTTATAATAGTTATGATGACTTATCAAATGAAGAACTTCTTGAAAAAATTAAGAGCTATAAAATTGTTAATCCTCCACATCTTCATAATCGCCAAAGACTAGTAAGATTATTAAACAAATTAGAAAACGAAGAACCTATTACAAACAATAAAGACAAATTGTTATATGATACTATCTTTATAGGAATTAAGGCACCGCGAGAGGTATTATATGAAAGAATAAATAATAGGGTTGATGAAATGTTTAAATCTGGTTTATTAGATGAGGTTACTAGCCTAGAGTCGTTCTATGAGACTTCTAAGGCTCTTAATACCGGTATTGGTTATAAAGAATTTGTTGACTATTTTAATAAAACAAAAACACTAGAAGAAGTAAAAGATGATATCAAAAAGAATTCTAGAAGATACGCTAAAAGACAATTTACATTTTTTAATCACCAAATGCCTGTCGTTTGGTTTGATGTTGATTTTAACAATTTTTCTAATACTATAAATAAAGTTATAGAGTATATAAATAATGAAGAGGGTGAAAATAATGCTTGCTAATCAATTAACAAGAATACTATCTTATACCAAAGATCTTGATATAATAAAAAAAATTAATAATAAAGATGATTACTTAGTAACAGGAATAATTGACTTTTTTGATACCTGTTATAATGATATCTTTCCTATATATGATGTTAAGGAAGAACAAAGAAAAAGACTTATCAATGCTGTTCTTGATGGTGATATGCCAGATAAAAGTTGGAAGAATATGCAACTTTTATCAGAATCTATGCACTGGGAATACCGTACTCCAGAAGAGTTAGAACAATTAGCAGCAGAAATTAATAGTTGTTCTGATAAACATATTCTTTCTAAAGTAAATGCCAGAGTTCTTCAAAAATCTTATACATACAAAAATATTTCATTTGAACAGCAACTATCTCTAATAAGGGATATCAAAACATCAAAATTTCTTCAAACGGAAACATTAGATGCCTTAGATAATCTTTTTGATAGTCAGAAATTTAATGATAAGAAAGAGGTGATCGCTTACAAAACACTAGTAAATAGTGTTTTAGAAACTAAGGATCCCGAAAGGATAAAATATTTAAATTATCTTTTAAATAACCAAGATGTAGAAGAGTTGAAAGATAGATTAGAATATCTTAATCATATATTCTTAGAAGATACTACTCTAAAGGGAAAAGCCGTTGCCGTAGTTTTATTTTTCAAAGATAAGCAAATCTCTAAAGAAGAAAAAGAATCATATATAGAGCAAATTAAAGTTTTAGATGATAGCGCCACATGTGAACTTGTTTGGAGTATTCATGATAAAATCAGCCAACAAAAACAAGAAAAAAGAAACATTAGCATTACCAAAAACAAATTAACAGATGAAGCAGAACGTCGCAGATTAGTGTTTGGTTATAAGAGTAGTCTTTTAATTCAGTTGAAGAAAAAAGGTTTTAAAAACTTAGAATCAATTGAAAACGCCATTATAGATATTAGAGATAAAGAAATACTTTCTGATATCTCATCATTAATAAATACTCCTGACTTTGAAAAATTTCGTAGTGAAGAAGATGTATTACCATTTATAAATTATATTAAACAAGTTTTGAACCCACATAAAAGAGCAGCTGTTTATTCTATGATGCTAGATAAAAATCTTTTACAAAACAGAAATATAAATGAACAATTAGAATGTATTAGTTGGGCCAACGAAATGTATCCACTATGTTCTAGAAATATTATGCTTAGTAGAGATATATTATCAAAAAGAACTCATCGAGAAACAATGGATTTATTTCAAGAAATCATAGATAACAAAGACCAAGAAAAGTTCTTATCTCAAATTATGTTATCATCATACATTAATGACTTAAGAAGCAGTAGTGAAGAAAAAGAAATGATGAAATTTATTGAACAGGCACCAACTATTACTAAGAAAAATCTTACAACTAACTTTTTAACATCTTATAGTGTAAATAAAAAACTAAGTTATAATGAAGAAATTAATTTAGCTAAAAAAATAATTGGTGCAAAAGATGATCTTTATGCATCATCACTTACTTCATCATATCAAACATTACTTTTAAACAGTAATAATACATATCAAGATTTAGAAAAAGCAAGTTCTATTATCAATAATAGTAAAACTGCAAAAGTTGCTTTTTATATATCTGAACTTTTAAAGTTATTTAATGATAAAACATTAGAAGAAATTATAAATTTAGTAGGTAGCGATGAAGAAGAGCTTATTCCTAAGAAAGCTCACCCATATATAGAAAAAATAAATATTGCATCTGCTATATTTGATGCCTCTTCACTAGAAGATTTAAATAACTTACTTCCACTAAATGAAGAAACAAGCAAAAAGATTTAAAAGTAGTCAAGTTGAATTTGTAATAATAGTGTACTCAAAAAAAGTACACTTTTTTGTATATTTATGTTTTTCTTTCCATAAATTATTAATATGAAAGAAGGCAATTCATGAATAAATTTAAAATATATTTAAAATCCATTCTTCTTCCTTTAATACTAGGAGGAATAGTAGGCTTTATAACATCCAAAACTATGAATTATGAAACACTATCTAAACCACCACTTTCTCCGCCTGGCATCATTTTTCCTATAGTTTGGAGCATATTATATACTTTGATGGGTATATCATTTGCGCGACTTGAAATAAACAATTTACACGATAACGAGACAAAAAAAGTCTATTATGAACAGTTGATTGTAAATTTAAGTTGGCCAATATTTTTCTTTACTTTTAAATGGCGACTATTTTCTATTTTAATTATTCTTCTTCTCCTTATATTAGTTATCAGAATGATAAGGGTGTTTTACAGAAAGGAAAAGTTAGCTGGCCTTTTACAAATACCATATTTATTATGGGTAAGCTTTGCTACCTATTTAAATATTTCTACATACTTTCTAAATAATTAGCACTCTCTATTGACAAGTGCTAAAATAGTGCTATAATTAACAATGAGGGGTGATATTATGTTTAATAATAATGAAGAAGAAAATGTTCTAGAAAAATATGGTCGTAATATTACTGAAAGAGCCAAAGAAGGTAAAATGGATCCCGTCATTGGTAGGGATGAAGAAATACGTAACATTACACGTGTCTTATCTCGAAAAACTAAAAATAACCCAGTTTTAATAGGTGAGCCTGGTGTCGGAAAAACCGCTATAGTAGAAGGTCTTGCTGAACGAATTGTTAAAGGAGATGTTCCTAATAGTCTAAAAAATAAAACTATTTGGGAACTAGATATGGCATCCCTAATTGCCGGAGCTAAATATAGGGGAGAGTTTGAGGAACGTTTAAAGAAAGTTTTAAATGAAGTCAAAAAAAGTGAAGGAGAAATCATCATGTTTATTGATGAAATCCATACTATTGTTGGTGCTGGTAATTCCGAAGGCGGAATGGATACTTCAAATATCTTAAAACCTATGCTTGCCCGTGGAGAAATAAAAGTAATTGGTGCGACAACATTAAATGAATATCGTAAATATATTGAAAAAGATGGTGCACTTGAAAGACGTTTTCAAAAAGTCAAAGTAAGTGAACCTTCGATAATCGATACAATTGCCATTTTACGTGGTTTGAAAGAAAGATTTGAGATACATCACGGAGTAACTATTCAAGATAGAACTCTAGTGACTGCTGCCAATCTTTCAAACCGTTATATTACTGATAGATATTTGCCTGATAAAGCTATTGATTTAATAGATGAGGCCTGTGCAACTATTAGAGTTCAGTTGGATAGTGTTCCAGAAGAACTTGATAATCTTGAACGTGAAATAATGCGTCTTGAGGTTGAACGTGAAGCTTTAAAAAAAGAAAAAGATGACATAAGTAAAAAAAGAGTTCTTTCACTAGATGAAACACTAACAAATCTTAAGAGCAAAGAACATGATCTTAAAGAAAAATGGAATAGTGAAAAAGAAATAATTGATAAAATTAAAGATAAAAAAGAAGAACTAGAAAAGGCTAAGTTTTCTTTATCGAAGGCTGAAAATGAATATGATCTTGAAACTGCCGCTAGATTAAAACATGGTACAATTCCAGAACTTGAAAAAGAATTAAGTGAATTAAGAGCCAAAACTAAAAATCAACTTATAAGTGATGTAGTTACACCAGACGATATAGCTGCGGTAATTTCTAGATGGACAAACGTTCCAATATCTAAATTAGTAAGTAGCGAGCGTGAAAAGCTTCTTCTTTTAGAAGATAATTTAAAGAAGAGAGTAAAAGGTCAAGATGAGGCTATTAAGCTCGTAAGTGATGCTATTCTAAAAAGTCGTAGTGGTATTAAAGATCCTAATAGACCAATTGGTTCCTTTATGTTTTTGGGTCCGACAGGAGTTGGTAAAACAGAAGTAGCTAGAAGCCTTGCTTATGAATTATTTGATGATGAAAAGCACATGGTTAGGATTGATATGAGTGAATATATGGAAAAATTCTCAGTTTCTAGATTAATTGGATCCCCTCCAGGATATGTTGGATATGATGAAGGTGGGGAATTAACTGAAGCCGTTAGAAGAAATCCTTATAGTATAGTTTTATTTGATGAAATAGAAAAAGCTCATCCTGAAGTTTTAAATCTTTTATTACAGATTCTAGATGATGGACGATTAACAGATTCCAATGGTAGAACAGTAGATTTTAAAAATACAATTATCATTATGACATCAAACCTTGGAAGTAATTATGTTCTTGAAGGTAATAAAGAAAAGGTCTTAGATGAAGTAAGAAATTACTTTAGGCCAGAATTTATCAACCGTATCGACGAAATAATTATCTTTAATGAACTACAAAAATCAACAATTAGAGAAATACTAGATAAAATTATTGCTCAAATAGAGGATAGATTAAAAGAAAGTAACATTTCAATAGTTTTAACAGATAGAGCTAAATCATATTTAGTAGATACAGGATACGATGTAGCTTATGGTGCTAGACCATTAAAAAGAGTAGTTAATAGAACAATTGAAGTATTATTAGCTAAAAAATTAATCAATAATGAGATCAAACCTTCTTCTACAGTAACAATTGACTATATTGATGAACATTTTACAATAAATAGTGAAAAAAAGACTAATTAAAATATAATAAATTAAGTAAAACTTCGTTTTTTAGATAAAAAGAAACGAAGTTTTTTCTTTACATAATTTAAGGTTTACAAAATAAAGTTGAAATATATATCTTTAAAATGTATAATATAAACAAGGAGTGATTATTGTGCGTGTTACTAAAAATAATGATAATCCTATAAATGAACAAAAAATAATTGATACTATTAGAATGCTTGGAATCGATATGATAGATAATGCTAAAAGCGGTCATCCAGGTATAGTTTTAGATGCAGCTCCAATTATTTATACTATTTATGCTCATCATTTAAAATTTGATCCTAGTAATCCTAACTTTTATAATCGTGATCGTTTCATTCTAAGTGCTGGTCATGCTTCAAGCTTGCTTTATGCAACACTATTTATGGCAGGCTTTGATATTGAATTAGATGATTTAAAATCATTTAGACAGCTTGACTCACTTACACCAGGTCATCCAGAATATAACAAAACACCGGGGGTAGATATGTCAACAGGTCCATTAGGTGAAGGCTTTGCTAGTGCCGTTGGAATGGCAATGGGACAAAAACATACCAATGCCTTACTACATTCTAAAGAAGACATAGTTGATTACAAAACTTATGTTTTATGTAGTGATGGAGACCTAATGGAAGGGGTAAGCTATGAGGCAGCATCTCTTGCTGGAACTCTTAAACTAAATAACTTAATTGTTCTGTATGATTCTAATAAAACATCTCTAGACGGTAAAACAAAACTAACCTTTACAGAAAACGTTCGCTTAATTTATGAAGGTTTAGGTTGGAATACTTTAGAAGTTTTAAATGGTGAAGACTCCGCTATGATTAGTGCTGCTATTGACCAAGCAAAATTAAGTGATAAACCAACTCTAATAGAAGTATCAACAAATATTGGTCAGTATTCAAAACTAGAGGGTAGTAATTTATGCCATGGAACACCACTTGAAAAAGATGATATTTCATCTATAAAGCAAAAATTAAATCTTCGTGATGTATCATTTACAGTATCCCTTGAAGCAATGGAAGACTTTCAATATCTTATAAATGAAAGAAATGCTAACCTTGTTTCAGACTTTGAACAAAAGTTAGCCAAACTATCAGAAGAAGATTTAAATTTTATTAATTCACTAATGGCTAATAAAAAAGATATTGTTATAAATGATTTAGATATATCAAATGAAGAAGCAGAACTTCGCCTAACTGCCGGTAAAGTTCTAAATGCTTACAGTAAGGCCTCTAATCTTTTATTTGGTGGTAGTGCCGATTTATTTTCTAGTTGTAAAAATTATATAGAAGATGGCAAAGATTTTGAAGAATCTAACTATGCCGGTAAAAATATTTATTTTGGTGTAAGAGAACATGCTATGTCCTCAATCTTAAATGGTCTAAGTTTAGTAGGATATCGTGCATATGGGGCAACATTTTTAGCATTTAGTGATTATATGCGTCCAGCAATGCGCCTAGCTTGTATGATGCATCTACCAGTAACATATATTTTTACTCATGATTCTATTAGTGTCGGTGAAGATGGCCCAACTCATCAACCAATTGAGCAATTAAATACCTTAAGAAATACTATTAATTTAGACGTTTATAGGCCATGTGATGCCAATGAAGTGGCTGGTGTATACAAAATAATTATGTCATCAAATGATAATCCTAAGGCAATAGTTCTTACTAAGAGTCCTGTAAAGTGCCTAGAAAATACTTCTATAAATAATGTTAAATATGGCGGATATATCGTCAAAAAAGAGCAAAGACAATTAGATGGAATATTAATATCTTCTGGGGAAGAACTACACCAAGCCATAGAAATAAGTGATCGTCTTTTCACAAAAGGTTTTGATCTAAGAGTTGTGAGCATGCCTTCATTAAATACTTTTTTAAAACAAACAGATGAATATATAGATGAAATTTTACCAGTAGAAAAGAAAAAAATTGTTATCGAAAAAGCGCCAAGTGTTGTATGGAATAAACTAATATTTAATGACAAATATATAATATCACAAGAAGAATATGGAGCTAGTGGTAAAAAAGATGATGTCTTAAAGAAATACGGCTTTGATACTGATAGTCTAGAAAAGAAAGTAGAAAATCTTATTAAATAATATAATTCGACAAAAAATATTGTTCTCAAATTTTATACTTAAATAGAAATAGGTGATAAAATGAGAACTTTTTTTGTATTTGATATTAGAGATGAATATTTAGCTTTATATTATAATTATGAAATTTCCCTTTATAATCTTTTAAAACAGGTATATAACATCAAAAAAGACAATATAATATATGGAAAACAGCTTTTTTGTCAATTAATAAAACCCCTTCCAAAAGAAGAATTAGATCGTCGCCTCTTTATTACATTACACCAAGACATTCCATATAGTAAAAGATGTAATATACATATATATAATAATTTCTACTTATCAGAAATAACTACTATGGAAGTAAAGAAAACATATATTAAAATAAGTAGTAGTAAAGATCAAAATTATTTTTTTAAAGGTTTATATAAAGAAAATCCTAATTTTTTTGTCTGTGACTTTGCAAATAACGACTATTTCTTTTTAAAAGATATTTATAAAAATAATAAATTAATAGGTACTTATTAAGACTTCATTATAACTCACCCTTTACGAATAAGGAAAAATCTAGTAAAATATAAGAGGAAAAGGAGAGATTATATGTTACATGATATATTATTAGTATTAATTGGTTTAATTATTGGAGCAGTTATTGGTTTTTTTATTGCCCGTACTGTTACAAAAAAATATTTAAAGAAAAACCCACCTATTAATGAAGCTATGATTAAAGATTTAATGAGTCAAATGGGTAGAAAACCTAATCAAAAGCAAATAAATCAAATGATGAAATCTATGAGTAAATATATGTAATAGTTTTTTTCTGTTATAAGAAAAGAGGGTAGTATGGAAAAAGATAATAAAAAAATAACATCACGAGATGTTGACTTTGCTAAATGGTATACAGACGTTGTAAAAGCTGCTCATTTAGCAGATTATTCTTCTGTTAAAGGATGTATTGTTATAGAGCCAAACGGTTATGCCATTTGGGAAAAAATGCAAAGTATTTTGGATCAAGAATTTAAAAAATTAGGACATGTGAATTGCCAAATGCCTTTATTAATACCTGAAAATATGTTAAATAAAGAAAAAGATTTAGTAGAAGGTTTTGCCCCTGAAGTCGCTTGGGTAACAGAAGGTGGTAGTAAAAAATTGGATGAGAAACTTTGTATTCGTCCAACAAGTGAAACACTTTTCTGTGATTATTATCATAATCATGTTAAGTCTCATCGTGATTTGCCAATGTTATACAATCAGTGGTGTAATGTTTTCCGTTGGGAAAAAGAAACTAGACCATTCCTTAGAAGTCGTGAGTTCTTATGGCAAGAAGGTCACACAGTACATGCTACTAAAGAAGAAGCTGAAAAAGAAACAGATCAAATGATGGGAGTTTACCATGACTTTCATAATAATGTCTTAGCAATCCCTTCCATTAGAGGAAAAAAGACTGAAAAAGAAAAATTTTCTGGTGCTGAATATACACTAACAAATGAAGCCCTAATGTATAATGGAGTTAGTTTACAAGCTGGAACATCACATTATTTTGGACAGAAATTTTCTAAAGCTTATGATGTTAAATTTACTAATAAAGAAAATAAAGAAGAATATGTTTACCAAACATCATGGGGAACAACAACAAGAATGATTGGAGCTTTAATCATGGTTCATAGTGATGATTATGGTTTGGTTTTACCACCTCGTATTGCTCCAAAACAGGTAGTTATTATTCCAATTGGTAAAAGTGAAGAAGTAAAGAAGATAGCTGAAGAATATAAAGAAAAATTACTAAATAATGGTGTAGTTGCGTATATAGATGATACCGAAAAATCACCAGGCTTTAAATTTGCAGAAGCAGAAGTAAACGGAATTCCTGTAAGAATAGAAATTGGTGAACGCGATTTAGCACAAAATAAAATTGTTGTTACGAGAAGAGACACTAGAGAAAAAATGGATGTTGCTAAGAATATTGATATTGTAAAATATACAAAAGATTTATTAGAAATAATTCAACACGATATGTATGAAAGAGCAAAAGAAAGAAGAGACAAATTGACATTTGAAGCTCATAATTTAGATGAAATGAAGCAAATTCTTGAAACTCAACCAGGATTTATTCACGCTATGTGGTGCGGAAATCCTAAATGTGAAGAAAAAATTAAAGAAATCAGAGGTTGTAAATCAAGATGTATATTAGAAAATAAAGCACTTATTGATGATAGATGCGTTTGTTGTGGAAGTGAAGCCAAATATTATGTAGTTTGGGGAATCCAATATTAAAAGGCCTTTAGTAATAACTAAAGACCTTTTTACGTGTTATTAACAAAGCAATCAATGATACTAAGAATTTGTATATGATATTCTAAGTATGTAAAATGAGTACCATAAGGAAATATAATTAAGGCCGAATCTTTTATCTTTTTATTAAAAAAGTATCCATCTTTTAATGGTGTATCTATATCTCTCATTCCCCAAATTAACAAAACCTCACTGCTTATTTTGTTAACATATTTTCTTAAATCTTCATTGATAACATTAGTAAAAGTTTTAATCATATTCTTTCCTAAACTATTATAGTCAGTCGAACCATATTTATTTTTAAGGCATTTTAAATAATTTTTTCTAAACCGTTTTGGTAAAAATACATTACATTTTTTTCTAAATTTATAAATTTTTTGTTTCAACCATCGTTTAATACTTTTTCTTCTAATTCCCGCTATATCCATAAGTATCATTTTTTCTATTTTAATATTAAAATAACCAGTTAAAATAATAGCTATTCTTCCACCAAAAGAATGGGCGAGTAAAACTGGATTGCTAATCTTTTCAGAAATCATAAACTCTTTTATTAAGAGGGCATAATCATAAATTGTTAAATCCCCACTTGGAAATTTAGTGTTTCCAAAACCAGGATAATCCATAATATAAATAGTATAAATATTTTTATAAAAAACAATAATTCCAATTGTTCCTA
>ENA-OPBE01001968-OPBE01001968.1-human-gut-metagenome-genome-assembly--contig:-NODE-1968-length-16261-cov-3.541096_pt1 | contig 16261 bp, 13 predicted proteins | sample MGYA00241066_ERZ501448 | MGnify/ENA primary metagenome ERZ501448 (study PRJEB25962, sample SAMEA2042585) | human gut metagenome | biome: human gut; feature: human-associated habitat; material: faeces...
AGGTTGGCTCAGAAGCAGCCATCCTTTAAAGAGTGCGTAACAGCTCACTAGTCGAGTGACCCTGCGCCGAAAATGTACCGGGGCTAAGCCTGATACCGAAACTGCGGATTGTAGGAAACTATAGTGGTAGGGGAGCGTTGTATACGAGTGGAAGCCGTACCGTGAGGAGCGGTGGATTGTATAGAAGTGAGAATGCCGGTGTGAGTAGCGAGATGTAGGTGAGAATCCTACACACCGAAAGCCCAAGGATTCCAGGGGAAGGTTCGTCCGCCCTGGGTAAGTCGGGACCTAACGCGAGGCCGAAAGGCGTAGTGGATGGAAAGCAGGCGAAAGATTCCTGCACCCGTATATGGAGCGAAGGAGTGACGGAGACGGATAGTGTGACCCTCTTAATGGATTGAGGGCGAAGCGAAGCGGCTGGTTACCAGGCAAATCCGGTAACCATAAGGCTAGAGCGTGAGAGGTAAGCGAAATCTTAGGAAAGTAGCGAAGCACATGATGACGGCTTCCAGGAAAAGCTTCTGGCAATGCATATGCGGCCCGTACCAAAACCGACACAGGTGGGCAGGGAGAGAATCCCGAGGTGAGCGAGAGAACTGTTGCCAAGGAACTCGGCAAAATGACTCCGTAAGTTAGCGAGAAGGAGTGCTTAAGCAATTAAGCCGCAGTGAAGAGGCCCAAGCGACTGTTTAACTAAAACACAGCTCTCTGCGAAGTCGCAAGACGAAGTATAGGGGGTGACACCTGCCCGGTGCTGGAAGGTTAAGAGGATCTGTTAAGAGCGATCTGAAGCAGTGATCCGAAGCCCCAGTGAACGGCGGCCGTAACTATAACGGTCCTAAGGTAGCGAAATTCCTTGTCAGGTAAGTTCTGACCCGCACGAAAGGTGTAACGATTTGGGCGCTGTCTCGGCAGCAGACTCGGTGAAATCTTAGTACCTGTGAAAATGCAGGTTACCCGCAACTAGACGGAAAGACCCCATGGAGCTTTACTGCAGCCTGATATTGAATTCTGGTCATACATGTACAGGATAGGTGGGAGACAAAGAGACGTGCACGCCAGTGTACGAGGAGTCGACGTTGGGATACCACTCTTGTGTGACCGGGGTTCTAACCTGGTATCGAGAACAGGTACGGGGAGAGTGTCAGGTGGGCAGTTTGACTGGGGCGGTCGCCTCCCAAAGAGTAACGGAGGCGCCCAAAGGTACGCTCAGATTGGATGGAAACCAATCGACGAGTGCAATTGCAGAAGCGTGCTTGACTGTGAGACTTACAAGTCGAACAGGGACGAAAGTCGGGAATAGTGATCCGGCGGTGCCGAATGGAAGGGCCGTCGCTCAACGGATAAAAGCTACCCTGGGGATAACAGGCTGATCTCGCCCAAGAGTTCACATCGACGGCGAGGTTTGGCACCTCGATGTCGGCTCATCGCATCCTGGAGCTGGATTCGGTTCCAAGGGTTGGGCTGTCCGCCCATTAAAGCGGTACGCGAGCTGGGTTCAGAACGTCGTGAGACAGTTCGGTCCCTATCTGTTGTGGGCGAAGGAGATCTGCGGAGAGCTGTCCTCAGTACGAGAGGACCGGGATGGACCTACCGCTGGTGCACCGGTTGTTCCGCCAGGGGCATAGCCGGGTAGCTAAGTAGGGAAAGGATAAGCGCTGAAAGCATCTAAGCACGAAGCCTACTCCAAGATGAGATCTCCCATTCGCAAGAAGTAAGACCCCTTAAAGACGATAAGGTAGATAGGCCAGAGATGGAAGTGCAGTGATGTACGGAGTTGACTGGTACTAATCGGTCGAGGACTTAATCAGAAATATGGATTTTCTTCAGAAAAGTTGTTCGGTTTTGAGGGATCGAAAGAGAACTCAAGATCCGGTGGCGATAGCAAAGTGGACACACCTGAACTCATCCCGAACTCAGAAGTTAAGCACTTTCACGGCGACAATAGTTGGGCTTGCCCCTGCGAAGATAGCTAGCTGCCGGGTCCTTTTTTTTGCCTTTTTTCTTGCATATTATTTCACAAATAATGAACAAATGTTTATGGTATAATAGTGTGCATAGGAGGTTTATTATGGACCAAAAGTATATAACAATACAAGGTGCTCGTGAAAACAACCTTAAAAATATAAGTTTAAAAATACCAAAAGATAAATTAATCATTATGACTGGCGTTTCAGGAAGTGGAAAAACTTCTTTAGCTTTTGACACAATATATGCAGAAGGACAACGTCGATATATGGAATCCTTATCTGCTTATGCAAGGCAGTTTTTAGGAAATAGTGAAAAACCAGATGTTGACCAAATTGATGGATTATCACCAGCCATCGCGATTGATCAAAAAACAACATCTAACAACCCACGATCTACTGTAGGAACCGTTACAGAGATTTATGATTATTTACGTCTATTATATGCACGTATAGGAGTCCCTTATTGTCCTGACCACCACATTCCAATCACTGGAAATACAATTAAGGAAATGATTGATAAAATCATGGAATTGCCTGATAAAACTAGATGTACTATTTTAAGTCCTGTTGTACAAGGGAAAAAAGGCACTCATAAGGATTTAATAGAAAAGTTAATGAAAGAAGGATATATCCGTGTCCGTATTGATGGCGAAATCAAATATCTTGAAGAACTTGCCCCTTTAGATAAAAACAAAAAACATACGATCGATGTTGTAGTGGATCGAATTGTAAAAAGTGACGATCGTTCACGTTTTCATGATTCGTTAGAAACCGCATTAAAATTAAGTGATGGTTTGGCTATTTTATTAACAAATGAATCAGAAACCTTATTTTCTAGCAATTATGCATGTAAAATTTGTGGCTTTTCCGTACCTAAATTAGAACCAAAATTATTTTCATTCAATGCACCATTTGGAGCATGTCCAGAATGTAAAGGTTTAGGTATTACCCAAAAGGTAGATTTATCTTTATTAATTCCAGATGATACAAAATCAATTGCGCAAGGCGGTATTCATTATTACAAAAATATTGTGAATACAGAAAATCTTGAGTGGCAACGAATTCATGCTTTAATTAAATATTATGAGATTGATATGGACACACCCATCAAGGATTTACCTAAAAAGAAATTAAATTATTTATTATATGGTTCAGATGTGCCAATCGCATATCAATTGAATTCTCGTTCTGGTACGGTTTCAACAAAGTTTGAATATATTGAAGGTGTTTGTCCTATGATCGAAAGAAGATATATGGAAACAACTTCAACTATGTCTCGTGAATGGTATGGATCATTTTTGGCAGATGCTCAATGTCCAAAATGTCATGGGGCACGTTTAAATAAACAAGCTCTATCTGTACTTGTTGGTGGAAAAAATATTTATGAATGGACACAAATGAGTATTCAAGAAGCCATTCAGTTTATGAATGAATTAGAATTAACGTCAACACAAGCTAAGATTGCAGAATTGGTTATTAAAGAAATAAAAAATCGCCTTTCATTCTTAAATCATGTCGGGCTAAGTTATTTAACACTGGATCGTTTAGCATCTACTCTATCTGGAGGGGAAGCGCAACGTATTCGCTTGGCAACACAGATTGGATCACGTTTAACTGGGGTTATGTATGTTTTAGATGAACCTAGTATTGGATTACATCAAAGAGATAATGATCGTTTGATTGGTGCTTTAAAAGATATGCGAGATTTAGGAAATACTTTGATTGTCGTAGAACACGATGAAGATACAATGCGTGCAAGTGATTATATTGTAGATGTTGGTCCTGGTGCCGGTGTTCATGGTGGTCAAATTGTTGCGGCTGGAACACCAGAAGAAATTATGCAGAATGAAAATTCGATTACGGGAGCTTATTTAAGTGGACGTAAAAGAATTGAAGTACCTATGACACGTCGTAAGGGGAATGGAAAGAAATTAAAAGTAGTAAGAGCTAGCCAGAACAACTTAAAAAATGTAAATGTAACGATTAAGTTAGGAACATTTACGGTTGTCACAGGGGTTTCTGGAAGTGGAAAATCTTCATTAGTTACAGAAGTTTTAACACATGGGTTACAACATGCCCTAGGTCGTTTAAGAATCAAACCGGGTGCATGTAAAGAAATTCAAGGTATTGAAAATATTGATAAAATTGTAGAAATTGGACAAGATCCAATTGGTAGAACACCACGATCAAATCCAGCTACGTATACCGGTGTTTTTGATGATATTCGTGATTTATTTGCGCAGACAAAAGAGGCGAAAATGCTTGGATATGACAAGGGTCGTTTTTCATTCAATGTGAAAGGTGGACGATGTGAAGCATGTCAAGGCGATGGAATTCTACGTATTTCCATGCATTTTTTACCAGATGTTTATGTACCTTGTGATCAATGTGGCGGAAAACGATATAATGAAGAAACATTACAAGTTCATTATAAAGGTAAAACAATTGCGGATGTATTGGATATGACGGTTGAAGAGGCATTGGAATTCTTTAGCAATGTTTCAAAAATCAAACATAAATTACAAACTCTAAATGATGTAGGACTTTCTTATATAAAATTAGGTCAGAGTGCAACGACTTTATCAGGGGGCGAGGCACAACGTGTAAAATTAGCGAGTGAGCTTCAAAAGAAGGCCACAGGTAAAACATTATTTGTGCTTGATGAACCTACAACTGGATTGCATAGTGATGATGTAAAAAAATTGATTGAAGTTTTACAGCGTTTAGTCGAACATGGAGATACAGTATTAGTTATTGAACATAACTTGGACGTAATCAAATGTGCAGATCAAATTATAGATATGGGGCCTGAAGGAGGTCAAGGGGGCGGTACTGTTATTTGTACGGGAACACCTGAAAAGATCGCCGAATGCAAAGAAAGCTATACAGGCCAATATTTAAAACCATTGTTAGAAAAAGGAGGAGACCATGGAAAAAGTAATTGTTCGTGATTTAGCAAAAAAATTCATGTGGACAATTGTGACTGGAGATTCAAATTCATTAAATCGTCCATTAACTTTGGCTGATACAAATCGTCCGGGATTAGAGTTGGCTGGATATTTTCCGGATACTCAAACAAAAAGACTTGTAGTATTAGGAGATAAAGAAATTGGTTATATTGAAGAACAAATGGATGAAATTTCACAACGTCGTTCCTTTGAATTTTTAACAGGAGATAATACACCATGTATTGTGATTGCACATGGCCATGAGTGTCCACCTGTTTTAAAAGAGATCGCAAAGCGTAAAGATTTTCCAGTATTTAAAACAGAACATCAAACTTCTCACGCAATCGTAAGTATTACGAACTACTTAGATGAATGTCTAGCAGAATCTGTAGTTATTCATGGAGAATTAGTACGGGTATTTGGTGTTGGTGTATTGATTACTGGTAAAAGTGGAATGGGAAAAAGTGAAATTGCGCTAGAACTGATTAAGCGTGGACACCAATTAGTTGGAGATGACCGTATTGATTGTTACAAAATTCATGATGATCTAGTTGGTAGAACAACACCAATGCTTGAAGGTTTTATGGAACTTAGAGGTGTGGGAATTATCAATGTCTCTCGCATGTATGGAGTAGGAGCTGTTGCCCATGAAACTCAAATTGAATTTCAAATCGATTTAGAACCATTTAATGATTCTTATGAATATGATCGTGTTGGAATTGAAGAAAAGGAATATAATGAAATTCTAGGAATCAAAATTTTAAAGATGACAATTCCAGTTTCTCAAGGACGACCAATGTCATCTGTTATTGAAACGGCTGTGACAAACTTCTTATTGTTGAAAGATGGCTTAGATTCAGCTAAAGAATTTGAAGAGCGAGTACTATCGCAAATATCCGAGAATAAGAAGGAGGAATTCGATGCATCTGTTTCCGAGCACTAAAATTTTTGTTTCTTTTGGATCTTTTGAAATTGCATGGTATGCCGTTTTAATTTTAACAGGCGCATTGTGCGCCTATTTACTATGCCAAAGAACCATGAAAAAATGGGGGTACGCACCAGAAGTTCTAGATGATTATGTTGTTCCTATGTTATTTATAGGGATTCTAGGTGCAAGAGCATGGTACGTTATTTTTGAATGGCAATATTATTCTCAACATATGAATGAAATCGTTGCCATTTGGAACGGCGGTTTGGCCATTCATGGAGGATTGATTGCAGGTTTCATATTTAGTTTGTTCTTTTTCAAAAGACGAAAAATTTCATTTTTAAGAATGTTTGATTTAATCATGCCAACCGTTTTACTTGCACAAGCATTTGGTCGTTGGGGAAACTTTATGAATCAAGAAGCCTATGGTGGCATTGTACCTGAGAGCTTCTTTGCGCATTATCCAGCATTTATTAAAAATCAAATGTTTATTGATGGAGCCTATCGAATGCCTACTTTCTTATTTGAAAGTGTATGTAATCTATTAGGATTCTTGTTTATTACATTTATTTTCCGTAAGTATTGGTATAAAAGACGCGGTGACTGCGGATTTATGTACATGGTTTGGTATGGCATTACACGTTTTGTGATTGAAGGAATGCGAACAGATTCTTTAATGGTATTGGGCCTTCGTACAGCTCAACTTGTATCTTTAGCTTTAATGGGTGTTGGTTGTCTTGGCTTAATGGGGGTATTTCATAAAACATTTCATTGGAAGAAAAAGCCTGTTGTGTTGTTTGATTTAGATGGGACATTGATTGATTCACAACAATTGGTTTTTGAAACATTTAGAAGAATATTTAAAGAACTTAAACCAGATTATGAATTGTCAAATGAAGAATTGTATACATTTTTTGGACCCACCCTTGAAGTTACTTTTTCAAAGTATTTTCCAGAAGATCAAGTTCAAAGTATCATTGATCGTTATCAAATCATCAATAAATCGCTTCATAAAGAATTATTAAAAGAAATCCCTCATGCTAAAGAGATGCTTGAAGGATTGAAAAAAGAAAATATACAATGTGCAGTTGTTTCAAATAAGCGTATTGAAGTCGTAAAAAGAGGATTAAAACAATCGGGATTAGATGTGTATTTTGATGTTGTATTGGGAAAAGAAAATTTACCAGAACCTAAACCAAGTGCATCTGGCTTGATTGAAGCGTGTAACTTATTACATACTAGTCATGATGATTGTATTTATGTCGGTGACAATGTTGCGGATATTGTAGCCGCAAAGAATATGGCTGCCTATTCTGTAGGATTTAGTGTCGATGAAAAACAACGTGAAGCATTAAAAGAAGCAAAGCCATGTAAAGTTATCGATGATTTGATGCAGTTAATACCATTATGTAAGGAGGATCACATATGGAGCGACAATACGATTTGGTGATAATAGGTGCTGGGCCAGCAGGCTTAAGTGCAGCACTTTATGGTTCAAGGGCCGGACTAAAAACATTAATTTTAGAAAATGGAGCGCCGGGAGGAAAGTTGATTAAAACCAATAAAATCAGTAATTATCCAGGTGTTAAAGAAATAGAAGGAACGCAGCTTGCGATGGATATGTTTGATCAAGCTACTTCTTTTCAAGCTGAATATGCGTATGGCGAAGTAAATAAGATTGATGAAAATAAAGATGTATATTTAAGCGATGGAAGTGTTGTGAATGGTAAAGCCATAATACTTGCCACAGGTACAAAAGAACGATTGTTAAATATACCTGGAGAAAAAGAAAATCTTGGACATGGTGTTTCTTTCTGTGCCGTTTGTGACGGGGCATTTTTTAGAGATAAAGATGTAGTCGTGATTGGCGGAGGAAACTCGGCATTAGAAGAATCGATTTATCTTGCAGGGCTTGCACGAAGTGTAACGATTGTGATTCGAAGAGATGTATTTAGAGCGGAAGAACATATTCAAAGTCAGATTGAAGAAAATGAGAAGATTCATGTCATCAAGAAACATATTCCTGTTCAAATTTTAAGTTTGGAAGGAAAAGTATCTGGCATTGAGTTAGAAGATGTGGATACACATGAAACGCAGATTGTTGAATGTTCAGGTATTTTCCCTTATGTTGGACAAGATCCAAATACGGATTGTGTACAAGATTTAGGGGTATTAAATGAGCGTGGATATGTTTTGGTAGATGCGAATTGTCAAACAAAGATACCAGGAATTTATGCGGCTGGAGATGTCATTGATAAAGAATTAAGGCAGGTTGTTACCGCATGTAATGATGGTGCCATTGCAGCGCAACATGCATTTCATACAATAAAAGGAATTTAATATGACCAGATGATAACATCTGGTTTTAATATACGAAAAGCATAGCTGAAACGGCTTACAAAAGCCTTGAAATCAATCATTGAAAGTGATTTAATTAAGATAAGAAAAGGATTTGAGGTGTTATTTATGTTGCCTAAAGAAGCAATCCAAAAGGTAATGGATGCGTATTACCATATTACCGGATTAAGATGCTATTTTGTGCAAGACGAAACAGAGATTAGTAGCGCAAAGGAGAAAAATTTCTTTTGTAAATGTTTAAAAACAAGTTCATCTGCATTACGTCAATGTGATGAATGTACTTTTGAAAATTATACAGGAGCTTTAAAATCGAACGAACCACAAAAGTATGCATGTCATGCAGGACTAGTTAAATGGAGTGTACCCGTATCTCTTGCAGGTGTAAAAGGTGTAATTATATCTGAAGGTGTTATCACAAAACAGCAAGGCTTAGAAGCTGAAGACTGGGTTAACCATTTAGCTGAAACGTATAATGTTTCTAGACCTATTTTATTACATAACTATACAAAAGTTGTAGTGATGAATGAAAATCAGGTAGAAGAAAGCATCAAATTGATGCAAGATTTATTAAAGTACTACAAAGCAGTAATCGAAGGTTAATTCCTTCGATTTTTTTCTGCAGGTACAAAAAAAAGCCAGCCGTAGCTGACTTAGTTTGTAAAAGAGAAATATTGTATATTTAATTATCGTTATGACTAAAAAACCGCTGAATGCTACCAACATTCAGCGGTTTTCAAAGGATACATATACTCTTCAATCGAATAACCTCATTTTAATAATTTATATATATAAATTCAATATTTATGTCTATTTTTTATATGTTCTTGTATTCATTAGCAATATCATTTATTATTTTATGATTCACTTCAACACCAATTACTTTGCTGATCGCGTTTTTTATTCCATAATTATTTATATAATTTTGAATTTTGCTCGCAGATAAGTCACCACTATAGTCATAACTCATGCCATATGCAATCGCTTTGATTAAATTTGGACATTTGATATTGTTTTCTAAACAAATCATTGCAATACCAGTTAATCGGTCATATCTTGCCAATTTACGTATTGGGTCAAAAGCAACACGAGTAATATATTCTGTTTCTTCTCCGAGTGGTTTTGGCGCATCAACAAACTTATCTAATTCTTCTTTAGAAATTGGAAACTTCTGCAGGATTCCAAGTTTTGCCTCACTAATACATCCGTCCATTATTTTTTTAATTGCAGGATCTTTAGAAGCTTCTTCAATTGTTTTATATCCATAGTTATATCCAACATATGCACATGCTGCATGTGGTGAATTATAGGTATAAAGTTTAATATCTTTCATCATTTCCAAATTTTCACATAACTCAAACCATTTGAACTCATCTACATCAAAATTAACAGGACTTTGCATTAATAACGTTTGTACTACTTTCGTTGTTAATTTTGTTGCTTCTATTGAATTCGCATTTGAACTGCGTCTAATAATCATGTCTCGTAAAGCTACATTGTCTGTATACCATAAATTATCAATTTTTAGAGTATTTAAAATATAGTTTTCAATACTTTTGATCATATGATTTTTATTGGTACCACACAAAATCGTCAACTTTTTTTCAGGATTATTTTTGGCTCTTTCTTTTAATCCAACACTCAAATATTCTAGACTGTTTAAAATATCTTCCGGGTATAATGCTAATACAATTACGTCCGTATTTATAACGCAATCTATATAATCTTCTATTTTATTTATTAAATATGCCTTATAATTCGTAATATTATGGAATTCTGTATGATTGTTATATAACGCTTCAACTTCATACTTTCCTTTTGAATTTAATTGGTTAATAACATTTTTATCCTTGTCTAAAAATGTTATATTCCAATTGTTTTCATAAAAAATATCTCCGAATGTGCCTTTTCCTTCTTTTCCAGCTCCAACAATAACAACATTATTCATTTTATAAAATCCCTAGAAGTGAACACAATAAGCAAACGATAACAATTCCGATTGCTAATAGTCCATAATTCACTTTTCCTTTCGTTAAGAAATAGTAAATGCCAAATACTACACAAAGTGGCAAAATACCTGGGGCAATACTATTTAAGATGTCTTGTACGGCGATACTTTGTCCATCAGCTATCGCAAAAGTTAAAGGAGTAGTAATTTTAACAAAGTTACTTGTTAAAGCACCCATCATAAACAATCCTAAAATACTAGTTCCAAAGATTAATTCTTTGATCCATCCTTGTTGAAGAATAGATTTAACCGAATTTTTACCTGTAGTATATCCGAATCGTGTTAAGCAACTGCCAATAATAAATGTTAATACAGTGAATAAAACAGGAATAAATGCGCCCAAAATGTTTCCAGTTGAAGCAAAAGTAACTGCGATACCATAGATAATTGTTTTTAGAGTTCCCCAGTCGATGGTGTCTCCAATACCAGCCAAAGGCCCCATTAAGCCTGTCTTCAAAGCAGTAATCGCTTCACCAGGAATTTCTTTTGTTAATGATTTTTCTTCTTCCATTGCAATTGAGATGCCAAGAATTGGCGCTCCCCATGTTGGCTCTGTATTAAAGAAGTTTAAATGTCTTTGAAGAGCTTCTTTTAAATCGTTTTCTTCTGGATATAATTTTTTTAGCACTGGAATCATACTGTAACAGAATGATAGGGATTGCAATCTCTCATATGAGTTCGACATTTCTGCTGATAGCCAATATCTAAACCACGTTTTTTGTACTAATTTTTTATCAACTAATTGGTTCTTATCATTAATAATATTTTCTTTTGTCATCTTATCACACCTTACACCTTCATTTGATTTTCTGTTTGTTCTCTACGCAAGAATACAATCAATAAAGCAACACATGTTCCAAAAATAGCTGCAGCCATTACATTTAATTTTAAGTATTGTACTAAAAAGAATGCAATGATAAAGAATGGCAAATATTGTTTTTTTCCGATAATATAAACAGTCATTGCAAACCCCATAGCCGGTAACACACCTCCAGCAACACTTAGTCCATGTGTAATCCACAAAGGCATTGCTGCAAGAATTGATTCAACCGCATCTGCTCCTGCATATGTAATTAAAAATACGATTGGAAATCTTAAAAAGAAACCCAAGATTACAGGATATAGTGTTGCACATCTTCCAATTTCTTTGACATTACAAATTTCTGCCATCTTATCGGCTCTATGAATAAATGCGGCATTAATAATTCTACGAATTTGATCTTGTAAAACACCAATTAATCCGAAAGGCATCGCAAGCACAACAGCTTGGCCAGGATCCATTTTTGTTAAGAGAGCAATTGGAATAGCGATACATCCCGCCAAACATTCATCAGCTGGTAAATTTCCGCCGTTACCAACTAGGCCCAAATATACCATTTGAATTCCTGATGCAATAATCATTGCTTGCGGTAAATCTCCAGCGATAATTCCAAACGGCAAAGCCATAACTAGTGGCTGACACAAGATTGCATGTAGCGTATATCCAACTTGCGTTCTAGCAATCCAATACCATAACCCCGCACAAATAGCTAATAATAATTCCATAAAAATCCTCCATTCTGTAGTTTTACTACATTTATTAGCATATATTTGCACAAAAAACGTACGATTTTTTTATGCACTAAAACAATTTAAATTGTTTTTTAACTCAGTATTTTAACCTACTGTCAATTTTTTATATTAAGTTAGAAAATTTTTCTTTTGTGTCTTCTGGGATTACTTGCATATCAATATAAACGCCAGAATCACAAATTTCCTTTAGCATTTTAACTTCCGAATCATCTAAGTAAACGGCTTTGTAAATTTGTTTTTTTCCTCTTCCACTAGGTAAACCGCCTAATTGGATATGTTCAACTTTGAATCCTTTCTTATACAATTCGTAGATTGTTTCAACATCTTTTGTTAATATCAAAAGAGTTTTTCCTTCAAAATTATTGTTTTCAATGGATTTCATAAAATCATCAACACTCAAAATAAACACATCTATACCAGCTGGAGCAGATGCACTATAAATATCTGCCATAAACGAATCTTTCGATAATTCATTATTTACAACAATAATTACGTTCGCTTTTGAATAATTAAGCCATTTAGTAATTACCTGCCCGTGTATAAGCCTGCTATCGGCTCTTAATAATCCTACTTTCATGTTGTATACTCCTTTTAATTTTCTCTGCAAAATATTGCTTTTCTTAAATCAATGACACTATTTGTTCCTGCCATAATTGCAATTTTTATCAATTCGTCTAGTGTAGATTTTGTTTTATTCAAAACTACTTCAATCAGCATTGGTAAGCTTACGCCTGTAACACATTCAAATTTTAATTCTCTCATGTTTGATGCACTAGCATTTGAAGGTGTGCCTCCAAATACATCAACCATCACTAACACTTCACCATTTTGACTTAATTCGATTATTTTCTCTTTAACCTTAACGCTAAACACCATAGGATCTTCTTCTGGGTATAATCCTAAGAAATAGACGTTATCTTGTTTGCCCATAATCATTTCCATGCTTTTGATAATTTCTTTTCCAAATCTACCATGTGTAATAATTAGAATACTAACCACGTTGTATCACCTCCATTCAACTAAATATCAAATTCGTGAAAGATGAATTTGATACTCAATCTTTTTACACTTAAAATCTATCACAGATAAAAAAAACATGTTTATTATTTTTTTCTTAATTTTACGAAAAAAAATAGTACTATTTTTTTTCGCCACTTTTGGTAATTGTTTATAATAACCATGAAAATTGTTTGTGATATAATCACTATATATTTATTAAAACATGAAGGTGGCGATTAAAATGCTTACTAAAAGACAACAAGAAATATTATTATATCTTTACACAAATGAGAATCATCAATCTTCAATAGAGTTTTTCACTCAAAATTTTGATAAAGGAAAAAGAACGGTTCAAAAAGATATTTTAGAGATATCGGTGTATGTAAAAAAATAGGCATTGATATTCAAATAGAAAAAAATAATACAATCCAATTACATATTGCCAATCAAGAAGACGCATCTAGATTTATTGATGAATTGGTTAACGAATATAACAATTGCTATTTTTTTGATGATTCCACCTCGAGGATTAAATATATAATTACGGAACTCTTAAATGATAATAACTATGTAAAAAGTGATGATTTAGCTGAAAAAATGTTTATTAGCAGGGCTCAAATTTCTAAAGACATAAAAAACGCAAAAGATAAACTAAAGCCTTACAATTTAAAAATAATTTCCAAACCATATCACGGGATGAAAATCGAAGGAACCGAATTAAATATACGAAAATATATAATAAATGAAAATTTGCACACTGATAAAATAAAGAACTTTCATCTTGGTTTACCAAATACAATTTCTAATTCATTATTAGATGTAAATGATATTGTAATAAACATCCTTTCAGAATATAACTATACTATTTCTGAAACTACGCTGCAAAATTTACTTATTCATATAATAGTTTCTATCAATCGTATGAAATTAGGACAACATATAATAGAAAATGACACCAATTTAGATCCTGTTTATAATCATGTTTGTGAGATAGCTGATAAGATTTTAAATGAATGTTCAAAAAAATATGAATTCACATATAACAAAAGCGAAGTACATTTATTAGCAATAAATCTATTTGGCAAGCGAGAACATGATAATCAAGAATTCATAACCAACGAAATAAATGATTTGATATTCCAAGGATTACTTCAAATTAAGACTAAATATGGGTATGATTTTACTTCAAATATCAATTTGAGAATTTCATTAGGATTGCATTTGTTGCCACTGCTTGCACGTGTAAAAAATAATATGCAGTTAAAAAACTACATGTCTTTAAATATCAAACAAAAGTATACGTTATCATTTGAATTTGCTACATTATTTCTAAATTCAGTATTACAAAATAGTACTAAATTAACCGATGATGAAATTGCATATACTGCATTACATTTTTTGAATTATTTAGAAGAGACTTCTTGCACATATAACAAAAAGAATCTACTAATAATCAGTTCGTTAAGACGTAGTGAGAACATTCTACTTAAAACCAGGATATTAAGAAATTATCCAAATATAAAAAACGTAGATATGATTAATGTGAATTCATTAAACAGCATTTGCCTAGAAAACTATAATTTAGTTTGTACGACCGAACCAAATATTAGTATAAATAAACAAAAAGTTCCTAAAATATCACTTGATTTAAGTAATGCTGATAAAGAAAAAATTGAATTGTTGCTAGATGGTTTTAATAGTTCAAAAGACATCTTAGACTGTTTTGATAATGAACTGTTTTATGTTGGAAAAGCAAATGATAAAGAAGAAATAATTAATATTCTTTACAATAATGCAAAAAACAAAGGACTAGCAAATGATGAATTGTTAGATTCTATCATGCTTCACGAACAAACTACCTATTCTTTCTTTGGCAATGGTTTAGCAATTCCACATCCTGAAACACCCAAAACATTAACTTCGTTTATATCCGTCGCCATTCTTAGCGAACCTATTTTTTGGGATGACACTTATGTTGATTTAGTGTTTTTAGTTTCGATTCAAAAAGATAATTACAACGCTATTCGTCTATGGTTCTATTTATCGTTTTTAATATCAAATACGGACGCCTTAAACAAAATTAGAAAGAGTAAAACATTTGATGAATTTCAAGCTGTATTATCAAAAATATATGGAGCATTATTTTCATAAATGCCATTCAGTTAAAATATTAGCATTATAAAGATTGTCACTTGTATTACGTTAAATAATTAAGTTTTATCGTTTAGAAGTATTGAAATCATTTTATCTAAATGCAATCATGATCGCAAAAGCATTATACAAAAAAATGATTAAAAATTTTTGTCTATAGATAGGCAATTTAATCATTTATATAAATAATTCAATTTGCGCATTGCAAACTATTTTGCTGATTATAAAACAAGTTTCTTAATTGAACTTATAAAATAAAATTGAAATATACGAAAGGAAAAAAGAGATATAATGAAAAAAATGTTAGCTATCGGAGAAGCGTTGATTGATATGATTCCATCAAATACAGGACGCATTGTGAATGTAAATAGTTTTATACCTAAAGTTGGCGGAGCACCTCTTAATGTATGTGGAGCGTATACAAAATTAGGTGGCTTTAGCAATATTATTACAATGCTTGGAAATGATCCATTTGGTGATAAAATCGTTGCTGAATTAAAAGAATATGGAATCGGTGTTGATTATATAAGACGTACAAACAAAGCAAATACATCCTTAGCGTTTGTTACATTAGATGAAAATGGCAATCGTGATTTTTCTTTCTACAGAAATCCTGGAGCGGACATGTTAATGTCTGAAAACGACATTGATAAGACTTGGTTTTCGGATGCTTTTGCGTTACATTTTTGCTCTGTGTCTTTAGGCGATTTTCCAATGCGAAAGGCACACGATAAAGCAATTAGCTATGCTAAAGAAAGTGGTTCCATTATTTCATTCGACCCAAATGTAAGACTTCCATTGTTTTCAGATCATGAATATTTGAAAAGTATTATACATGAATATATTCAATATGCGGATATTTTAAAAATCAGTGATGAAGAAGTTGAATTTATTTTTGGAAATAACGATATTGAAGAAAACTTAGAATATTTATTTAATAAAGGTGTTAAGTTAGTGGTTTATACATCTGGTAAAAACGGTGCTAGAGCTTATACAAAAAATGCAGTTGCTCAATCAAAAGGTATAGAGGTTAAAGCCATGGATACCACAGGTGCTGGAGATGGATTTATAGGTTGTTTATTATACCAATTAGCAAACGACAATGTTTCACTTCAATATTTAAAATCATTAACAAAAGAAAAAATGGAAAAGTACTTAGATATTTCCAATAGATTCTGTTCAATTTCTGTTACAAAAGAAGGCTCTATTGCTAGTTATCCAAGAGCGAAAGAGATATCGATGTAATAACCGAATTATAAGATATTGTTGATAATTATTGGTTTAACTAAGCTCTATAATGCATATGACGGAAAAACGGTGCGCGTGTAGC
>ENA-OPBE01001989-OPBE01001989.1-human-gut-metagenome-genome-assembly--contig:-NODE-1989-length-16168-cov-3.330851_pt1 | contig 16168 bp, 17 predicted proteins | sample MGYA00241066_ERZ501448 | MGnify/ENA primary metagenome ERZ501448 (study PRJEB25962, sample SAMEA2042585) | human gut metagenome | biome: human gut; feature: human-associated habitat; material: faeces...
GCGCTGTGGTATTCGCTATGAAATTACCGGATGGCATCCTTCAGGGCCTTGCCACGCTTGAAGGCAGGCACCTTCGCCGCAGCGATCTCGATGGCTTTACCGGTGTGGGAGTTGCGGCCCGTGCAGGCGGCACGCTCACGCACCTCAAAAGTATCAAAGTCGATGAACTGTACGCTGTCACCGGACTTCAGCGCGTCCGTCACAACTGCGGTGTAGGCGTTCAATGCCGCCTCCGCGTCCTTCTTCGTCAGACCGGACTTTTCCGCAATCGCGGTAACAAATTCGTTCTTGTTCATCTGAATTCCCCTTTTCCTGTTGATTGCCGCATGATACCATACCTTGCGTTTTTATGCAAGTTTTTCCTTGTGCCGCTTGGTTTCGTCCTTCTCCAAAGCCTGGATCGTCAATCATAATCGTACAACCGGATCAACGCCACGCCGATTTTCTCAAATTATGTGACGCCGTCACAGTAAAACCGCCTGTCATGCGGTATACTATACCCAAACAAAGGAAAGGAGCTGACAGATATGGCAGCTATGAATATGAATCAGGAGCAGTTTAAGCAGTTGATCCGGGAGGAAAAGCCTGTTTTGGTGGATTTCTGGGCGCCCTGGTGCAGCTATTGCCGGAGGATCGGCCCTGCGTATGAGAAGGTTGGAGAGGAATACGCGGACAGCCTTGTCGTCGGCAAGATCAATATTGACGAGGAGCCGCAGCTGGCGGGGGCCGAGGGAATCAAGGTCATCCCAACTCTGGTGCTGTTCCGGAACGGAAAGGCCGTGGGTTCCATCACCGCGCCCGGCTCAAAGGCAGAGATCGACCGTTTTATTCAGGAAGCCTTGGCGAAATAACGGAGGGTTCAGATATGAACAACAATCATGTTTATGATATGCTCGTGGTGGGGGGCGGACCGGGCGGCTACACCGCCGCCCTGTACGCGGCACGGGCGGGGCTGGACACCATCGTGCTGGAAAAACTGTCCGCCGGTGGGCAGATGGCCCTGACCGAGCAGATCGACAACTACCCCGGCTTTGAGAACGGGATCGACGGCTTCTCTCTGGCGGAGAAGATGCAAAAGCAGGCGGAGCGTTTTGGGGCACGCAGCGAATACGCAGAAGTCCTCCGCATGGATCTGACGGCGGTTCCCAAGCTCGTGGAGACCAGCGAGGGGATCTTCCGGGGGAAAACCGTGGTGCTGGCCACCGGTGCGGACCCCAGAACGCTGGGCGTGGCCGGAGAGTCGGAACTGGTGGGCCGGGGCGTGGCCTACTGCGCCGCCTGCGACGGGATGTTTTACAAGGGCAAAACGGTGGTCGTGGTGGGCGGCGGCAATTCCGCCGCGGCAGATGCCCTCCTTCTCAGCCGCGTGGCGAAAAAAGTGATCCTCGTCCACCGCAGAGACACCCTGCGGGCCACCAAGATCTATCACGAGCCGCTGGCACAGGCCGAAAACGTGGAATTCCGTTGGAACAGCGTCGTTTCCGCGCTGCTTTCCGGGGACAGGCTGACCGGCGTCCGCCTGCGGGACACCGTCACCGGTGAGGAAAGCGTGGTGGACTGCGACGGCGTATTTGTCAGCGTGGGCCGACAGCCCGCCACGGCGCTGGCGGTGGGTCAACTGGCGCTGGACGGCGGCGGCTATATCGTGGCCGGAGAGACCACGGAAACCAGTATTCCCGGCGTTTACGCCGTGGGCGACGTGCGGACGAAGCCCCTCCGTCAGGTGGTCACCGCCGTGGCGGACGGCGCGGTGGCAGTCCACATGGCGGAGAAATATATCGCGGAAAACCGATAAGGGAGGTAGATTGAAAAAGCCATGTTTAAGGTCAGGCCGGATACGACCGCAGTGGGGATGCCGACATATCTGCAAGGCAAACTGCCAGAGTGATGGCAGATAAGATAACCCATGTAAGATCGGGAGATATGTTGTCTCTCCATATCCAGTCCACGCAACAGTGAGCAACTGAACACAAAACACAGCCACAGATGTACTCTGCGGCTGTGTTTTTATGCGTAGTATACCGCGTGACAAGCGGTTTTACTGTGACGCGTCACATAATTTGAGAAAATCGGCGCGGCGCTGCTCCGGTTGTGCGATTAGGCTCGTTGAGCTCTGCAAAGCTTTTGGAGTTCAAACAGAAAATGCCCACAGCCAAAGCGGCTGTGGGTATGATCAAACCAGATTGTACGAGCTGACGCTGTCCTGCCGATCTCTACAGACCGTAGCTGCTTCTTCCATCTGCAAAACCCCGACGCTCCGTGGCTGACGGGGTTATCCGCACTTGCTAATACGCCCAAAGGGGGCTCCTTAACGCGCAGAAGGAAAGGGACGGTCAGCCTCCGGCGTTTTGAGAAGGAAATGGCTTTTGTGAAAGTCGAGCAGGCCCTCATCCCGCATTTTTCCAAGCTCCACGGACAACCCGCTGCGCTCCACACCGAGGTAATCCGCAAGCTGCTGCCTTGAAAACGGAATGTCGAACTCATAGACCCCGCGTCGCAGTGCCTCAGCGGAAAAATAGGACATCAGCTTTGCACGCGTCGTGCGCTGGCCCATGTGGGTGAGCTTTTCGTTGAGCCGCAGGTTCTTCTCCGCTAACTCGCCCAGCAGATTGCGGATGATCCGGCTATGGTGGGAGCTGGCGGAGGGGCACACGCTCAAAACGCGCCTTATGTGTAGAAACATCACCGTCATCGTGCTCTCCGCCTCCACGCTCACGTTCAGCACCGCTCCCGGCGCGCAGGCAAACACATCCGCGAAGGTCTGCCCCGGCCCGGTCTTGGAGAGGATGTTGCGGTTTCCCCAGATATCCTCCTGTATAATGAGGGCGCTGCCCGCCAACACAAGACCCACCTCCTCCACCTGCTCCCCGGCGCGGAGCAGGCGTGTGCCTTTGGGGAAGGTGTTGATCCTTGCCCCGAGACAGGAGAGCATGGTGGCAAGCTCGTCGTCGGAAATACCGGAGAAAAGCGCCGCGGCGTGGAGCGTCGGGAAAAATTCTTTCATAAAAAGTTCTCTTTCGTTGAAAATTCAACCGACTTGTTGCTTTTAGTATAGTACAATGAACGCACAAAAGCAACAGGAGCTTCGAAGAGGCGTGAGCTTTCTGCAAGAGAGGCAAAGACTATGAGTTATGAAAACTGGAAGGACAAAATCGGCACATTTGAAGTGATGGACGTGCGGGGCAAAAAGATGGACTTCTTCCCCGCATTGAAGGCAAAGGCTGCCGCGCTGAAAAACGGCGAAGGACTGCATATCATCCAGACCTTCGAGCCTGTCCCCCTGTACCCGGTGCTGGCCCTTATGGGCTTTGAGCATCACACGGAGAAGGTGAGCGGCAGCGAATATCACATCTGGTTTTATCGAGTGAAGAAAGGAGAATAACCGCATGAGCTACGAAAACTGGAAGAATAAGGCGCAGGGGTTTCAGACCGTGGATGTGCGCCATATACAGGGCAGCTTCTTTGAAGGGCTGAAGAAAAGAGCCGAGGCGTTGGAGGTGGGCGAAGGATTACACATCATCCAGACCTTTGAGCCGCATCCACTGTACGCTGTCATGGAGGGCTTGGGCTACGAGCACCACACCGAGCAGCGGAGTGAGGCGGAGTTCCATGTCTGGTTCTGCCGTGTGGAGAAGAAGGAAGGCGACAGATCCGCTCCCTTCAAGCCGCTGGCTCTTTTGAACTATCCCATGATCGATGAAAAGCTGGGGCAGATCGCCGTGGATTTTTGGGAGACCACATGGCAGAGCGAGAAGCGCGTACTGCCCTACGAAACGCGGCTGCTGCTGTCCCTGACCAACGCTGTCGGTGCGGGCCGGATGAGGCAGGCGGCGCGGGAGCTGGTAAAGGCATATATCCACGGTGTGGAGAGCGCCGCGTTGGACGACGTGTTCGAGCTGCTGGCATGGAATCAGGGCATCGGTTTTTTCAGCAGCGAGATCGGCCCCTCGGCGCTGTTTCAGGCGTACAAGCTCATTAAAAACGGTGAGAAGCAGGGCAAGTCCCGGGAGGATATCTGCAGTGCGCTGCGCGAGAAATTTGGGGAGAAGAACCCGGAGATGCAGGTCTTGCATTAAAAGCAGAGAACTTTACAAACATCTGCGCGGCTGCGGGGAGAACGCTCTTCGCAGCCGCGCGGCTTTTGGGTTTGCTTCTTTTTCGCAGGGGCTTTCTTCTTGCTGCCCCTGTCTTTTTGCTCCAATCGCCTTATTCTCAGCGAATTTAAGATATATTTCCATTAAACCCCCGTTCTTAACAAAGGTTTTAACCCATTCACTTTATTATAATAAAAAAACTGCAAGCTGACGAGCATTCTGTGCACCATTGCCCTGCCCCTGGTGGGAAGTGCCGGAGGGTGGCTGCACTACCGCTATGTGGGCTGCACCACCGGCACCTGTGCCGTTACGTCCAGCCCGTGGCTCTCCACCGGCTTCGGCTGCGTCCTTGGGTCGCTGCTGTATACCGTCCTGTGGCCCGGCCGCGGCAAGAGACAGGACTGCGACAGGGCGGAGTGAGTCCTGATTCCCCTGAAAGGAGGAAACGCGATGTATCGAAGCGTATTGGCACTGCTTTTCACCGCAGTGCTGCTGCTCAGCGGCTGCGCCGCCGGGCAGCAGACTGTGCCGAAGGAAAAGAGCGGACAGGAAACAAACATGGACGGACTGGCTTTTGACCGGTCAGACGAGGAGATCACCTATATGGATACCAAAGACAATGTCATCTATCTGGCAGGCAGCTGCTTCTGGGGCATGGAACAGCTGATGCAGTCCATCCCCGGCGTTATCGACGCCGAGAGCGGCTACGCCAACGGCACCTGCGAGGCGGACGCCGATTACAAGACCGTCTGCAAGGGAGAGACCGGCTTTCGGGAGACCGTGCGGGTGGAATACGACCCCGAGCAGGTGAGCCTTGACGCGCTGCTGCTGGCCTACTTCTATGTGATCGACCCCACGGTACAAAACCGGCAGGGTAACGACCGCGGCAGCCAGTACCAGACCGGCGTCTACTACACCAACGAAAGTGCCAGAGAGACGGTGAAGCGCATCGCGGAGATCGAGCGAGGCCGCAGCGAGAAATTCTTCGTGGAGATCGGCCCGCTCAAAAACTTCTATCCCGCCGAGGAATACCACCAGAACTACCTCGAAAAGAACCCAAACGGCTACTGCCACATTCCGCGCGCGGAGATGGAGCTCTTTTCCCGGCTGCGTATCGACCCGGGTGACTATCAGAAGCCCGCGGCGGAGTCCATCCGGGAGAAGCTGACGGCGGAGCAGTACCGCGTCACGCAGGAGAGCGGCACGGAGCGCGCCTTCACGGGCGAGTTCTGGGACAAGTTTGAAAAGGGCATCTATGTGGATGTCGTCACCGGCGAGCCGCTCTTTTCCTCCACGGATAAGTACGAGAGCGGCTGCGGCTGGCCGGCTTTCACAAAGCCCATTGAAGAGCCTGCTGTGGTGGAACTGGAGGACCTGAGCCACGGAATGCGCCGCACGGAGGTCAGAAGCCGCGCCGGAGATTCTCACCTTGGTCATGTGTTCACCGGCGATCCGGAGTCCCCCAACGGCGTGCGCTACTGCATCAACAGCGCAGCCCTGCGCTTCGTCCCCTATGAAAAAATGGAGGCCGAGGGCTACGGATACCTGCTGTACCTGTTTGAAAAATAGGACGCAAGCGGTCGGCAGTTCTCATGCAAGGAACTATCAGCACATCACAGCATATCGGACTGCCCGGTGGCAGTCCGATATGCTGTGAATGGAATTTTCTGGCACTCTCAATGAGCCGATTTCAAAACGGAGAAGCACATGTATCTTTTTCAAATAAGCAACTACGATGACCCCGCCGTGGACAGAGAAACCGCAGAACTGCTGCACCGGCATTTGGAAGCTGAGAGTCGGCGGCACTGCCCCGCTATGTGGAATGCGATAGACCGCATCAGAACTCACGCCGCGAAAGGCCCGGCGCGCGAAAGGCGGACGGTGCGCTGCCGCATTTATGGCGTGTTCCTGCTGGCGTTGGGCCTTTTGACGCTGATTCTCGGCTTGATGCCGCCAAGAACCACCGATGTGATCATTGTGGGCGGAGCCGTGATTATTGCAGGCCTGCTGGAGTTTGCCCTTGCTCGCGGAAGAACGCCGCCGCGCATACCGGCATCCTGCAAAAAGGAGGCGCGGAAAGCGCTGAGCTGCGGCGGGCCGTTGATTGGGAAAAGCTCAAAACCGCCATCCGCTTCGAGGATGCTGGCATAACGATCTGCGCGGAGGAGAACGAAGAACATCTCTCTTAAGGAACTAATTCAAACTTATTGCTGTTAGCCGATGGATTCAGTTGTGCCAAAGCATTGCAGGGCTGGAAGTATTCAGCTTCGGCTTCGGCAAAAGATATGTAAAACAGAGGAGCGCCCGTATCAGCATTTATGCTGGCACGGGCGCAAATCATTTAAGGCATGCTTTACACTCCCGTTGTCGAAAGCAAAACACCTCTTCAGGCTGTCTCGGGTGTCTGTTTCCCGCTCTTTGCATATTGCGCGCGTGAGCGGCCACAGATGCGCTGCTCAGCGGCCGGATTGCGCTCTTCTGACGCTTTTCTGTTTCTATCGCATTTTCGTATCCCCTCTCGTGTATAGTTGAGGCAATTCTGTGGCATACTATTGATTTTACCTTTTTGGCATCTTCTGATTCAGGCTTATTATTTTATCGTCAGCTTTGTCGGCGGCACCCTTCCCGGAATCGTATCGACGTCGCAGAAGGAATGGGCCTCCCTGGTCGCCGAGGCGGAAGCTCCCGCCTCTGTTCTGGACTTCGCAGATGCGTCTATCTGCGTTCAGTTCTACTCGAAATCGACCGGTCACTTTGAGCACAGCTACGTGCAGCCCATCTACTTAGAGCGCCTTGAGCTCGATGCCGAGGAAGAAGCGGAGCTTCGCAAGGCTTATAGCCAGGAGCGTTGTAAGCGTCAAGTGTAGCGGCGGATTGAAGGTTACCCGCGAAAATGAGAGAATATAATGAAAGAAAGCCATGCGTAAAACTGACGCAAGTAAAACCGAGAGATTCGTCAGTTATAGAAAACAGGAGACAAAAAAGCTGCTCTTCGGTGGGATACAGCATGCCACATGCCACATACCACATCTCAGCCAAAATGTCTCGCAACAGGGGATACGAGATTGCAGCGGAAACAGGAAAAAAGGAGCTGGCATCCAGCTCCTTTTCACTATGTGTTTTTCAGATGCAGAATGCGGCATAAAGAGGCACGATTTTCTTATTGCCATCACAGCCAAAGTTTTTTGCAGAGAGCTTGATAGCATAGGCCGGCTTGTAGGTATCCATGTAGACCTTTAAGCTCTTTGCCTTGGTATTATCGGCGGATTTAACCTCAACGGGAATGAGCTGCCCATCGCGCTGGATGACGAAGTCTATCTCAGCCCCGCGCTCCGACTCCCAGTAGTAGGTACGGTAGCCGTTGATGGAGAGCTGCATGTTGACATAGTTCTCAGCCATGCCACCCTTGAAGTCGTCGAGCTCGTCGACCATATAGAGGACATCATTGGCGGCTAAATCCTTCTTGGCGCACAGAAGGCCAAGGTCAGACACGTAGATTTTGAACGCATCTATATCGCGGTAGTTTTCGAGCGGCTTTTTGACCTGCTCGACCTTGTAGACCTGAGAGACGATACCAGACAGGCACAGCCACTCAATCGCTTTCTCGAACTCGGAAGCACGCCCGCCTTTCTTAATCAGTTTGTACTGGAAACGCGTGTTCTTCTTCGAGAGCTGAACAGTGATGTTGTCGTAGGCAAGCCTGGTTTTCTTGATTTCGTTCAGGTTGTTGTACTTGCTCATGTCGTTGAGGTAACTCGCAAGAATCGTATCCTGCGTATGACGGACAAGGATATAGTCCCTGGTCTCCACGAACTGCATCACACACTCCGGCATGCCGCCGACCACGAGATACTGGCGATAGAGCTGCATCGCTGCATCGTGCAGTGCAGACGGCAGCGGCGCATTGGTATTGAAGCTCTCTTTTATCTGCGCGACTAAGTCATCCTCTCCGAGCGCCAGCATGAACTCCTCCATGTCCATAGGGTAGAGCGTCTTCATGTCGACTTTGCCGACGGGGAAGGAGAACTTCGCCCTGTTGACCGCGACACCCAGCAGGCTGCCTGCAACGATGATGTGATACTCTGGCGCGTCCTCACAGAAGTATTTGAGAGAGGTCAGAGCTCTTTCGCAGAGCTGCACCTCATCGAAGACTATCAGGGTCTTCTCCTTGACGATGGTCTGACCTGCGATGTGGGACAAAATTGGAATCAGATAATCGGGGCTGATGTCTTCCTCAAAAGTCTCGTTCAGCTTGGGATTGGTCTCAAAATTGAAATAGGCGACGTTTTCGTAGTGTGTGCGCCCGAACTCCAAGATGGAGTACGTCTTACCGACCTGTCTTGCACCCTGCAAAATAAGGGGCTTGCGGTGCTCGTCCTCTTTCCACACTTCCAGGAAGCTAATGATTTTTCTATACATAATGCAACCTCCTTAAAGGTTCTGAGCGTAGTTTAACAGATATTCGCGCAAAAATCAATCGAATTTAATTGAAATATCGCATCAAATAACGCGAAAGACTTATTGAAAATTACATAATTCGACACGAATGCTTTGGGCGGTCCGTGCGGAGAAACTAAATATCATATCATTGCCTGATAGAAAATCGGCATCGTCGGGGATACGAAACTGCAGCAACGCAAAAATCGGAAGCAAAATCGTCAAAGAGAACCCCAAAAGTATATCACAGGGTATCCGGAAAGGCGCTGCGCGGGGGATACCAGCTTACAGCAGACAAAGAAAAAGAGCGACATCCGTTTCTGGATGTCGCTCTGCCTATTACTGACGGGGCACTGGTATCTGCCTGCGGGTCTCTGCACAGTCTCGCAAATAGAGGTTAGCCCGCTATGCTCCTGCACATACTCTTTGATCTGCGGATACGTTGCGCCTTTTTGGAATCCGGACATATCCATATTCTCCAATGAGAACTCCACACGCACCTTTTTCGAGTCGATTTCTCCCTTGGAAAGAAGGACAACCGTCTCAAAGAAGCTGGTCAGGTCATCTCCCGTGGGATTAGGCGCAATATAGTCAAAGCCAATATCCGTGACGAATAGAGTGGTGATCTGGAAAATCATGTCCTCTTGCGCACATGAAGAAAGGAGGATTTCAAATTGGAAAGCAAAAGCTTGATGCAGCAGTACGCCGAAAGGAAACTGACTGAAACCATGTCTTTTATCGCGGAAAAACGCAGGGACAGACTCTCTGCCGCGAGAGTAACGTGGAGCAAGTTGGCAAAAGATAAGCCTCTGACGGCGGCTGTGGCAACACAAGTGCTCATGGCGAATCAAGACTGCGTCGCGTTCCTGCCAAAAGAAAAGCTGAGCGAAGAAATCTGCGAAGCTGTTCTGGAGATGTCGCCACTATCCATCTCTTTTATCCCAGAAGAGATGAGAACCGAGCAGATGAGCTACACAGCTCTCAACGCCTACAAAAAGTATGCGAAGACGGATAGGACAAGTGGAGTTTGGCAAATCGTCGAAATCCTGTCTGCCGGTGTGCAGACCGAGAATATCTGCTTGCTTGCGGCAAAGCAGACTCGGATTTTTGGCGTACAAATGGCACTTGCCTGTGGCCTTCTCGGTGTTTGCAAATATAGAACAGACACCGGCTCCCTTGCTGTGCCGCTATGAAATTTCTCCTTGCGCTTACTGTAACAGCAGGAGGCTGAAGACGAGCGTGAAGAGCGCGACCGTTTCGATGATGCCGATGACGATGAAGAAATTCGCCGTGCCCTTGCCGGTCTCGCCGAGCGCGTCGGCGCTCGCCGCGGCGACCTTGCCCTGGAAGAACGCGGACAGGCCGATGGCGAGACCCGCGAAGATGCCCGTAAACATGGCGAGCGCGGGATCGGCGCCGGAGGCCACGGCGCTGCGGATGAAGTTCATCAGCAGGAAGCCGTAGATGGTCTGCGTCAGGGGCGCGCCGGAGAAGGCGACCATGATGAAGGGAGCGGGCTTACCGTTCGCGTAGCACTTCTTCCACGCGCCGACGCTCGCCTGCGCCGCGAAGCCCGCGCCGAACGCGCTGCCCATGGCGGACAGGCCCAGCGCACACGCCATACCAATAAATTCAATGCTCATAATACGTTTCTCCTCTTTTTGATTATTTTCTGATCTTATCCAGTTTTTTGAACGGTGCGTAGGCGGTGCCGGTCCACTCCATGCCAAGCTGACCGGAGAATTCCAGCAGATTCAATCGCACGCCATGGACCACCACGGACAGCAGGCCCATCACGATGTTCAGCCCGTGACCGACGAGCATGATGAGGATGCCGACGACGACCAGCGGCCCCTTGAAGCCGAGCGCCATGTTGTTAAAGCTCTGCGCGATAGCGAGCGACGCCATGCCGACGGCAAACAGTCGGATGTAGCTCATGATGTTGCCGAAGGCGCTGATGGTGTTGAGGAACACTGTGAAGGCGTTGCCAAGGCCCGCCTTGAGACCCTGCGCGAAGGTCTTGTCCGGCGACATCCCGCCGAAGCACACGACCAGCACGAAGCCGAGAAGGACCACCGCGGCAATGGGCGTGAGGTTCACCTGCTCGCCGATGACGAGGTAGAGCACCACGAAGTACAGCGCGCAGATCGCGCACAGCCAGCCGAGGTCGGCGACCCAGCTGAGGTCCTTCTCCCGCGTCTTGCGGCGGATGTTCATCACGCACGCCAGCGAGAGCTGGACGGTGCCGAGGATGAAGCAGAATTTCATGACGCTGTTCTGCTGCTGGGTGGTGGTGACGTTGAAATACTCGGGGTAGTTTGCAAAGGTCGGAACGACCAGCGAGCGGAGCAGCGGCACGTCCATCGCGCCCTCAAGCCCGAACCAGGTGCCGGTCATCGCGCCCCAGACGATGGTGGCGATGGAGAGCACCCACAAAAGCTGCACGGCATCGGAGGGCTTCTTGCTCTTCACCGTCAGGGCCGCGGCGGTCAGCAGGAACAGGCAGCCGTAGCCCGCGTCGCCGATGATCATGGCGAAGAAGAGCGTGAAGAAGCCGAGGAACCAGAACGAAATATCATACTCGCGGTAGCCCGGCACGGTGCCGAGAATGTCGAACACCGGCGCGATGAGCCGCGTGACCCTGGTGTATTTGATCTTGGTCGGCACCTTGTCGTCGTCCGCCGCCGGATCGTCCATCGCCCACGCCCAATGCTCCTTCGCGGCGGCGGCCTTGAAGCGCTCCGCCTCGTCGACAGGGAGGTAGCCGGTCAGCCACACGAGTCCGTCCCCGCTCTCCGAGGTATTGCGCACGGAGGAGTAGTCCGCGTCGTTCTGCGTTTTGAGCAGCTGCTCGCGGAAGCTGGGCAGGTGCTTCGCGGCGGCCTTGAGCTGCGCGCCGCACTCAGAAAGACCGCGCTCACAGTCGGCGATCTCCTGCCGGTATTCGTCAAGGCTCTTTTCCGGCGGGATGAACTCGCCGGCGGCACAGGAGGCGGGCAGCGCACCGAGGATGGCGACGGTCTGCTGCTTCCCGACCGGCGCGAGCCGGAGGAAGCGCACCTCCTCGTCCGCTTCGAGCGAAGCGAGGAGCTTTTTGTCCACGCGGCAGAAGTGCAGCTCGAAGCCCTGCGCCTTCAATTCCTTGATCTCGGCGGGGGAGAAGCTGCCCCAGCCGGCGAGCGTGTCGCACGCGCTGACCGCGGCGGCGCGCTCGGCTTCCAATGCCTTTTTGCGCTCCAGACATGCGTTGAGCCCGTCGAAGAGCACTTTAAATTGATCGTCGTCGAGCGTTTCCGCTTCGACCTCGCTCATCCCCTGCTCCTCGAGCACGGTGATGAGCCGCGAGAGGGCGGCGAAGCGCTCCAAATAGCCTTGGTCGGCGTCCACCTTATCCGCGAAATGGACGATGCCGAGCGCACGCAGCGCGTCGAGCAGCTCCGTTTTCTGCGTTTGCGCGGCGACGATGTGAACGACCTTCATTTTCTCAATCATCGCGCCGCCTCCTGTAGCTTTTTCTTGGCGATCTTGCCGCGCACGACCGCGGAGGTCTGCTGGTCGCCGAGGTAAATGCCGATGACGCGGATGTTTTCCCTCGCCTCGGGGATCTTGACCTTTTCAAACAGGTTCACGCGCTGCGCGGTGGAGCGCAGCTCCCGCTCGAGCAGCTCGACCTGCGTGCGCAGCGTCTTGACCAGCGCGTCCAGCCGCGCGATCTCGCGCAGCGTGACCACGGCGGTGTCCACCCAGAGCGGATAGTCTGCGACGTCGTAGGAGATCTCCTCGAAGGTCAGCTCCTCAAAGACCGGCACGATCACGCCGGCGATGTTGTGGTCGCGGCAGACGACGTCCTTCGGACGGATGAGCGAATCGAGCCGCATCCCCTCGGGGAAGCTGCCGTTTTCGGCGAACACCGCGATCCAGCCGTCCAGACCGTCGACGATCTTCAGCCGCTCGGCTTCGACCTTCTCAAGCTGCGCCGTCACCTGCATCACGACCGATTGGAGCTGCTGCTTTTTCAGCTGCAGCGTCGGCAGGTAGCGTTGAAACTGCTTGAGCCGGTCCTTCTGGACCTTCAGTTCATTTTTTGTTAGTTTGACAGCCATACGCGCTCCCTCAGTTCAAGGCGTCCTTTTTCGGCCATCTTTCCTGCAGGAGACTGGTCTTCAGACCCGTTTCGTTCGGCTCGAAGCACTCGGCGAGGATCCCCCAGCCAAGGTCCAGCGCCTCCTCCAGAGGGATGTTCACGCTCAGGTCCATCAGCTTCGTTTCAAAGAGGTGGCCGTACTTGAGCAGCTTCTCGTCCCATTCGGACATCATGAAGCCCATGGACTTCTTCTCAAGGCTTTCCTTGTAGGCGCTGTAGAGACGGATCATGCCGTCCATCAGGGCGCGGTGGTCGCTGCGCGTCGTGCCGTTGACGTTCTGCTTGAGACGCGAGAGCGAGCCAAACGGCTCGATGTGGCCGTTTTTGAGGTAATACTGGCCCTCGGTGATATAGCCTGTGTTGTCCGGCACGGGGTGGGTGACGTCGTCGCCGGGCATCGTGGTGACGCCGAGGATGGTGATGGAGCCCGCACCCTCAAAGTCGACCGCCTTTTCATAGCGCGAGGCAAGGCAGCTGTATAGGTCGCCGGGGTAGCCGCGGTTGGACGGCACCTGCTCCATCGTGATGGCCATTTCCTTCTGCGCGTCGGCGAAGTTGGTCATGTCGGTCAGCAGCACAAGCACGCGCTTGCCGGCAAGGGCGAACTGCTCCGCCACGGCGAGCGACAGGTCGGGCACGAGCGTACATTCCACCGTCGGATCAGACGCCGTGTGGACGAACATGACCGTGCGGCCCATCGCACCGCTCTTTTCGAGCGTGTCGCGGAAGAAGAGGTAGTCGTCGTATTTCAGACCCATGCCGCCGAGGACGATGACGTCGACCTCCGCCTGCATGGCGATGCGGGCGAGCAGCTGGTTGTAGGGCTCGCCGGAGACGGAGAAGATGGGCAGCTTCTGGCTCTCGACGAGGGTGTTGAACACGTCGATCATCGGGATGCCGGTGCGGATCATGCGCTTGGGCACGATGCGCTTGGCGGGGTTGACGGAGGGCCTGCCGATGGGGATCATATTCTCGGTCAGCGCGGGGCCGTTGTCACGCGGCACGCCCGCGCCGTCGAACACGCGGCCGAGCAGGTCGTCGGAAAACGAGACCATCATGGGCCGCCCGAGGAAGCGCACGGTGTCGGTCGTGCTGACGCCCTGCGTGCCGGCAAAGACCTGCAGGGAGACGAGGTCGCCGCTGAGCTTGATGACGCTCGCGTAGCTCTCGCCGACGAGGGCAAGGTCGCCGCTGCGCACGCCCGAGGCGCGCACGGTCACGACGTTGCCGACGATGGATTCGATCTTGGTATAAACCTTCTGCATTCTGAAACCCTCCTTAACCCGTTACCTTGCTCCGGTAGAGGTCCGTGAGCTTCGTTTCCTGCGCCGCAAATTCCGGCGTGCCGTAGACCGTGCCGTGCCAGTCGAGGAATTCCTGACGCACCTGATTGAAGAAGGCGCGGATCTCCTTTTTGTCGCTGAGCGCGTAATCGCGCGTGAGCACATCGTAGAGCACGTTGAACTCATGCGCCTGACGCTCCGGCTCGCAGGCCGCGTCGATGGGATCGAAGGAGTTCTGCTGCAGGTACACGGCGTCGAGCAGCTCGCCCTTCTGGTAGAGGATGTAGTCCTCGGCCGAGGTGCCCTCTTCGCCGATGACCTTCATCATCTGATTGATCTCGCTGCTGCGGCGGAGGATGCCGCGGGCCTTCTCCACGCGCGCCATGTCCACCACGCCCTGATACTTTGACCACGAGTCGATGGGGTGGATGGAGGGATACTTGCGCGCGTCGGAGCGCTCGCGGGAGAGACCGTGGAACGCGCCGACGACCTTGAGCGTCGCCTGCGTGACCGGCTCTTCAAAGTTGCCGCCCGCGGGGGAGACCGTGCCGCCGATGGTGACGGAGGCGATTTTGCCGTTTCTCAGCCGGACCTTGCCCGCACGCTCATAGAACGCGGCGATGACGGATTCGAGGTAGGCAGGGAAGGCTTCCTCGCCGGGGATCTCCTCCAGTCGGCCGCTCATCTCGCGCATGGCCTGCGCCCAGCGGCTCGTGGAGTCCGCCAGCAGCAGGACGTTGAGTCCCATCTGGCGGTAATATTCGGCCATCGTCACTGCCGTGTACACGGACGCTTCACGCGCCGCGACCGGCATGGACGAGGTGTTGCAGATGATGATGGTACGCTCCATCAGCGAGCGGCCCGTGCGCGGGTCGGTCAACTCGGGAAATTCCTTGAGGACCTCTACGACCTCGCCGGCGCGCTCGCCGCAGGCGGCGACGATGACGATGTCGACGTCAGCGTTCTTCGCCTCCATGTGCTGCAGCACGGTCTTGCCCGCACCGAAGGGACCGGGCACGCAGAAGGTGCCGCCCTTGGCGACCGGCAGGAAGGTGTCGATGCAGCGGATCTTGGTCACCAGCGTCTCGTCGGGACGCAGACGCTCCTCATAGCAGCGGATGGGCTGCTTGACCGGCCAGGAAAAGACCATGCTCAGCGCCTTCTCCTCGCCCGCGCCGTTTTCCAGCACCGCAACGGTGGAGCGGACGTGATAGACGCCCTTTTCCTTCACGCTCTTTACGCGCCAGCCCTCGTCCTTGAGGTCGAAGGGCGCCATGATGAGGTGCGTGAACTGCCCCTCCGGCACGCTGCCGACCGCGTCGCCCGCGAGCACGGCGTCGCCGGGCTTGACGCAGGGGGTGAACTCCCATTCTTTATCGGGGATGGGGTCAAGGTATACGCCGCGCTCGAGGAAGAAGCCGCATTGCTCGGCAAGCTTCGGCAGAGGGTTCTGCAAGCCGTCGTATACCTGCGTCAGAAGACCGGGGCCGAGCTCGACGCTCAGCAGCTCGCCGGTCAGCTCGACCTCGTCGCCGACCTGAATGCCGTTGGTCATTTCATAGATCTGCATACTCACGGCGTCGCCGCTGATGCGGATGACCTCGCCCTTGAGGCGGTCATTGCCGATCTTGACGAAGCCGACTTCGTTTTTCCGAACGGAGCCCGAGAACCTTGCCGAAACGAGGTTGCCGTTGACTCCGGTCACATAGCCTGTCACTTTCTCCATTTCGTTTCTCCCGTTTTCTTATAGGCTGAATATCTGCTGGCGGACCTGTCCGAGCAGGGTGTCGAAGGCGGCCTTGCCCTCGTCATGGCGGAAGACGCGCTGCCGTTCGAGCAGCTGCAGCTTCAGCGCGTAGCCGTAGAGCGCGCAGTCGTCGAAGCTGTGCAGGCCCACCAGCTCGTCTAGCCTGTCAAATTCCAGCGCGAGCAGCAGCCGCTCGCCCTCGAGCGGGTCCTTTGCGTTCACTGCCGCGGTGACGGTCTGCGTCACGGCGGCGTCGCGCTCGTTCGGCGCGGCACAGCTCTCGCCGCGCTTCACGCGCCGCTGATAGGTCAGCTCACCCTGCAGCACGCGGTAGAAGGCCGCCCACCGGCTCACGAAGCCGCCGTCCTCCGAGCGCACCGTCAGCTCCTCGAGCGAGCGGTAGACCCTGTCGCTCACCGCGCCCTGGCATTGGTCGAGAAACGCAGCGTAATCCAGCGGCGGG
>ENA-OPBE01001995-OPBE01001995.1-human-gut-metagenome-genome-assembly--contig:-NODE-1995-length-16128-cov-8.000622_pt1 | contig 16128 bp, 14 predicted proteins | sample MGYA00241066_ERZ501448 | MGnify/ENA primary metagenome ERZ501448 (study PRJEB25962, sample SAMEA2042585) | human gut metagenome | biome: human gut; feature: human-associated habitat; material: faeces...
GACGAGGGCGACGACTTTACATTTTCGGCGTGTTATGACGTTTACAAATCCGGTAATGAGGCGTGGAACGAACAAAAGAAACGGTTTGAACCGATTTTGTATGCGCTAATTACTGACATGGTATTTACGCAGGAAAATACAGAAGTAACAGCCGTTACCGTCCCGGAAATGATAAACCGTTGTGGAACGCAAAAAGCATGGATTGAAAGTAACAACGGCGGTGCCGGGTTTGAAAAGTTGATACGTAAAAAGATAAAAGCGATTTCCGAACCATTTTACCAAGGTGCCAACAAGGAAAGCCGCATTATAACAAATTCGGCAAGCGTCAACGCCCAAATCATAATGCCGTTAGGATGGGAGGAACGTTTTCCAAAGATACATGAACACGTAACCGGGTTTTTGCGTGATTTCCCAGCAAATGAGCATGACGACCCGGAGGACGGTTTGACCGGAATATATGAAAAGGAATTGGCGGACGGCGATACAAGACCATACAGCCAAGCAACAAGGGGGATTAAACGTCGTAATTAGCATATTATTTCATATATGCAAGGATTTTGCCGAAAATATTATAACTTTGCAATAAGTAATGGGGCAAAGGGTTAGCCCCCTGAGATAATAACAAAAGTTTTAACGTTAAAAAATTAAGATTATGGCTATTTGTAAATGTCCGGCAGCAGCAGCGTTGCCAAACATTCCAGACTTTGCGTGTGCCGAGAGTTTCGGACAGATTCAGAAAGTAGCGTTTCAGAGATTGTATAAAAGCACCGGAGGAAAAAATTCATTTACCACGACGGCGGGTATTGGGAAAAAAGCGTCATGGACGCCGTTGTTATCGGCAGAGGACGACACGAAAGTTGTTGTCTCCCCGTATATCCAAGCACCGACAGCAGAAGCAGGCGCACCCCGTACGTTCGGCGGAGGAAACGAAACGTTGGGCGGTATTGAAGAAATTATTGGACGTGAGCCAACCCCATTTACGGCGGTTATGCGTAAAATGCCGCAATCACTGATTAAAGCATTGAAAGATTTGCAATGTGAAAGCGATTCCCAAAATTTGGGGGTTTATTTGTTTGATGAAAACGGCGCAATTGGTGCATTGCAAGACCCGACAACAGCAACAACGCATTATCCTATTCCAATTCGTTCTTTGTTTATCGGGGATAAAACATTGGGAGGATTTGAGGCACCCGATAGCAACGCAATACAATGGTCGTTTTTGCCTAATTGGTCGGATGATTTGGCTATTATTGTACCGGAAGATTTTAACCCGCTAACAGACTTAAAAAATGCAGCAGGGTAAACAAACAATAGTGACGTTGGAAAATGAAACATTGAAAACGACACGAGATTTTGAAGTTAGCCACGCCGAAAGACTTTTAAAAATGCCAAATAACGGCGGTTGGCAGTTACCGGAAAATAGTAAATTTGAATTTGACAAAGAAAATGGGCTTAGATATAAGAGAAATAAAAAAGCAGATAACGGAGCCACGGAACAAAGCGGCGATAAGTAGGGCGATTTACCACCAAAACCGCATACGATTTCATGCGGAAAAGGCGTTGACGCCATACATTACGCAACCCGTGACCGATTTTTTGGCTTATGTTTCAAACCTTATACCCGCAGACAAATTCAAAGTGTTCAAAACATTATTCCGTTACCCCGTAAAGACAAACGAGGTAACGGGCGTTTGTTTTGATAAGTTGAGCCGCATTTTTGACGGTCGTAACCCGGCGTTCAATTATCAGTTTATGAACAGCGAACAAAGGGACGATTGGGAGTATTACAGACAACACGTATTGGGAGAACCCGAAATTTGGAGCACAAAGGGATGGGAATATTTCAAAACCGAAATTAACAGCGTATTAATTGTTGATTTGCCAAAAGAGCAATCCCCCGGCGATAATTACCCGCAACCGTACTTTTATTGGTTGCCAATAGAACACGTTATTTCATACAAGGCAGCAGACAAAACAACGGGCGTTATGCGTTGGATAATATTCCGGCAGGACGACAACCGTATTGCCGTAATTGACGATGAACGATACCGGGTATTTACCGAGGAAAAAGGCAATATTGGCGAATTGCTGATTGATAGCCCGCACGATTTGGGATATTGCCCAGCACGTTTTTTTTGGAACGAACCATTGAGTTTGAGAGAACCGGACGTTAAGGCGTCCCCGTTAACAACCGAGTTGGAAAGTTTAGATTGGTTCCTTTTTTATCATTTATCAAAGAAAAATTTGGATATGTACGGGTCGTACCCGATTTATTCCGGATATGAACAAAGTTGCGATTTTACGAACGGCGAAAACGGCGATTATTGCGACGGCGGGTTTTTGAAAGATAAACAAGGCTATTATAAATTAGACCAAGCGGGTTTATTGATGCGTTGCCCGAAATGCGGAGATAAACGAATTGTCGGGGTTGGTTCATTCATTGAAATTCCGGTACCGGACGGCGACAAACAGCCGGATTTGCGCAACCCGGTTCAGATGTTGACCGTTGACCGTAATAGTTTGGATTATAACGTTAGCGAGGAAGAACGGTTGCGTACAAACATAATTACGGCGGTTGTTGGTACCAACGAGGAAACAACAACCCGTGAAGCATTAAATGAACAGCAAATTAAAGCCAATTTTGAAAGCCAAAGCACGGTATTAAACCGAGTAAAAAAAGGCTTTGAGGCGGCGCAAAAGTTCGTTGACGAAACCGTTTGCCGTTTGCGTTATGGAACAATGTTTATTTCGGCAAAAATCAATTATGGCACCGAGTTTTATTTGTCTGATGCAACCCAATTGCGAGAACGTTATAAGATGGCGAAAGAAAGCGGAGCAAGCGAGGGGGAATTGGATGCGCTACAAAATCAGATTATCGAAACGGAGTACAGACACGACCCAATACAAATGCAACGTATGTTAGTGTTGGCAGAATTGGAGCCGTACCGACATTTGACACGTCCGGAAGTATTAGAATTGTACGAAAAACAGCTAATTACCGAGGATGAATTGCGCATAAAATTGAATTTCGCTAATTTTGTGCGTAGGTTTGAACGTGAGAATACAAACGTTTTGGAATTTGGCAGCCAAATACCATTTTCCAAGAAAATTGAAGTAATAACAAAAAAATTTTATGATTATGCGAGTGAAAGCAGAAACAGAGGGTAAAACAAAGGACGTCGGATTGTTGGACGTTACCCCGGAAAATTTCATTGTTCCAAAAGGAGAAGAAAGTTTTTATCATTGTCGTATTGAGGTTGTAAAATTCAACCAAGAAACGGGCGAAAGAATTTCACGACCACGTATGCAGGTTTTCGGAAAAAAGTTCTTTGAAACATTCGGATTGCACAATTTGCGAAAAATGGGTTATAAAGTTGACATTATGCACGACCCGAACGTTTGGGAGGCAGCGAACAAAGAAAAGATTGAAGCCAGCAAACGAGCAAAGGCAGAAGCAGCAGCAAAGGCGGCAGCAGAAGCAAAGGCGGCAGAACGTGAACAAATGAAAGCCGAAATTATTGCAGAACTGACAGCCGCCGGAGTTATCCCAGCAGAACCAAAGAAAGCCGGACGAAAACCAAAAGCCGAAAAAACAGCAGAAGCAGAGGAAGCGGCAGGCGATAGCCCGGAAAACAACGAGAATGTTTAACCATTAAAAATTACGAATATGGCACAGATTGCACAGCAAGACAATTTGGTTATTGAAGTAACCACAATCGCCGCAGCATTGGACAGCGGCACAAAGAAAAAGTTGATTGAATGTATTGAGGGCGGAACAATTACCGACGTTATTTTGGTAATAAAAGAGGTTGAAAAGAAAATCAGCCATGCACGTGTTGTTAGTTGGTTGGTTGACACAACCGGGGATTCCCCAAAATACAAAATTGATATTATTAACGCAAACAGCGGGGCAGTAGAAACAATCGCACTTAATTAATTCAAAGGGTAAGAATATTATGTTAACGAGAGAAATTTTAGTTGCAAATGCGGCTTTGTCGGGATTGTCTGACGAACAGATTACAGCGATAACAACATTATCGCAGAATGACGAAAACAGCGTTATTGCCAAGAAAACGGGCGAAATTTACGGGGCTTTGGATGCCGATATTTTGGCGGTTTCCGGTATCGCTAAAAATGGAACCGAAAAAACGTATGATTACGCAAAACGTGTAATGGGGGAAATGAAAACAAAAGCCGATGGCGCAACCGGGCTGCAATCGCAGATTGATTCATTGACCAAGGAAAGAGCCCGTTTAGAAAAGGCAATTGCCGATGGTGCGGCAGATGCGGAAACCGTGAAAGCATTGAAGCAGGCAAAAGCAGATTTGCAGAACGTGACAACGCAGTTTACCGAGTTGACAACCAAGTATGAGGCAGAAAAGGCAAACCACGAAAAAGAATTGTTCGGAGTAAGAATTGACAACGCATTGCAGACAGCCGCCGCCGGGCTTAAATTCAAAGCAGGATTCCCGGAAAGCGTAACAAAGGTTATTTTGACGCAGGCGACCGAAAAAGTAAAAGGCATGAACCCGGAATATATAGACGACGGAAACGGCGGAAAGGTTTTGGCGTTCAAAGATGCAAGCGGCGCAATTATGCGCAATCCAAACAATCAGTTGAACCCATTCACGCCCGCCGAGTTGCTGACAAAAGAATTGGAAACGATGGGAGTATTGGAGCGGCAAAGACAACAGCCAGGAGGCGGCACAAATAAGCCCGCAGGCGGTGCCGGAGGCGGCGGAATTACATTGGACGTAAGCGGAGCCAAAACGCAATCAGAGGCGTACGAACTTATTACAAAACAATTGATGGCGCAAGGTAAAACGGTAGGTTCCAAAGAGTTTGACGAAGATATGAGAAAGGTTTGGCAGGAAAATAGTATTAACAAATTGCCGGAGAGATAACCGGGTAATGGGTAAACCCGCATTTAATAACAAATTAAAATAAAAAGACTATGAGTTTAATTGCAACAAGATTACAGAATTGGCGAGTCGAAAACCCGGAGTTAGACCGTAATATGACCCGCCCGTGCGAGTATGGCGCATTAGATTTTTTCATTGAACAGACCAACGCCGGAAATTCCATTTTGTCCCCGAAATTGCGTGAACGTGCGTTTGCCTCAATCGGAAATACGGTACAAGTTCCGGTTATCAATTACGATGGCGACGTTACGGTTAGCAACGTTCGTACGTGTGTTATCCCGGACGATGAAAACACGTCCGCACTTTATTCCGTGGTTTGGGCGACATATTCCGTCGGCTTTACAATGGTGCCAACGTTGTATATGAACAACGAAATTTCGTATGAGCACGATTTCAACCGCAAAATGGAAAAGGTTTGCAGAGCGTTTGCAAATTCGTTAGACCAAGCAGCCGTTTCAGCGTTGGAGGCAGAAAAAACCAACGTATTGAAAGACAAGTTGAATTACAATTTCGCTGCAAGCATTATTGAGGTTCCAACGCAGATGGCAACCGAAATTATGGGCGATATTAACCCGATTATGCGTGCAAATTGTTATCCGGGTTTGGTTCACGTCGTAGGTAACGCCGGAATTGACAGCCTTATTAAAAAATTGGCACAGCACGGTATTTATAACGACGTAAACAAGCGTATGGAATACGAAAATAAAGTGTTCCATTATACAAACAACGTCGTAAATGAAGCTAGCAAAAACGGCACATTCTTTGCCGTAGAGGATGGTAACGTTGGCGTTTTAACACGTGTTGACCGTGAGGCGTTGAACCGCACCCGTGCGAATTTCCACGAATGGGACGTTGTACGTTTGCCGTACATTGATTTGCCCGTTGGTTCGCACTATTACACAGCAGTTGGCGACCAGTCACAGACAGCAGGCGAAGCGAGTGCCGATATGACGTGCAACGTGAAAGAATATTTTGGATTTAGCGCAGACGTTGCGTTTGTAATTGCTTACAACAGCAACCTAGCAACCGTTGCAAATCCGATTATCAAAGCGCAGATTGCAGCACGTACGGAAAATGTACCTTTGGGTATGCCTGTATATGTAACCAACGCCGGGGAATTTCCCGCCGGAGGTGCGAGCGCATAACGCCGGAGCATAACGAATTATTTAACCGAGGGGACGGGGTGGTTATCCCCGCCCCCTTATTTATTGCAATCTTAATTCCTAATATGGGAAATAAATGGGCGTTTTTATGATAAGAATAAATGAAATATGCGAAGCGTTAAAAAATGTGTGCGGGTGGGAGCAATCATACGACCCGGCAAAGGCGATAGACGACAATTTAACGCAGACGGAAAGTGGGTTGTATTTTCAAGGTGCGCACCCGCTTTTGACGTTGGATAATATGGCGGCGATTATGCCGGATGATTGGGGGCTGCAATACCCGGAATGGAACATGATATTGCCGTACAAAGCCGGGCAGAAAGTGAGCCATAACGGTATTGTTTGGATTGCTAAAATTGACAACACCGGAGAGGAACCAACGGCAAGCGATTTTAATAATGATTACAGCCGGGAGGATTACGGAAACCCATATTGGAAACCGTATAATATGTTGACGGACTTTTTGGAGAGAATGACCCGAAACGGAATTGCGACCGCAATACAGACGTTTACACAGATTAAGCAGTTGGATAAAGAAACACGTAATTTGTTGGAGCGAAAAACGTTCTTTGATGGTGCCGGACGCATACGGGCGACGTTGCAAAACAATCATAAGTTGGTAGGATTTGAAATTGTCCCGGTTCGTGCAATGGGAGTGACGGCGAAAATTGAAAAGATAGGTTTGCAAATGACCGGGGGAACCGGGGTTGTTAGAATGTATTTGTTTCATTCGTCGCAGATAGACCCAATAAAGACTTTTGATTTGAATTTTACCGTTACAAATGGCGGTTTTCAGTGGTTCCCGTTAACTGATTGTTATTTGCCGTATATAAGCGACAAGAACAACGCCGGGGGGTCGTGGTTCCTTTGCTACAATCAAGACGAATTACCCGCCGGAATGGAAGCAATTAACGTATCAAAGGATTGGAGCCGGGAGCCGTGCGGAACGTGCAACATGGGTTCCGTTGAGGTTTGGCGAGAATTGACAAAGTATTTGCAAGTAACGCCGTTTATGTATAATGCGCCGGAAACGTTCGCAGAATACCCGGAGTTGTGGGATATTGCATACACGATGTACACACGAACCCAAAATTACGGGCTGAATTGCGAAATTACTATTGGATGCGATTTAACGGATTTCATTATTTCCCAAAGGCAGATTTTCCAAACGGTAATACAAAGACAAGTTGCTGCAATTGCATTGCGGACGTTGGCAATGAACCCCAACGTAAGGGTTAACCGCAATCAATCAAACGCAACCCGGATGGATATTTTGTATGAGTTGGACGGCAACACGTCCGGCGTTCGTCCCGGCGGTTTAGGTTACGACCTTAAAAAGTCTTATGAGGCGTTGCAAATAGATACGCAAGGGTTAGACCGTATCTGTTTAGCCTGCAATAACCGTGGGGTAAGATACAGAACCGTGTAATTATATAATTCAAAGGGAAAGTTGTATATAATTTCATGTAAAAGTTGTATTTATGAAACGGATAACCGATTTGCGAAAAAGGGTTGCGGATTTCAACGAGGCTTTGACGTCCGGGCGGATAATACAAAACATTATATGGGACAATGAGGCATATATAGTTGATTTGAACGCCGAGGAACAATTGTTTGAACAAGGTATTAACCGTTTGGGCGTCGAAATTTCGGATTATGCACCATACAGCCCCGTAACAATCGCAATTAAAGAGGCTAAGGGACAGCCGACAAACCGGGTAACGTTACGGGATGAGGGAGATTTTGAAAGTAGTTTTTATTTAGAGGTTGGCGACAAACAATTTGAAATTAAAGCGTCTGACTTTAAAACAGAGGATTTAATAAAAAAATACGGTCGTCAAATATTGGGTTTAACCGACGAAAATATTTCAATATTGATTTGGAAATATATTTTCCCGGATTTAATGGCAGAAACAAAAAAACAAATTTATGGCAAATAATGTAAAAGCCCCGGTTATTGACAACCCGGAATTGTTAGACCGGATAATTGGAAACATGCAAAACGGATTGGTTGATAATTTGCCGTGGTTGGATTTTGCATTTGGCAGGGCGGAAAGACTTGTTAAATACAACGGGAACCAAAAGCGATATTATACGCCAAATGTTTATTCCGGCAATAACGATTATATGGAAGTAACGCCGGATGCAAATATTGGTAATTTCTGTTTTTTTTTGGTTGACGACCCGCAAAACATAAGTTGGGAACCCGGCGTTGATATTGGGATAAAAACGGCGTTTTCGATTATCTTTTGGTTTGATTACAGAAAGATATACAACGATGCAAGCACACGCAACAAAGAGGATTTGAAGCGGCAAATATTGGACGTTTTGAACGGCGGTTTTTTGGTGCGAAATGGAAGTTACAGAATAAACAAAGTGTACGAATTGGCGGAAAACATTTACAGGGGCTTTTCGTTGGATGAAATAGAAAACCAATTTTTAATGCACCCGTTCGGCGGATTCCGGTTTGAGGGCGAATTGAGTATTGGAGAAACATGTAAATTGTAGTATATGGAACATTTTATTTATAACATTATTGTTGTCGCATTAATAGCGGCTTTTGTGCTGACGTTATTACGCAAATGGGGCGTCATTGAATGGGTACAGATTCACGGGAACGATTTCTTTTCAAAGATGTTTAATTGCGATTTCTGTTTGTCGTGGTGGACGTGCGTTCTGATTTGTTTCTTTGCGTTGATATTTACCGGGAACCCCGCATTTTTGGGCGTTCCCTTTTGTAGTACAATGATAACACGTGTTTTGCTATGAATGAAGAATATGTAAAAATTAAGGATTACCCATATTATATTAGCAATATGGGTAATGTAAAAAATAAAACAGGTAGAATATTAAAACCTAAAATAACAAATAAGGGTTATTTGTCGGTAGCATTATACAACGCTAATGGTAAGCGGTGGTGTTATATTCATAGACTTGTAGCAATGCATTTCCTTATTAACTCTGAATTAAAGCCTAATGTTAATCATATTGATTGTAACCCGCTTAATAACAACGTTGATAATTTAGAATGGTGTACGCAATCTGAAAATATTAAATATTCAGATAGTTTAGGGCGTTGTAAAATAAGAGATTATAGATATTGTGAAAGTGGAAAAGGACATGGGAGAAGTTGTCGTATAATATGCAAAAAAGGTGATAATATACAAATATTTGAAAGTATAAATATCGCTGGTATGAAGTTGGGTATATCACACCAAAATATATGTAAATGCTTAAAAGGGGAAAGGAAAACCGCAAAAGGATATAGTTTTAGGAGGGCATAATATGAAAGAATGTATTATAAATAAACATAATGTTGTATTGTATGATAGTATAGACGAATTGCCGATGTTGCGTTTCCACAAGTATAACAAAATGCTTTTGGTTGACGCCGGGGTTGGTTCTGATTTATCGGATTTTGACCGACATATTGAAAAGGTAATACGTTATTTGAACAGCCCAACGCCAAACATGGCAACCGTTGAGTTGGAAAATATGCGCCAAAACATATATTTCATTCAATCCGAGGTTTCCCCCCGGCATTTGGCTTTTGCCGTGTTGGTTAAATCAATAAATGGTAAACCCCGAAATGATTTGTCAGATGATGGATTGCAACAAACAATGAGTCTTTTTAAAGACGTTGCAAATTCAGAGATAACCGCCCATTTGGAAGCGGTTAAAAAAAAAATAGACGATGAATTGCGTTTGTATTTTCCCCGGTTGTTCGATGATGCGACATTGAAAGAGTATTACGATAAATTGAAACAAAGAACGATTGTTGTATTACGCACAATAATAGACGGTCGGGCAACCGAGGCGGACGCAAAAGAGATTGACGACATTACGGCGGAGTTGATAACCTATTTCAACCCGCAGACGTTTACCGGTTCGGAAAGCGTGGAAATTAGGCATGACAGACAATTTGAAAATATGTGTTTGATATTGTCCCAAAATTTGCATGTTGACCCAAAGAAATTTACCGTTTTGGAATATTACAACGCATTTGAGTATATCAAGGAACAAGCCAAAAAAGCAAACAAGCAAAAAAGGGCAAAATAAGGCGATTTCCGGCGTTTTTATTTTTAGGCGATAAATTACACATTTGAGAAAAGAAAATGCAACAGACGGGAAATTTCCCGTAAATAACTAAATAATCGGCGTATGGCAGATAATAACAACCCAATCAAATATTCGGATTTAATAAGCCCGGATAATTCGATTACAGATTTGATAAAACAATTGGATGAACTTTCGGACACATATACAAATGCGCTGAAAAATATCAAAGCCGAGGCAATACAATTGGCGGAGATTCTGAAAAAGGTTTCCGGCGCAACGGAGGACGGGCGAAAGACAACCAAAAAAGCCGCAGACGATGCCGAACGTTTGGCACGTGCGCAACGTGATTTGGCGTTTGCAGAAAGCGAGAACGCCAAAAAGTTAGCCGAGTTAAAATTGGCACAGCAGGAAGCGAACCAAATTAATAAACTGATTGTGAAAATAAATCAATCCGCCGAGGGTAGTTATAACCGTTTATCGGCGCAATATTCATTGAATAAGATTTATTTAAACAACATGACTAAAGCCGAACGGGAAAACACCGAGGAGGGGCGAAAATTGGTTGCACAAACCAAAGAAATATACGAAGAAATGAAACGTTTGCAGGAAGCAACCGGGAAATTTCAATTGAACGTCGGAAATTATACGGAGGCGTCCGACGCAATTATTGCGTATGGCGACAAATTAAAAGAAACGTTAGGTTTAAATAGCGCATTTGGCGAAAGTCTTTTGGCGTTAGGACGTGGCGGGGCTGAAAGTAAAGCCGTTTTTACAGCTATTGGCGACGGGGCAAAAGCATTGGGAAAAACTTTGTTGGGATTACTTTCAAACCCGGTTTTTTTGGCGATTGCCGGAATTGCGGCGGCGGGTGCGGCGTTTAAATGGTGGTACGATTATAACGCCGGGTTAGTTGAGGCAACGAGATTGACGCAACAATTTACCGGGAAAAGTGGCGATGATTTGAAAGCGTTTAGAAATGAGGTGCAAGCCGTCGCAGATTCGTTCGGCGCAGATTTCCGGGAAACATTGATTGCAACAAACGCATTATCAAAACAATTTGGTATTTCTGCAAATGAGGCATTGCAGTTGGTTAAGGATGGTTTTTTGTCCGGAGCCGATGCGAACGGGGAATTTTTAGACACGTTGAAAGAATACCCGGCATATTTCAAAGAGGCTGGAATATCAGCAGACCAATTTGTTGCGATTGTAGCCCAAACAAACAAAATGGGTATCTTTTCGGACAAAGGCGTTGACGCAATTAAGGAGGCAAATTTGCGTTTGCGTGAAATGACGACGGCGACGGCGGCGGCTTTGGACGGTATCGGTATTTCGTCGGAACAAGTTCAAAAAGATTTGCAGACCGGAACCAAAACAACGTTCGATGTTATACAAGACGTTTCCGCAAAATTGGCAGAATTGCCGGATAATGCGGCAACGGTCGGGGCTGCAATTGCAGATATATTCGGGGACCCCGGAGAGGACGCCGGATTGCAGTATTTGCGCACGTTGAAAGATATTTCAACAAACATGGATGAAGTAAAAGGGAAAGCCGGAGTTTTGGCGCAATTGCAGGAGGAACAATTGCAAAGCCAAATTGAGTTGCAAAACGCATTATCCGGGTTGTTTGACGCAACCGGAGGAAATTTTGAAACGTTGACAACGCAGGCAAAAGTTTTTGTTAACCAAGGATTGACGGCGATAATAAAAGGGGTTATTGATGTTGTTAATTACTTTATTGAGTTGTACAATGAAAGTGTTTTGATACGTGCCATTTGGAACGGTATAGTTGCCGGATTTAAAACCACATTTGACACGTTGGGAAATTTGTTTGGATTCTTTATTGATATTGTCAAAGCAACCGGAACCGCATTAAAGGGAGCGTTTACGTTGGATTTTGACGACGTTAAAAAAGGGTTGTCAGATTATGCAGCCGCATACGGAAATTTGGTAAAAGCACAAGTAAAGGACATTACCCAAAATTTCAAAGAGGGGTTGGATGATATGCAAAAGAAAATAAAGCCGATAACAATCCCCGTTTCCGTAGGAGATACGCCAAAAGAACCGACCGGGAACAAACCCGTAACAACACAGAACCCAACCGTAACGCCGAGGGGTAAAAGCGATGCGGAAAAGGCAGCAGAACAGCAAGCAAAACAAATTGAGGCGGCATATAAAAAGAATTTGGAAGCAACCCGAAAATTGCAGGATGCACAATTGCAGTTGGAAACCGACGAATGGGCAAAGCGTCGCCAACAAACGCAATATCAGTATTCCCGCCAAATTGAGGATTTACAACACCAGTTGCAGACCGAAAAGGATTTGAACGAAACCGGACGCCAAGCGATAAACGCCACAATTACGGCGTTGGAACAGCAACAAACCAAGGCATTATTGAAAATCGAACAAGACCGACAATTGCAGGAATTGGCGTTGCAGAAAGAAAGCATTGAATTACGTTTGCAAGCAGTCGAAAAGGGAAGCGAACAGGAAAGACAATTGCGGATGCAGTTGTTGGAAAACGAAAGACAAACCGCATTATTACAGAACCAACAGAAACCGACCGGGCAACAGCAAGACGCCGGGGCGATTAATGCAAGTTTTGACGCAAAGGGAGCCGGAATTGCGGACGAATATTCGCAAGCGCAATTACAGAAATTCGACCAACAACAAGCGTTGGCACAATCGGAGTTTGATTTGTTGAGAAATTCAGAAGCCCGGAAAACTCAATTTCGTTTGCAAGCAGAAAAGGAACGTTTGCAAAAGGTTTTAGAATTAAATCAGCAAGCCGCCAATAAATTGTCTGATGTTGAGGTACAAACAATTCAAAACACTATTAAAAAAATAGACCAAGAAATTGAGCAATCCAAAGGGGAGGAACGAGGAACAGACATTTACGGTTTGTTTGGGCTTAATTTGGACGACGACCAAAAAGAGGCAATTAATACGTCTATGCAATACGCATTGGATGCGTTAAATACATTCACGGCGGCACGTGTTGCCGCGGCAGATGCAGCCGTTGAGCAAGCGGATAAAGAGGTTTCCGCCGCACAATCGGCGTTGGATGCAGAATTGGAAGCAAGGGCAAACGGGTACGCCAATAATGTTGTACAAGCGCAAAAGGAGTTGGATTTAGCAAAGAAAAACCAAGAAAAAGCGTTGAAAGAACAACAGAAAGCGCAAAAACAGCAGGCAGCAATACAAACATTGCAGCAAATCGGAAACATGGTAACAGCAACGGCGTTGATTTGGTCGCAATTAGGTTTCCCGTTTGCAATACCTGCAATTGCCGTAATGTGGGCGAGTTTTGCAGCGTCTAAAATCAAGGCGGCGCAATTGGCAAAACAGACCGGAGGAACCGGAGGAACGGAAACATACGGCGACGGTACCGTTGAACTTTTGGAGGGCGGTTCGCACCAAAGCGGAAATGATATTGATTTAGGAACGAAACCGGACGGAACCCGCCGACGTGCCGAGGGAGGCGAATTTTTCGCCGTGATAAATAAACGAAGTTCACGCCGTTTCAGAAAGATAATACCGGACGTTATCAATTCGCTAAACAATGGTACGTTTGCACATAAGTATTTAAAATCCTATTCAGACGGCGACGGTTTGACGTTAAACGTTACCGGACAAAGCCCGGATTTACGCAATTTGTCGGATGATGTAAGGGAAATTAAGGAACAGAACCGACGACGGGTTTACGTGGATGGCGACGGAAATACGATTGAAAGTTACAAGAATTTGAAACGTAAAATAAAAAGACTATGACACCAAAATATAGATTCTTTTTGCAGATAGGGGAGGACGGAATCAAACAAACCGTCCGCCCCAATTATAAGGATGATTTAACGTTGGATTATGAGTTGGAAACAAATCAAAGGTTTTACCGGGCTAAATTGTCCGGTAAAATAAACTTTGTCCGTGCTGATTACGATATTATCAATGACGCCCCGTTTGATTCTGAATTTTTCCTATATATCGAAAAAAGCGATGATTGGGGACAAACATACAATCAATACTATAAAGCAAAGTTTATGAAAACGGATTGTACGTTTAATGATGATGATAAATTGGTTACGGTACAGCCGGAAACAATAGACCAATACAACGACGTTTTGGCAGGATTGGAAAAGGAATACAATTTAATTGAGTTGGCCCCACAAATCGAATTTCTTACAATAAGAAAACGCCCATTGATACAAATATACGTTCCCGGAGATAGTATTGTTTCGTGCTTTTTGGGCGGTACGAATTGGGAACAAGACGCAAACGCCACGACCGACCAAAACGCACTAATACAAACCTATCATTTTGCACTATGTAATATTTTGAAAGAAATACAAATTACGTCGCACGGTTCCCCGGCGGTAATATCCGGGCTTTATGTTGGGCGGATGTCGACGGGTGTAAGTCCTGATGAATTTATGGGAGATTTATACCCGGAATTAAATGTAAATTATTATATCCATATTGCACAAAAACTAGTTGCGGGTGGGCTACCTATTGGGCTAGCAGGTGTTGAGATACGCCGCCGTTCTGATGATGTGGCAATGTTCCGGTTTACAAAGATAACGCAAGAACCTTTTGATACGTTGGAATTTGATTTAACCGCCGTTGAGGGTTCCGGGGCAACCGGAACAATGCACGCCGATATGAAAAGTTATAATATATACGCCCGGTATTTGGTTGATGTTGATAAAATAGACGATTTAGATACATACCCGTTGCCGTCCGATGATATTGTAGATAATAATAGAAATTACCGCCGGGCAATTGGTTACGCAATCGACGTGGCATTTATATCTAAAAATTTTTCAGATACGCCGACCGAGTGGGGATTAGCCGACAGTGGAAAGTATTTTGCGCCGCCTTATTCCATATATGGACAAACGTTTTATCCAATCGCCCGGTCAACGTGGCGTTATGCGTCGTTATGGTTTGGGTTTTATCTGATGGATTGGATATTAGAGGAAAAAGCCCGAAAAGCATATACTTTGCGTGATGCGTTTACATTGTCGTCATGTATCAATGTGCTATTAAAAGAATTTGCGCCCGGAATAACGCATGAAGCGACGCCGGAATACAGCCAATTTCTTTATAACACAAACAATCCTATTTCCGGGCAGTCATTTAAGTTGCTAATAAGTCAGAAAAGTAATATCATTAATGGCGAATATAAAACCCCGGCGCAAAAAGCCCCGATTACATTACAACAGATTATGACGATGTTACGGGATATTTACAAATGTTATTGGTATATTGAGGACGGAAAATTTAAAATTGAACAGGTAAGTTGGTTTAGAAATGGCGGTTCGTATGTATATAACCCGATTATTGATTATGATTTAACACAATTAGAAAACGTTAGGAACGGCAAAAAATTAGCTTTTGCAACGTCTGAATATTCATTTGACAAAGTAGAAATGCCGGAACGTTATCAATTTGAGTGGATGGATGATGTAACAACACCATTTGAGGGTTTACCAATAGAAATTACGTCCAAATATGTAACAGCCGGAAAGATAGAAGAAATAAATATTTCCAATTTTACGTCCGATATTGATTTGATGTTGTTAAACCCCGGTGCAATTAGTTTGGATGGATTCGCATTGTTTGCGGCGGTTACGCCGTCCGGAGGTAGACAATTGGAATTGCCGTTTACAAGACAAACCGTTGATGGGGTGGAATATTTTTTGCAAAATGGTTTTTTAGCGTTTATCAATATACAACCGACATATTGGGTTTATGATATGCCCGCCCGTAACTTTAAAATAAATAATGCTCAAAGTTATGCGATGGGAGGTATAGAACGAAAGAAAAAACAAACTTTGAATTTTCCGGCAGGAACAACAGACCCAAACCCGATGCAGTTAGTTAAAACATATATCGGTAACGGTCAAGTTGATAAACTTTCAGTAAATTTGTGTTGTCGAAACATTAAAGCAACGTTGAAATATGATACAGAATAACAATATAAGCGTATT
>ENA-OPBE01002004-OPBE01002004.1-human-gut-metagenome-genome-assembly--contig:-NODE-2004-length-16040-cov-3.420332_pt1 | contig 16040 bp, 12 predicted proteins | sample MGYA00241066_ERZ501448 | MGnify/ENA primary metagenome ERZ501448 (study PRJEB25962, sample SAMEA2042585) | human gut metagenome | biome: human gut; feature: human-associated habitat; material: faeces...
TTATCTATGGCATCATCCAGCAATACGGTGAATCGTGCCGCCGCCGAAGTCGTGGTCGGCGCCTGTGATGAGGTCCACCGCGCGGCCGCAGCCCGCGTCAAAGTGGGCGTCAAACGGATTGCCGTCCGCGTTGATGGCCACCAGCACCCGCTCACCGTCGGCATAGCGCTCAAAAATCAGCTGCTTAGGCTGGACCAGCACATTGCGGTAGCTGCCCCGGCACAGCGCCTTGCTGCCCGTGTGGGCGTGGGCCAGCGCCGCGATCCAAGCGGTCAGGTCGTTTTCTTCGGGCTTCTCCACCGCCGGGCGCAGCGTCGGGTCGCCGTTGCGCTTGTCGCCCTCCATGCCCCATTCACTGCCGTAGTAGACCGACGGCACACCGGGCATACCGAACAGCAGACCGTAGATGGGGCGTAGGCAGCCCTTGTCCGTCAAAATCGTCGCAATGCGCGTTACATCGTGGTTATCTACAAAGCTCAGCAGGTGCTTGCCCGTGTACAGGCACCACTGCTCGGAGCCGAACTGGCGGTTCAGGCTGTAGCTGATCTCGTGCATGTTGCCCGTGTTGAAGCTCGAATACAGGCCCTTGTAGCACTCGTAGTTCGTTACGCTGTGGCAGGCGTGGTCGTTCATCCAGCGGTTGTAGTCTCCGTGCAGCGTCTCACCCACCAGTGCGAACTCCGGCTTGATGCTGTCGGCCAGCCCGCGCAGCTCGGCCAAAAAGCCAAGGTCGAGGCAGTAGGCAACATCCAAACGCAGGCCGTCGATGTCGTAGTCCCGCACCCAGCCGCGCACAACGTCAAACAGGTAATTTTTCACCGCCGGGTTCTGCAGATTCAGCTTGACCAGCTCGTTGCAGCCCTCCCACGCTTCATACCAGAAGCCGTCGTTGTAGTTGGTGTTGCCGTCAAAGCTGATGTGGAACCAGTCCTTGTACGGGCTGTCCCAGCGCTTCTCCTGCACGTCCTTGAACGCCCAGAAGCCACGGCCCACATGGTTGAACACGCCGTCAAACAGGATTTTTATGCCCGCCGCGTGCAGCGCCGCGCAGACCTGCCTGAGGTCGTCGTTTGTGCCCAGGCGGCAGTCCACCTTATTGTAGTCGCGGGTGTCATAGCCGTGGGCGTCGCTCTCGAACAGCGGGTTGAACAGCACGCAGGTCGCGCCCAGGCGCTTGATGTGCTCCACCCAGTCCAGCACCCGCAGAATGCGGTGCTCGCCCGCCTGCGCCTGGTCACCGTCGTTTTGCAGCGGTGCGCCGCAAAGCCCCAGCGGGTAGATCTGATAAACTACTGCCTCATCGTACCACATGTTGTTTTCCTCCCCGAATTAAAACTTCTTTTTCAGCTTTGGCTTGAGTATGACGTGGTAATACCGCGTCAGTGCCGCCAGTGCGCGGTCACACAGCCAGAACGACAGGTTGCCCGCGGCCAGCAGTGCTGCCAGCATCCCGACGCCGTCGGCCAGCAGCTCGTCCAGCACGGCAGGCCCGAGCAGCGCAAACAGTAAAAGATACACCAGCACCGTGCCCGCGTTGAACACCGCGAACTTCAGCACCCAGCGCAGGAGCGTGCTTTTTACGCCGTTCAGCTTGACGCGCAGCACGGGGTAATACCCCATGACCAGCACGTAAAACAGCGCCAGTTCGGTCTCCGGCACAAAGAGCACGGCCAGAATTGCCACGCAGACGTAGAGGGTCAGCGCGTAGCGCGTGCCGTATTCCTCGAGCACCGGGATGAGCAGGAACGCCGCCAGCATCGGCGCGGCATAGGTGCCGATCTGCAGTGCACTGCCCAGCAGCAAAAGCACCACCGAAAGCGCCCCCAGCATACCGCAGAGGGCTATCTTCTGGCTTTCCGTTTTGCGCATCGTTCCGCCTCCCACCGCTTTTCGATTCTTGTACATTATACCCTATTTTGTTTCACATTGCAAGGCATCCATCTGTGCAACCGTACAAAAATTGTAGCCCTGCTCCCGGAAATAGGCGATCATATCGGGCAGGGCCTTGACGGTCTGACTTGTTGCTTTTGTATCATGCAGCAGGACGACACAGGTGTCCTGACCATCAGCATCGCGGCGAATGTTGCGCAAAATCTGCGCGGCATCCGGGTGGCTGGCGGTGGCGTCCTCGGCGCAGACGTTCCAGTCGATCCAGTGGTAGCCCTTGTCCTCGGCCTGGGCCTTCAGGGCCTTCATGATGCCGTTTCCGCCGTAGCGGTGGCTGACTGTGTTGGTGCTGCCGCCGGGGAAACGCAGCCAGTCGATGGCCGCCACATCCACATACGGCTCCAACGCCTGGCGCAGCGTTCTGATGTCCTGCCAGAATGCGTCAGTGCTCGCATAAATTTTGGAGTATTGATGCGTCGCGCTGTGCAGCGCGATCTGATGCCCCGCCGCCGCGATGTCCGCCACAAGGGGCAGATATTTTTCGTTGGCGTCCTGCGCGCAGACAAAGAAGGTGGCCGGGACCTGCTCCTTATCGAGAATTTCCAGAATTGGCCGGGTGTTTTTGCTGGGGCCGTCGTCAAAGGTCAGGCAGACGATTTTGGGCAGCGCCGTCTCCCCCGTCGCCGCCGACACCGCAAAGCAGTCGTTGGGGGTGTCGGTCTCGGCATACTCCCGGTGGTACAGCAGATGGATGATGCCGGACAGCATCACCAACATAGCCGCCAGCACCACGCCCGCCAGCAATCTTGCGTTTCGTTCCTCTCTGTCTGCATCCCGCCGCATGGCAAGCCCCTCCCCTGTTTTGGTCTGATACAAGGTATGCGGGCGCGGCGGGAAATAGACACGCAGCGGCGGGGTGTGGTATAATAAGGTAAATCGCAATTTAATGGAGGGATGTTTCTATGAAATCTTTTGTTTGCAGTTTGTGTCACAATGGCATACTTGGAGGAGGTCTGTACCTCGATAGGCAGTCGCTTACTTACAAGACAAACAAGCTTACAGTTGACAAAAAATACAGAAATTTAGTTTTGCCGATGCAGGAAATAAAAGAAATCTCTTGGAAGTGGATAGTCTTTCCAATTGCAACAGTTAATATGAAAAATGGAGAACTATATAAATTCATTATTTTCAATAAATCACGCTTTGCAAAATGGTTTCAAGAGTATTCTCGATAAATACAAAGTGTCAAATTCCAGCTTGTGGGGATACTCACATTTTTTCCCGCCTATAGCCCCCTTTAAAAACAGATTGGCACCGTAAGGCAGTACGCCCCTTGCGGCGGCCAGAGGTCTGGCCGCCCTACACTCTACCCCCGAAACGTCCATACATAAACCAAAACCGGGCGGCTGCCGTAAAGATGGCAGCTGCCCGGTTCTATGATTGTATTGGTTTGGAATTTCTTTGGTTCTTTCTTTGTAAAGAAAGAACACCCGCCCCTTACTTTGCTCTTGCCTCGTGCATCGCGTTGATGCGCTTGCGCCAGAGGCGCGGGGCAAAAAGGGCCAGCATCGGGTAGAGCTCCAGACGGCCCGCCAGCATGTCAAAGGCCAGCAGCAGCTTGGCCGGAGCGGAGAAATCCGCAAAGCTGCCCATCGGACCGACCATCTCAAGGCCGGGACCGACGTTGTTCAAGCAGGTCGCGACGGATGTAAACGTCGTCACCAGATCGAACCCGTCCAGCGAGAGGAGCAGCACCGACAGCGTCAGCAGCAGCATATAAATGTTGAAATAGTTGTGCACACCGCGCAGCGTCTTTTCGTCCAGCGGTTTGCCCTCAAAGCGGACCGTCGTCACGGCATGGCTGTGCAGCATCTTGTTCAGGTCCTGCCGTGCCGCCTTGAAAAGGATGATGACGCGCGATACTTTCAAGCCGCCCGCCGTCGAGCCCGCGCATGCGCCCACAAACGTCAGGATCACGATCACGATGCGGGAGTAGGTCGGCCAGAGGTTGAAGTCCGCCGTGGCGTAGCCGGTGGTCGTGACGATGGACGACACCTGGAAGAACGCCGTGCGCAGCGCCGTGCCGACACTGTCGTACATACTCGCGATGTTCGCCGTGATCGTCAGCGTCGAGAATGCGACGATGCCTAAGTAGACGTGCATCTCCTCGGAGGCGAACGCCTCACGGAAATGACGCAGCAGCAGGAAATAATACAGGTTAAAGTTAATGCCGAACAGCAGCATGAACACGCCGATGACGATCTCAAAATACGGGCTGTTGTACGCGCCGACGCTCAGCGCCTTGTTGCTGAAGCCGCCCGTGCCCGCCGTGCCGAACGCATGAATGAGCGCGTCAAACAGCGGCATACCGCCCGCGCAGAGCAGAATCGTCTCGATGACGGTCATGACCAGATAAATGGCATACAAAATCTTTGCGCTGTCGCTCAGCTTGCTGGAAATTTTTCCGCAGGTCGGGCCGGGGACCTCGGCGCGCATCAGGTGCATGGCACGGCCATCGGTCATGGGCAGCACGGCCATGGCAAAGACCAGCACGCCCATGCCGCCGATCCAGTGGGAAAAGCTGCGCCAGAACAGCGTGCCGTGGCTCAGCGCCTCGACGTCGGTCAGAATTGTCGAGCCTGTCGTCGTAAAGCCCGAGACCGTCTCAAAAAAAGCATCGGCAAAGGACGGTATCTCGCCGGAGATGACAAACGGCAGTGCGCCGAAAACCGACATCAGCACCCAGACAAGCGCTACGATGGCCAGGCCGTCACGGGCGTAGATTTTCGTGTTTTGGGGGGTGCGCAGGCTGGTTATCAGGCCCAGCGCCAGCACGATCAGCGTCGGCCACAGGAAGGAAAGCACAACGCTCCACTCGCCGTAGATGGCGGCGCAGCCCATGGGAAAGAGCATGAGGGCTGCTTCGATCAGGAAGATGCGCCCCAGCACAAACCCTACCATTTTATAGTTCATGGCTGCGTCCTCACTTTACAATGTCGCGCAGCGAGTGCAGCGTTGTGTCGGTGGTGACGATGACGACATCGTCGCCCTCCTGCAGGGCATCGTTGCCGGACGGGATGACCGTCTGGCCATTGCGGCGCACGATGCCCGCCACCAGCAGCCCCTTGCGCAGGGTCAGATCCTTCAGCGGTACGCCGATGAACGGCAAACCCGGCGCAACGTTGAATTCCAGCGCCTCCACGCGCCCGCCCACCAGACGGTGCAGCGTCTTGATGTTCTCCGACTCAAAGCTGTTCTGCATGGCGCGGACGTACATGGCAATGGACTCCGACGTGACCGACGCCGTGGAGACGACGCTGTCCACCATCCCCTTGGCAGCGGCCAGCTCGGCGAAGGACTCGCGGTTGATCTTGGCCACGACCTTGCAGGAGTTTATCTGGGAGGCGTACATCGCCAGAATGATGTTTGTTTCGTCCAGGCCGGTCAGCGCCACAAAGGCGTCCATATCGGTGATGCGCTCCTCACTCAGCAGCTCGGCATCCGCACCGTCGCCGTGGATGACCAGCACGCCGGGGAACTTCTCGCTCATCTCCTGGCAGCGGGCCGCATCGCTGTCGATGACGGTCACCCGCTTCTGGATGTCCTGCAGCTCCTTGACCAGATAGTAGGTCATCCGGCTTGCACCGACGATCATGACGTTGCTGGCCTTGGCCTTGAACAGGTTCAGCTTGCGGAAGAAGGATTCCAGATCCCGGGCCGAGGCCGTCAGGTAGATCTTGTCCCCGGCCCGCAGCGTAAACATACCCGTGGGGATGATCGTCTCGCTGCCGCGGGCGACGGCGCAGATCAGAATTTTGACCCGGATGTTGCGGTACAGGTCCGACAGCTGCAAGCCCACCAGCGGGTTGTCGTCGGCCAGGCGGTACTCGATCAGCTCAAACCGCTGGCGGCAGAATTGCTCACGTTTGATGGCAGACGGGAAACGCAGCACGCGGGCGATCTCACGCGCCGTGGCTTTTTCCGGGTTGACGAACATCGACAGACCAAGGTCATCGCGCATAAAGCGCAGCTGCTTCTCATACTCCGGGTTGCGGATACGCGCAATCGTGTGCTGCGTACCCAGCTTTTTGGCGACGAGGCAGGCCAGGATGTTGCTCTCATCACTGGACGTTGTGGCGATCAGCAGGTCTGCGCCGTCCTCAAACGCCTCCCTCTGCACGTCATAGCAGCCGCCGTTGCCGACCAGACCGCGCACGTCATAGATATTGACAATGTCCTCGATCAGGTCAGGGTTTTGGTCGATGACGACGATGTCGTTATTTTCCGCCGTAAGCTGGGCGGTCAGGGCACGGCCAACCTTGCCGAGGCCGACGACCACGATTCTCATACGAATGCTCCATTTCTCTTCAGCCCCTTGCCTCCCTCTGGGAGGGAGGTGGCCCCGCAGGGCCGGAGGGAGAGAACCTTTCCATAGCCCGAAATATGTCGGATTATCGCAAGGTTCTCTCCCCCACCGCCTGCGGGCGGAGCCCCCTCGCAGAGGGGGCCAGGGTAATGAAAAAGCCGCACAGCTTTCACTGTACGGCTTAACGGCTCACTTATTTTTCCTTCTTCGCCGTCTTTTTGCGGCGGCGGACGCGCCCGCTGTCGGCCTTGGCCTCGGGAACATAGAGGCTATAGCTCAACAGGTAGCGGCCATGGGCAGGGATGCGGTAGAACGCGGCCTTGATGCGCTCCAGCGGGCCGGTGCCGCTCTCGGCGGTGCTGCCGCTCAGCATAACAACATACTGCATATCGGTGTAGCGGGCGGCCACATCGCACTGGCGCAGATTCGTGCGGATCAGATCGCCCAGCTGCTCCACCATCAGAGCGGTCTCGGCAGCATCGGTGTTCTGGCTGGGAGCCACGGTCAGGATTGCCAGGAATACCTGCAGACCGTAGCGGACCTGCACGCCGCGCTGTACGCGGTAAATTTCCTTGAACGTCTCAAAGTCGCAGATACAGGCCCCCGTGTCCTCGGTATCCGGCAGAGCAGAGATCAGCTTGGAGACCTCGCTCTCCATATTGCGGTCTGCCTGGCGCATCTGGCGGTAGGCAGAGCCTGCGCGGCCCGGCTCAATGGCATGATGCAGGCAGCCCATGGCGCTGCCGCGGCGTGCCAGATCCTCCGCCTCCTCGTGGCGGCCCAGCGTCTCCAGCGCGACGATCTTTTCCAGATAAAGGCGCTCCTCGTAGGGGTCCAGCTCCAGCGCGCGGGTACACAGCGTAACGATGCGGGTGCTCTCGCCCCATTTTTTGCAGAGCTCCAGCAGGTTTAAAATGGCTGTGCGGTACTGCCCGTGCAGACGCACGCTGACGCTTTCGACCCACGGCTCAGACGCAGACTGCGGCAGCAGGCGCCCGTCATACAGGTTGACGATCTGTTCATAAATGCGGCTGCGCTTCTCGGCGTCGCTCTCCTTGCGGGCCAGCTCCGACAGGTCGTTGACCTCAAACACATCCACGCTGCAGTCCAGATGGGGGTTCCACTGGTAGTAGCCGCGGCTGGTCACGATGCAGTCCTTCATCTCCTCCAGGCCCTCCGCGTCGATCATAAGGCGGAAGCGATGCAAGATGGCGCGCAGAGCCATGTCCGGGTTGGTAGACCGCTCCCCTGCCCACAGGGTATCGGTCAGTACCTTGTGGGAGACGCGCTCCCCGCGCCGCAAAACGAGATACTGCACCAGCGCCGTTGCCTTGCGGGACTGCGCCAGCTGTGCCAGCACGGGCTTGCCGTTCACACGGATCTCAAAGCCGCCCAGCATTTTGATTTCAATTGTTGCCATCCTTGTCATCCTCTCTGCTCTGATGCCCATGACGTTCCTGTATTTTTGTCCGGCACACAGGTATTCATGTTTTAAAGTATAACGAGTCCATTTGAATTTGTCCAGTACCTCCGCCGGGATTGTAATAAACTTTTCAAAAATCGTCCCGGAGGGCACCGCTCACGACTCCGACGATGCCTTGCCATCCCAGGTGCCGGGTTTATACAGGATGACCGGCTCACCGGGCAACTGCACAATGGCTTTTTGGGTGCACAGCGGCACGATCTGGTCGTTGGCGTCCCGCTTGGCCACAGTCAGCACCACCGTCATAGCCGTAATGCGCGGGGTCTTGGTTTCGTCGCCGTCCTGCGTCCAGCTGCGGGCGTAGAAATGCAGTTCACTGATGAACAGCCCCATATAGGCATCCCGGGGATAGGCCGTTGTGTAGCCGTAGGCAACGTAGGGCAGTGTGTCCGTCACGTTGCCATCCGCGTCCTTGTTCTCTTTTGTGTGCTGCGGGTTGCCGTAGTGCCCGTCGCCATTCAGTTCATCGCGGTAAAACCGCATGTGCAGGTAGCCGTTCAGCGCATTGGCCTGATCCGCTGTCAGCAGTGCTGTGCCGTCTGTTTTTGTCAGCATCGGCACACAGTCCTTGTCGATCAGCTCAATGTGGTTGGGGTAGACGCTGAATTCCAATGCCGTGCCCTGGCTGTAGTCGTTACCCTTGGACGCAAAAACGCTGTCCAAATTATTAAGGTCCGTCGCGCCGTCGGTGAAGCGGATATAGCCGTTCGCCTCGAGCACCTCACCGCGGATCGTCTCAATGAGCGCATCGGCCAGATTTTGCGCGCGGGTCTGCTGCTGGATGTCCATGTACGCCTGCGCACTGGGCTGTATCAGCGTGACCGCCGCCAGCGTAAAGAGCGACAGCAGCACCATGCAGACGATCAGCTCCACCAGCGTTGTGCCGTTCTGGTTTTTCAAACGCTGCTTCATGGGTTGGTCGTCCCTTCTGCCGTGCTCTTGCTGTAGCGGTAAAACTTGTGCTGTTCCGTCGTTTCTTGGCCGTTTTCCGTAACTTTTGCGCTTGTCTCCACGCTGTCCAGCTCGACGCCTTCCACCGTAAACTCACCGTAATCGCCAAAGGAGAACTTCAGCCCATACTGCTCCTTCTTCCAGTCGGGGGCCGCGTTATTGGCCGGGTACAGCCCGGCGCAGAAGGCATAGGCTGTCTCCCGCAGCGTTTCGGCCTTTTGGGACATGGCGCGGGCGTACCGCAGCGAAACGACGAACATCGACGTAAAAATCATCAGCAGCAGGAACGACACAAGCACTTCCACAATGGTTTCGCCGCGCTGACTTTGTAAAGTATGTTTCATAGCGGGTCACTCCTGTGTTGTGCCGGTGCTCTGTTTGGCACCGCGGGTGTAGGTGATGGAATCGGGCTGCTGGCTGGTGTCGCAATGGAACGTCAGGCGGTTGCTGCTGATGTTGTTATCATCAATGGTCTGTTCACCGACGCCGGGGGCGTAGAACGTCAGGTCGCTAATGCGGTAATACTCTGTTGTACTGTCGTTTATTGTGTAGTATACCTTTGGGAATTTTTTATTGCTTTTTGCCTGGCTTCCGTCGCTGTCGTACTTCACTGTGCGGTCATAGGTCCGCGTGAAGGCAAAGCTCTCGCCGTTTTTCGTGACTGTCACCGTAATGTCCAGCTGTAAATCGACGATTGCCATGCCCTTGCGGTTTTCGCCGCCCTCCCAAGGCGTAATCTCACTAAGCAATGCGCTGGCCGTGTCACTGTTCGCCGTTTGGTTCAGCTTGTCGGCACCATCGCCCGGGCGGCGGCGCAGTGTTACCGTGATGGCCTCGGCCCCGCCATCAGGCTGGCTGCCTTTCGGTTTCCAGGCGAACTCCTTGGGCTGGGATTCCAAATCATAGATGTCCTTGCCGTAGCTTTGGGAGAACATAAACTGCTCATTGACGAACTTGGCAAAGCTGCTGTCCTTATTGTTCAGCTCCCCTTCCAGCACGTCGGAAAAGCTGGTTGCCAGCTGGTAGGCTTCCTGTTCCAGCAGCTGGCGGTTGGCATTGGCCGTCAGCACGGAGGCCGCATAGACCAGCGCTGCCGACAGCGCCACAAACAGCGCGCCGATGCAGAGGACCAGTATCATCGAAAGCCCCTGCTCCCCGCGCAGAATGCTGCGTGCCCTGCGGTGCATAATGCCACCTTCTTTCCTGAAATAAAATTACGATGCGTTGCTTGTTTCCGTCTGTTCCGGGGGCGCGGTTTCCGCCGCGTCCGTCTCATCCGGGGCAGCGGCGGTCTCCGGGGTCGCCATGGGCAGTGCCGCACGGGCCCGCATCAGGACCGGGGGCACGCTTGCGGGGGCGCTTTCCGCCGCCGTGCTTTCTGCAGTCTCGGCGGGCGCGACGCTCTCCGCGGAGTCCATACTCTGGGCATCCTCCGTCGCATCGGCGGTGTTCGTCTCGTTGACGGGGACCTTGACCGTGCCGGATTCGACGGTCTTACCTTTGTTATCCGAGTGCGCCAGCGTCTTCAGCGTCACACTTGCGGTGAACTTTTGCAGCTCGAGCGAGTCGTCCTGCACCTTTTCCTGCAGCTCGGGCAGGGTGATGCGGTAAACAGGCTCGGCGCCGTCCTCCTGCACCAGCTCCAGCATAGGAACCGTATGTGCCTTGTAGTACAGCGTACCGCCGTCCTTTTCCACCGTGCCGGTGACGTTATAGGGTTTCTGTTCCCATGTCACGTTGCCGTTCTCGTCGGTCACAGGCTCAACGCTCAGGTCGTACCAGATGCGGGTCTCGTTGGTCTCCGCGTCCACATCGTCGGTCTGCTCTTTAAGCTCCGTCGTTTCGCCGTTATAGGTCGTCTTGGTGACGGTTTTGATTTCCCCGCGCTTATGCGTGACATTGCCGTCTTCGTCCGTCACGTCCCTGTCGTAGGTCGTCACCGTAATGATGTAGGGCTTTTTGTCCTTGCCCAGCGGCGTGACGGTAAAGGTATAGCTGTCGGTCAGGTTGCGCACCGTGCCGTCGGCCTGGGTGTACTTGTTCACCGCGGTCCACTCCACCGTAAAGCGGCGCAGTTCCAGCGAGGCCTTACCGCGCTCGACGGCAAACTCGGGGTCGTTGTACAGGTTGACTTCCTGCGTGTAAACGGCATTGCCAAGCGCGCGTTCCGGTTCGGCAGCGTCCACGGGGGCGTCCAGCGTGATGGCCGGCAGCTGTGCCTTTGCGGCATCCTGCAGGAAGTAGAACCAGTTCGACGCTGTCCTGCCGTCGGTGGGCATAACGCGCACCGCGGGCAGCAGGTATTGTTTTGCATGGTCGGGCGTCAGCGTAAAGCCGTTGCCGTCGGGCACAAAGGTATAGCTGGCGGTGGTGTCGTTGACGCTGGCGCTCCCGCCCACCGTGCGGCTGTCCTTCGGGATGACCAGCTCGGCGTCGCCATTGTTCAGCATCTCGTCCAGTTTTTTGGTCAACTCCTGCTGGGCCTCATACTTGGCCTGTCCGGTGCCTTTGCCCTGCCAAGTCCTGGCCAAATCGGCAATTGTATTGTAATTGTCCTCGTTGCTGAAGATATAGCCGGTAAAGTAGACATTGCCCTGTGCGGCTGCGTCCAGCGTCATGTTGAGCTTGAGGTCGTTCAGGAACGTCTCCTGATTCGGGCTGTTGTTGTCAAAAGCGACGTTTTCAACCACAGGCGCATCGGCGCGGCGGACGATGGTCTCGGACTGGCTCAACGCGCCGTCCGGGCCGTCAAAGCAGCTGTCGTCCTTGCAGTGGGCAATGACGCGGAAGCGCAATGCCTTGCCCTGATACTGCTCCAGATCCAGCGTCAGGCTGCCGACGTTGCCCGTGGTGGGCAGCGTCAGCACAGGTTTGTCATCGGCATCGACGACGCACAGGTCATAGTGGTCAATGCGCGCGTCGTCGGACGGCGACCAGCTGACCGTGTAGAGCAGGGCATCCGCGTTGTCGGTCTCGCCGTTGACGCGGGTGATGGAGCTCGGCGCGCTGATGCCGGGCAGGCGCTGCTTAACGCTGTAATCCGCCACAGCGGACGCGCCGATTTCATCGGTGCCGGCTGCCGCCACGCGGGGGACCTCGAGCCGAACCTTGTTATAGCGCCAGCTGTCGCTGCCGTTGGCCAGCATGGTATCCACGTTGACAGGCAGGGTAAAGGTGTTGCCGCTGTTCTTAACCTCTTTGGCCAGATTTACGCCTTCCTTCAGCGCAATTTGCTCCTGACCGGACACATTGCCTTTTTCATCCGTCAATAGGCCGTAGAGCTTGATGCTGTAGGTCGGCGTTTTCGCGTCCATGTCCTCTTGCGTCCAGTTGAACGTATAGGTCAGCTGATTGTTGTCCGGGTTCACCTTGCCGCCGTCGGTATCTTCCGCCAGCGTCGGGGCTTTCAGAACATTCAGGTTCAGCTGCTTGAAGATGATCTGCGGGGTCGTCTGCGTGGCCTGTATAGCCCATTCCTTGTCATCGGTGTTAACGGTGCGGCTCACGTCGGAGAAGCAGAGCGGCGTCAGATGGGCATAGGTATAGCTGTGCTCGCCCGTACGGACGATCTCATAGCCGTTCTTCCACCAGATTTCTTTGTTGGTGTCGTTTGTCTCGCTCGCGTGGCTGGCGATGGCTGCGGACACTTCGTCCTCCGTGGCATCCCAGCGATACTTCATATCGCCCTTGCCGCTGGTGACGGGCACCGCGACAACAAGGAAGTCGGTGTAGTTCGTCATGGCATCCGACGGCAGGCTGTTCAGGTTGAAGGTGACGGGAGACTCTGTCACAATACTTTCCCGCGCGGCCAGCGTGATGTACTGGCCGTTCAGGGACTGCCCCTTGACCGTGTCATTGCCCAGATATTTTGCCAGCAGCATGACGCGGTAGGTCGGGCTGCCGTGCTCGCTGCTGTCGCTCTTGACCTTCGGGGTAAAGCTGAACTTCACGGTTGCTTCAAAACTCTCCGCTGTCTGGCCGGTGTAGGTCACATACTCCGTGTCGCCGTCCTTGTTCAGCTTGCCCAGCGGCAGACCGTCCTCGTCCTTGCCGGAGTCACCGTTGTGGTCACGCCACTGGGACGGGAGATAGGTCTCTGACTTGTACTGAGCCGAGCGCAGATACTTTGTACTGCTGCTGTTGTCCGGGGTTGCCAACGCCGTAAGCGTCAAAGTGCGTTCCAAATTTTGGGTCAGGCGGATGTACTGTTTGCCATTCTGGCTGCTGAAATAATAAGGATGCTTTCCATCGGTCAGCTTGACGGTCCAAGCCTCGTCTGTCGGGTATTCGGCGTAGTTTTTCAGCACCGCGACAACTTCATACTTGAATTCTCTCGATTTTTCATCCGGCGTCTGGCACTGATTCCAGTCAAAGCCGCCGTTCTCGCGTTTGACCAGCCGGAATTCAATCTCAGGTGTCGGCAGGGCGTGCATAAAGGTCTGCACGGCGCTGGTCCGGGAGTTGTCTACCTGCGTCGAGTCGTTGTTGGTGTTGTAGGGCGTTACACGCACGACGAAGTAACCCGTCCACGCTTTATCTGCCACAAAGGTATAGCTGCGCTGGTAGACGTCAGCTTTCAGATAGGGAACTGCATCCGATGCGACTTTACCCGCAGCATCGCAGGGCAGAATTTCAACACGGTAGTAAGCGGCGGGGCTGGCATTCTTGTCGCTGTCGCTCGGCTCGGCCCACGTCACTTCATAACGGCCATAGACGTTGTTGTCCGCGTCCTGCACCTGGCTGGCCTTGACTTGGATATCTCCCGGCTGGGCGGGCTTGGTGCTGTCCAGCACGTACTTATAGTAGTTCTGGATGACCTCGTCGGTGATGTCGGTAATATCAACGTCCGGGTTCGTACTGTTCGCGGCTTCGCCGAATTGCAGCATCACAGTCGCTCTCTGGTTGCCGGGATTGGTATCATCGCCCGCGCCGGTATCATCGTAAATGTAGGCTTTCTTACCGTCGGTCTTGATATAGGCAGAGTTTGGTTTGGCAGACGGGCCCGCAGATGTAAGACCGCTAATCCACCACAGACTGTACGCTGCACCGTTCTCATCGTCTGCCAAAGTGGGCAGGAATGCAATATAAGGATAGGTTGTTTTATCAGTGACGTTATAGCCTATGTACAGACGGTGTGCTTTTACTTTTTCCGAGGACGGATTCCACGCTGTTTCCTTGTAGGCCGGTTCATAGTTAGGATTATTCCAGTTACCTGTTTTTTTGGCTGGTTTTGTCGTGGTCAGTTTACGGGAATCTTTCTTAAAGAAGCTCTTGCCTGCATCGCCGGAATCTTCAATATAATAGTTGCCGTAGCCGGTGACATTCTCGTAACTCTGGCGCAAATAGGCAATAGGATACCAACCTGTACCAACCGTGGCAAAGCAGTTTGTGACATTGGTTGCTTCTTGCGACCCAGAGCCATTACCGCGGCTGCCGACAATGCCGATTTTTCTGCTACACGTAAAGTCTGTATTAAGGTTTCGGCAGCGGTCAATATTTACCGTAACATTATCAATGTTCCCCTTGTTGTACGGGCCGATCCATGCCAGAATGCCGACTGCCTGCGACGCTGCCTTGATTGCGCCGCTATTGACGCAGTCGATGATGTTCAGCGTCATAATATCGGTGACCTTCTTCATCTCGATTTTACCGATAATGCCCGCGCAGTCATTTGCGCCGTTTGATTTATACCAAATCTGACCGTAGTTGCGGCAGGAAAGCACATTTGTGGTGCCGCCGGAAATAGGCTGGTCAATAAAGCCGACAATACCGCCGACTGCACCGTAACCGCTGTTTTTGTCGTTCGTGTTTGTTGTGATTTTGCCAAAATTGAAGCATTTCTGCACGGTTCCGCCGTAGTCCAGCCAATAGGCGATCACGCCGCCCACATTGGCCGAGCGGCTGTTGAACACACTGCCGCAGTTGACTACCTTGTTGACAGACCACCGGTCATCGCTGCGGTTCTGCTGCTGGCCAATGACACCGCCCACATGGACAACAACACGATTTTCCCTCTTGTAAATGTTGTCATTGTCTGTATCGTCCTTGTTCTTAGCCCCATCAAACACGCGCGTAAACCGGCGCACAGCGGCACAGTTTACCACAGTGTCCAGCACGCTTTTGTCTGTGACGTTGGATTCGTTCTGGCCGACAATACCGCCGACGGTGGATGCCGTTGTCGCATTGTCAGAATAGACAAACCACTGGCCGGTGGCGGAAGTGTCGATTGTACCACGGAGAGAGTTAAAGCCTGCCAGACCGCCCAGATAACCGGCGGCACGGACGGTCTCGCTGTTGTTGCTGCCGCGCAGGGCGACAAGCAGATCATTGGCGGCAAGACCTGTGTCGCTGTAAACGTTCGTGTAGCCATAGCCCGTCACAGTGTCAACGCCCTTGAGGCCCGCGTAGGTCTTGCCTGTGGTCAGCTCTGCCGCCATGCTGTTGATGCCGGCATTAGCATCTTCCGCACCCAGCCATTTTTCAACCTGTGCAACAAGGGCGGGTTTTGTTGTGTCGCCGCTGACCAGCGCTTTTTTGCTGCCGCTGCCTGTGATAGTGCCGTTGTTGGAGCCAGCGACGCCGCCCACAAAGCCGTAACGCGCCGTGATGATGCTGCCCGCATTGCCGCTGCTGCGCACGGTGGCGACATAGCTGTTGACGATTTCGTCATTGTTGCGGCCCGCAATGCCGCCCACATGGCTGGCACTGGCGAGCTTTTCGTCTGCGGTCTGGGTCGTGGTGATGTTGCTGATACCGCTGACCTGCAGTTTGATGTATTTGACCTCACAGCCCTTGATTGTGCTGTTGTTCAGACCGGCAATGCCGCCCACCGTGCTGCCGGTGCTGCGTGCACCGACGGAGACAAGGCCGTCCCCGTCTGCGTTGCCGCCCATCGTGCCGGAATAGGTACACTGCTCCAGGGTACCGTCGTTTTGGCCTGCGACGCCGCCCAAATTTGTATATTTATCAAGATTTTGTGTAAGGTCCAGCAGAACGTTGGTTTCGCTGACCGTACCGTCCTTCGTGGTGCGGCCCACCGCGCCGCCCAGCGTGACGGTGTTGGTGCCCGCGCGCAGACCGGCGCCCAGCGACAGCGCGCCGTTTTCGACCTGACAGCCGGTGACGGTGCCCTCGTTCATGCCCGCAAGGCCGCCGATGGTGACCGCCGGGGTGCTGAACCGCACGTTGGCGTTTGCCGCCAGCCTGACGTTGCGGATGGTCGCGTCCGCGCTGTTGTACGCCGCAACAGCGCCGATGCTCTCCGACGTGCCGGTGATCGTGCAGCCGCTTACGCTGCTGCTGTTTTCCAGCCCGGATTTCCGTGTACAATAATAATAATTCTAAAATGTATAA
>ENA-OPBE01002005-OPBE01002005.1-human-gut-metagenome-genome-assembly--contig:-NODE-2005-length-16031-cov-1.869742_pt1 | contig 16031 bp, 10 predicted proteins | sample MGYA00241066_ERZ501448 | MGnify/ENA primary metagenome ERZ501448 (study PRJEB25962, sample SAMEA2042585) | human gut metagenome | biome: human gut; feature: human-associated habitat; material: faeces...
TCTTGTGCAAATGGTGGCAATATTTCAACAAAAACATTAAGTCGTTCAAAAGCTATGATGTTTGAAGATTTGGTATTACAGTCAATCAAATATGACGGCGATACAATAACGCTTACAGTTCCTGATTATCTTCCTGAAAGTCAAAGATGGGCTATCGAGATTGCCTATTGGGACATTGATAAAGATTATGATTTTACAATGATGAAGAGCTATTATATAGATAAATCGGGAATATATGAATTTAAAGATATAAAGGTTTTAGAGCAAATTTCAATAAAAGTATTGCCGCTTAATAGCAATAGCTTTACATCTGGTATATTTATTGATAATGGTGCTAATCTTTCATTAGAAAGACTTGATAAACCTGAAGTATCATTCAATAATATTCGTACTAATTTTGAATGGGTACAAGGTCAAGGTTATAAGGATTATATAAAGGACTTTGATGGAGAAATTCGATATACGGTTGAATGGTAAAAGTATTGTATTAATCATTGACAATTTGAGATAATAGATATATAATGATAATAGAAAAAGGCAAGACTTCAAACGGTTATGCCAAAGAGTTTATTTTTGAAAAATAACGCTGCTTTAGCGGGCTGGCGTTATTTTTTTATGGAAACTACCAAGAGTAGAAGAATAATCATAAAAGAAATTATGAATTCATTATCCATATCAACCACCTCCTCTCCCGACCGATAATGTGGGATAGTTGGTGGCATAACCGTCCAGCTTTTACACTGTTTTCTGTCTTGCCTTTAACTGCGGATTACTCCGACAAGAGCATTATATATTAAAAACATACAAAATTCAACAATTCAAAGCAAACGTAACATAAAAGTAAAATCAAAGTGCAGTATTCATATCTGCACTTTTTTTATTACAGAGAAAGGAAAAATGAATATGAAAAGAAAAACAATAATATTTTTAACAATGATATTTACGGTTGTCTTTTCTGCCATAGCCTCAAGTTATATTGTAAATGCAGATGAACTTGACGGATATACAAAGGTAGATTGGTCTTGGAACAGAGATATGGAAACCACTGATGTCAATTCTGTAATTGTGGGCGGAAATATTCCGTTTTGGCGATATGTAAATAAAACATCTCCGGCAAATAATAATGCGATATGGAAAAGTATATATGGTGATGAATTATCAGATGATGATGTCATAAAAATATGGCGTGGTGATATGGACAAAAAATATGTAGTGGCAAGTGTTGATGTTGTAAACATTCCTGATGAAAACATACGTCAATACATATACGACCATATAGATGAAGATTTACCTGACTTGAAATTCAAGTTTGACATCGATGCGGATGTTGAGGGAGATGACAATGATAAAAAAGCAAGTAATCTATTTAACGGAGATATAGGTTATCGTGTATATCGTGATGGTGACACTTGCCGAATTGAAATGAAATTCAGTCCTAAATTCCATTTGATTGATGGAGAAGATAATGACTTGAATATTGAAGAAAAAGTATTGCCTAATATGCCAAATAAAAAATTACCTAAAGCGTGCTATCCGTATAGCTCCGTTATATTCTCTATGTGGGGATATGAAGGCGGCTCTAATGAGCATTACGGAGCTTTGGAAGTGGTTGAGGGTAACGACCCGAAATATATTTACGGTCAAAGTTTTGGTTACGGTGATATATTAGAAAAAGGAAAAATACCAAACAATATGGTTTATCCAAACTTTGAGGCTGGAGAAATTAATCAAGAGGGAACGTGGGTAGGCACAGTTGAAAGTGATACGCTTGACAGTAATCTTATTCGTATAGGACAACAATATAAGCAAAAAGGTGATTTATGGTATTACAGTTATGGCGGAGCAGTCGGATATAATTTTAAGTTTCCGTTTAAGGTGTCGCTTGGATTGGACTTGCACGGAACAGTAACAAAAAGATTTATAAACAGTATCACAGGTGAAGTGATTTTTGAAGATACTGAATCAATACCTTTTGGAGAGTCTGATAGTATAACCAAAACATATGTATTGGCTGATAATTCGGGTAAAGCAATCATTGATAATTCGGAAACAGAATACATATATGAGCGATATAGAGTCATAAACGGCTCAAATAGCGAAAATATAATCGAAGATACATCAGCATACACCAACATAGATTTATCGCCAAATACACCGAATAAAACGCTTGAAATATACGTCAGACCTGATACACCTATTGAAACTCCGACTGAAACACCTAATCCTGATAATGAAAATCGTCCTCCGAGTAATGATGAAGTACCTGATGATGAAATAGAAACAGTGCCTATTGACCCGTCTATTTGTGATAGTGATACAAATACTATTGTTTGGCAAGAACAGACAAAGCACACCGTTTCAACTACTGACGGAAAAAGTCACACTTGTTATCACACATACACATATAAGGCAAAATTAAAAGTAGACAGTATTAAATTATCGCCTGACCCTATAAAAAGCGGTTATGGACTTGACGCAGAAATCAAAACGAGTATAAGCTATGAGCAAACCAATGCACAGAAAAGCTATTCCTGTTCTCAACGCTTAGGAACACGAACACCATCGGACAAACCAAAACCACCGACTAAAGCCACTGCTCGTCTTGGTTGGACATCAAAAACCTTTGACGGTGATTTTATTCAAGGTAGTATGGTTGATATGAATAAAGTATCAAGTAATAGTACATCTGCTACATTCTCTGCTCCTTATAATAACATTGTAAACGAAAGTAAACTATATACGGACTTATGGTTAAGCGGAACAAAAGAAGAGCCTAAAAGGCATAAAATTGCTTTTGATATTTATGGTGGCGGTGTAGACGGTACTGAATGGTGTACAACCGTTGAAAAAACTTTTATTATAAATGGTGATATGTATGAGGACGCTTATACTACATCAACATACTAATATTAAGAATTAGTGAGAATGGTCTATCGGACTATTCTCACTTTTTCAAAAATTCAAAGGAGGAAAATTAAGATGAAAGTAGAAAGAACAATAGTGATAAAAGAAAATGAAATTTCTGAAGAAGTAGGACAATATGAAAAAGAAATTACTAAACTTTTGGCAGAAATATTAATGAAAACAGAAAATATAATGGTTGACAAAAGTGATAGTTTAGGATATACTTCATAGTATACAAGAGTAGGGACAATAGAATATATCAGATGTACACTCAAAAGGAGTGTGGATTATGATAGAAAACTATTTAGAAAAAATTAAACAAAGATTGAAAGTTGTAGTTCTTCATGCAGTTATATATACTCGATATTCTTCGGATAATCAGAGAAGTGAGTCTATTGACGCACAAATAAGATTGATAAGAAAATGGGCTCAAGAGTATAATATTATTATTGATAAAGTTTATGCCGATGAGGCACAAAGTGCAAAGCGAGATGATAGACAACAATTTCAACAAATGATAGCTGATTAAAAAAAACAAAAAGGTTGGCAACTTGTCTTAGTACATAAATTAGACAGGTTTGCCAGAAATAGAATGGATAGTGTAGCATATCGTGTGGAATTGAGAAAAAACAAAAAATATCTGATTAGCACTACGGAACAATTTGATGATACGCCTGAAAGTTGTTTGCTGGAAGGTATCATTGAATCAATGGCAGAGTTTTATTCAAAGAATTTGGCTCGTGAAACAATGAAAGGCTTAACCGAAAATGCCTTGAAAGCAAAACATTGCGGAGGAACTCCACCGTTGGGCTATGAACTGGACGCATTAAATTTCTACAAGATAAATGAATTTGAAGCACAAGGTGTAAAACTCATTTATCAGTGGTTTCTTGAGGGAAAATCATACACTGATATTATAGCGGGAATTAATTCATTGGGTTATCGTACTAAGCGTAAAAGAATGTTTACTCGTAATTCACTGTATGAAATTTTGAGAAATGAAAAATATACAGGAACTTTTGTCTATAACAAGATGGAAAGTAGAGATGAATTTACTGGAGCACGTTCACGCCATAAGTATAAACCTGAAAGTGAAATAATAAAAGTAGAAAATATGATTCCAGAGATTATATCAAAAGAAGATTGGAACAATGTTCAAATAATCTTGAACAGTAGAAAAAATGCCCATACTAATCGTGCTAAAGAAGAATACTTGCTTTCCGGTAAGGTTCAATGCGGTGAATGTGGAGGGAGCTATGTCGGCAAGCGAACAACCAATAGCAGAGGAAATGTGTATTTATCCTATATATGTTGTCGAAAACGAAATTCTAACTATAAATGCAAAAATCATTGTGTAAATCGTGATTGGTTAGAAGAGTATGTATTGAAAATTGTAGATAACTATATATCACATCTCAGTCATAAACAACAACATTGTATTTATAAATTGTGTTTGGAACGTGTAGAAAATTCTCATCAATCAGAAATAGAGGTTCTGAAAAAAGAAGTAAGAAATATAGATAAAGAACTTTTTAGAATTGCAGACGTTATTACAATAGCCAGTTCTTCAACATTGATAGAGAAACTTACATCATTAGAACAACAGAAAGCCGAAATTCAATTACAAATTGAAAATTTGGCAAAAGAAAAACGTAAAAGTTTATCTGAACAAGAAATAGGTTTATTTTTGATAAACTTCAGAAAAATGTTAAAAGAGAGGTCAGCTCCTTACTTAAAAGAGTTGGTGTATCTTATAGTAAATAAAATAATAGTAAATCAAGAAAATGTAATCGTTTACTTGAATGTACCTAATGTAAAAGTAAATAAATAGTAACACTATCAAAAGAGTGTCCTTCAAAATGGCTCCGCACTGGAGGAGCCAAATCGGAACAAGTTATCTTGTTCCGATTTTTTTGTGTTCTCAAATATTTTGTAATTCGATATTTTAATTAATTCAATTCACTTTTTGTTGAAATACTTACATTATTTGCTACCAAGTTTCCGGAATAAGCTACCACTTAGTCGGAAAATGTTGACAAACATAATATTACTGGGTAGAATTTAATTGTAATCATTTGTTATTGGGGGGTTACAAATTAAGAAAATGTTGTTGATGTTTAAATATATTATAACTATTTATATCATCAGTTCAATGAGCTTATCATTAATAAGTATTATAAATTTTATATGATATGAAAATAGCTTGAAATATAAAAGAACATTGCCAACACAAAAAACAAAATATAATACTGACTTTATTTTAAAATAAAATAAAGAGATACCAATGCTCTTAATCTTTGCGGGTCAGCATACATTAAGTTATATTGAGTACCTCTTATGTGTGTTATTATATAACAAATCGTCATAGTTTGTCAAACACATTATAAGAACTTTGTTTTGTTGAAATGAATACAGTATTATAAAAAGAAAGGCGGTTTTGTGATGAAACTAAAAAAATTTATCACGTTAGGATTGGCTGCGGTTATGGCAACTTCAGCAATCGGAATCAATGCTATTGCTGCTGATAGTGATAACGAAATTGTTTATTCTTATGCTGATGAGAATAACAATATTATCAATATCACTCAAAGTGATTTAGATGCAGAACATTGGAATAAGGAGGCATTAGGCGACACTGCACCGGCAATATACGAGAATTTTCCTATGAATATGACAGGTTATACAAATGATTTTTCGGAATTATCACTTGATATTGTATATATGAAGAAACTTGAGGATATGGATAAAGTTTCTTTAACCATAACCGATTTAAACGACGGAAATATAGTGTATAATAGTTTATTAACTGAAGAAAGTTTTTATTCTCCTGTTCTTGATGAAAAAGGTCAATATGATGTTGAATTAACAGAAGTTATTGATGGTCAAACCACTAATTATAAACGAATCGTTTGTGTAAAAAAAGAAGATGCTGAAATGCCTTCATATGTAACAAATCCTAGCGAAAACAATAACGATATTGTACTTATTGCCAATACAAATGATTTACGATGTGGTGAAACTACCGATGATGATGGGAAAATCATTGTAAATCCACAAATAGCTAAATACACCCCAATACATGCAAATGAATTTAAGGATTATTGTAATTCTCTACCTGCCGGAAATATCTATAGAGTATTTACAATTAGCGATAACCGACAATATGCCGGATTCTTTTCTAAAGATTATGGCGATAACATCTATAATTTAACAATAGAAACATATACAGAAAGTGATTTCTACGCTTCATCTGAAATGTCATTACCTTCTGTTAGCATATCGGATATTCAAAACAAAGCCTCTGAACTAAGAATATCAGATAGTAGCTTTAGATTAAAAGAGTCATCTACTTCTGGGAAATATGCTGTTTATGAAGTTTATTTACCAGATTCCTATGTAGGATCAACAGATAAGAATGGTCAATTTAGAATAACTGTTACGGGCACATCTAAAATTGCTATGAAATTATGGAGTCATACCAAGAAAAATACTACTCCAACTGCACTAAGAACATATACATCTTCTAACAATGAAAATAGCACCTACGTCGATATCCGAACAAGTGATTATCAAAAAACAGCTGATTTTATTTCTTTTTATGTAATGGTCTATTTTACATCTGCTGTAGATGGATATGGTATGATTAATGTTGAACCTATTAATGGATACGAAGATGATGTTAATGGTTCAATAAACGATGCGTATAACGGGATACAAGGAGACCAATACACGCAAGGCAATAATTATCGTGAATTAAATAATACAGAATTTTATTTAACCGATGCATGGGATGTAGATGCTTTTTGTATGGATTATTGGGGTACTGATTCAAAAATATATAAAATAGAAATTAGAAATCGCAGTTTATCTGACCAATCAAAGCTTGAAAGAGGCGAAAAAGCAAATGGCGGAAAAGCAAAATATTTAACATTATGGTCTGCTGATGTTAAAGATACAGTTGTGAATTGGAACTCTACAACAGTATATACAATACCAAAAAATACAGATATGGTAATATATTGCGACCCTACATATCAAGGCGAAAAAATCATATCGGTTAATAGTGTTTCGACAGGAAGCACTTCTGCTGATTATTATCAGTTATCGTATAAAATTATGCAATAATATAATAGTACAATAAAGAATATTCAATGTAAAATTAAATGCAGTTTTAAAGAGGTAGAATTATGAAAAAAATTGTTTCAATAATAAGTATATTTGCAATAATATTATCAGCAACACAGTTTGTGCTTGCTGATTATTCAGATGATACAACAATTACAGACGGTCAATTTGCTTACAAAAAAGGCACAAATAATATTCTTGCATATGTAGGAACAACAGGCATATGTGAGATACCCGAGAATACAACTCTAAAAGGTTTAACTCCGTCATGGGCAAAAGATGCGGCACCTATAACTAAACTAATCATTAATGATAATGTAGATATCAATATGATTATCTCCGGAGAACTTGTAAATTTAAATAAGCTAAAAGAAGTTGAAATAAAAGAAGGAGTAACCGAAATTCCTTATCAATTTTTAAAAGGCTGCAATAATCTTGAAAAAATTACATTACCGTCAACGATAGAAATTATAGATGATGAGGCTTTTAGTGAATGTAGCAAATTATCAACATTAGATTTAAATGATGGTCTTCAATCAATCGGCAGATATGCTTTTTCTGAAACAACTCTTTCGGGTAATTTAAATATTCCTGACACTGTAACGCATATGGACGTTACGGCTTTCACTGATTGTGGCAATCTTGACAAGGTTCATATGTCAAACAACATCGAATGCGAAAAAGACAAAAAATATTGTTATTGGTTTCCACAGACAGATATAAAGGAAATAAACATTCCCGATACTATGCTTAATTGTACTAACTGTTATTTTCACGGAGATGAAATAACATTCAATTCAGATATGACGGTTAATATATACAATAAAGTTCAAAATTCTAATTGGTGTGATTTAAAATATTTAAAAGGCAAAACAGATAAAAGTATGGGTAACTATAAAGGATTTGCAACAGCCGAAAATACCATACTTAGATATATCGGAACAGACAAAAATCCAATAGTTCCCGATGGAATAACCGCAATAGGTAAACGTGCATTTACATATTGTGATATTGATACGGTCGAATTACCAAATTCCTTAACCCAAATAGGAGAGGCAGCATTTTATTTGTCGACATTAAAAGATATTACAATTCCTAAAAACGTCAAAAAAATAGAAGATGATGCTTTTGATTGGTGTCCGTTTTTAGAAAAAGTAACAATCAACGGAAATGCGCAAATAGGTTCAAACGCAATTTTAGTTTCTGATAGACTTAGTGAAAATAAGATTGAAGTCAATAATTCAGATATTAAAAATCGTATTCTTTCTTTCGGAATTTCAGAATATGAATTGCCTGCATTTTATGAATTGATAAATTCAAACAGAGAGTTAATCGGTTGGAACAAAGTTGAAGAAGTTGAGCCAACTGCAACACCGGAAAGTACAACAAAACCTACTGTTACCGTTCCAACTGCAACAGTACCACCAACGACAGTGCCAACCAAAGAGCCGACTGCTACTGTTAAACCGAGCGAAACAACATCGCCGATTGTTGAAACAAGTGCACCGACTGCAAAACCGAAAAAGCTTACGGTTGAAACAGGCAATGCCGTTACGGTAAAAGTAGACAGCACAGACGTAGTATTCCCAGACGCACAGCCGTTTGTTGATGAAAACGGACGAACACAAGTGCCGATTCGTGCAGTATCTGAAATGCTTGACTGCAAGGTTGATTGGGACGATACATCAAAAACGGCAACCATTACAAAAGAAAATGGCGATGTTGTAAAAGTGACACTCGGAAGTGATGTTTTGACAGTAAACAACAAATCATCACAAATGGATACAACCGCAATAATAAAAGACGACCGAACATTTATCCCTGTGCGTTTCGTCGCAGAGGCACTGGGCTTGGAAGTTGAATGGTTGGAATGATTACTTATTAAAAAACGGAAATATATTGAACCGACACCCAAAAGTCAGACCAAAATCTAACAGTTGGGATGTCGGTTTTTTTATAAAAATTTTTTCAAACAAAGACAAGATATAGTGCTTGCAATTGGTAAAAATACAAAATAATCTATTATGAACAATCAAAGAACTTTCTGTTAAAATTTTTTACTTGAAATTATAAGAAAAACAGTATATAATATAAAATGTATAGTGCGAGAGAGTGCCTATAAGGGAGAGGTGTCTATGTATAAGTTGAATGATATACATAATTCTGATGTCGGAAACAAAGGCAATTTTGAAAAAATGGTTATTTCCGAGGCGGACAGAGTTAAGCCTATTATCAAAGAACAATTTCTTAGAGAATACATTCTTGGTACGGGCGATACATATGAAATATTCAATATATATTGTAAGACGTTTGGCGTAGACCGTATGCTTGAAACAAGAATGATAATCATTAAACCGTCACAGCAAAGTGAAGATGAAGATATATTCTTCTTAAAAAACACTTCTGAGCAGTACATCGGTGAAGATAGATTATTATTAAGCACAACAATAAAAAATCATTTGTTTCTTATAACAACATTATTGGAACAGCAAGAGATTACATCGGTACTTGAGAAAATTCATAATACTATGAAAACGTGCTATGGATATGATGTTATGGCGGTATACAGCAAGATTGCGTCAATAGCTGATGCACCTGCGTCATACGAACGTCTGAAAAGATGTATGGGATATTCGTTTTACTCTGACAGCTGCGAGATTTTGTATGAAAACGATATTAAAATCAACGAAAATGCTGTTAGTGTACAAGCTGAATACGGCGCTATTGAACACGCCGTAAAAACCGGTGATATGGAAAAGCTGAAAATGCTTTTGAGCGGATTTTTTAAAACACTTGAAAAAGCAATGCCGACTCCGGCAGTTGCAAAAACGTATTGTTTGGAGCTTTACGTCTGTATAATTCGTTGTTGCAGTGTTGAAAAAATCGAAAAGTATATGAAAGGAATTGTTTCTGTTCAAGCGGCTAAAAAGCTTAGTGAGATTAAATCTTTCATTGAACAGAACGGTTTTGAAATCGCAAAAGCCAATGCACCGGAATCTAACAAAATATACAGTTCGCTTATTCGTGATACGATTAACATAATTGATGAGAATATCGAAAATGAAAATCTTTCGCTGCGATGGCTTGCCGGAACGATATTATATACGAATGTCGATTATCTCGGAAAGCTGTTTAAGAAAGAAACAGGCAAGAATTTTTCTCATTATGTTATGGAAAAACGTATGGAAATGGCGAAAGACCTCATAATTGAGGGTAAAAAGGACAGAATTTACGAAGTTGCAGAAAAAGTCGGTTACGGCTCAAATTCACAATATTTCAGTCAGGTATTTAAAAAATATACCGGAGTTTCTCCGCTGGAGTACAGGGAATTTGCAAGGTTGGCAAGAGAAAAAAATGAAGTAGGTTGAATTTATAAAAACAACCGAAAATAGTCCTTAAATTAGACAATTATAACTGATTTTTAACTGTTAATTGTATTGACAATGCTATATAATTGTCTGTGAGTTTCGTTAATAGAAATTGGAAAAATCCAATTTGTATTATATTTTTAAATTTTATGGAGGTATTCAAATGGGTAACAAGATGAAAAAACTAATCTGTGCGCTTTTGGCATCAGCAATGCTTGTAGGCTCAGTCGGCGTTGTCGGCTTTGCAGATGAAGATACAAACGCTGAAACAGTTGTAACAACTTCTGCAGAAGCAACAGAAAAACCTGCCGATGCAGAGGCAACAGAGGCTCCTGCCGGTGCAGAGGCAACAGAGGCTCCTGCTGTAACAGAGGCTCCTGTAGCTACAGTTGCTCCTACTACATCTGGTAGCAGCTATGATAACGACAGTTATTATGACAAGGCACTTTCACTATGTAGTGCACTTGGTATTATCACAGGTTATGAAGATGGTAGTGTAAAGCCTGATTCAAAGGTAACAAGAGCGGAAATGGCATCAATCGTTCTAAGAATGCTTGATTTAACATCAACATCTACATATCAGAACGGTTTTACAGATGTAACATCATCACACTGGGCTGCTGATCAAATTCAAACAGCTTTAGAGGCTAATATCATCAGCGGTATGGGTGACGGAACATTTGTTCCTGACGGCGAAGTTACATATGCTCAAGTATGTGTAATGCTTGTAAATGCTATGAACTATCAAGATGACGCTGAATATTACGGCGGATATCCTAACGGTTATATTAAGGTTGCAGGTATGTCAGACCTTGAAATCACAAAGAACGCACCGGGTGCGGCAGACGTTGCCTCAGACCGTGGCGTAGTTATCAAGATGGTGTATAATGCACTTCTTGGTCAATACAAGGAAATCAACGGCTATGAGAACGGTGCTCCTACTTACAAAGCTAACGGAACATTGGCAAAGGCTAAGTTTGACGTTATCGATAAGAAGGGTGTTCTTACAGCTACATCAAAGACAAGCGTATCTTCAACAGACGTTCAAGACGGTCAAATCGAAATCGTTTCAGATGAAGACGATGAAGCTAAGCTATTTGACTGTGACCTAACAGGTCTTGAAGATTACCTTGCTCAAAAGATTACATATTACTACAAGGAAAACAGCGGTCTTACACCAAAAGTTCTTGCAGTAACATATGACGCATCAAAGACAACAACATTCAAGGCTGATGCTGATGATATTCAAACAGTTGAAGGCTTTGATACAGATGAAGGTAAATTTAAAATTGACGGCGTAAGCAAGAAAAAGAACTGTGCCGGTGCATCAATCGTATATAACGGTAAGATTATATCAAAGAGCCAACTTGCAGAGTTAGGTGAATCAATCAATGACCTACTTCTTCCTGAAAAAGGTAACATCAGACTTGTAGACAGTGACAAGGACGATGTATTTGATGTTGTATTCGTAGATTCATATGAAACAATGGTAGTTTCAAGTGCAACAGACGAAAGAATCGTAGGTAAAGTAGCAGATGACGATAACTTCGGCGATACAAAGGCGCTAACAATCAAACTTGACGATTCAGAAGACAGAACAATCTCTGTTACAAAAGCAGGTAACGAGATCAGACTTAGAAACCTAAAGAAGAACGATGTAGCAACAATCAGAAGAAGTCTTGACGATACAGTTGTTGACGTTGTTGTAACAGGCGAAAGCTTTACAGGTTCGGCGTCAGGTATTTCAAAGAAGGTTGACAAGAGCTATGCTACAATCAACGGTACAAAGTACGATGTTGCAAACGTTGCAGTTGGCGATCTTGTAAGCGGTACACAATCAACATTCTATACAGATATGTTCGGTCGTATAGCTTATATTGAATCAGCAGGCGGAAGTGTTCTTCAATCAGGTGAAAAGTATGGTTGGATTATGAACGGCTATGACGCAGAAGACGGTAGCGGTTACATTATTGAAATGATGACTCAAGACGGTAAGTCAGCTGAATATAAGCTTGGTTCAAGTGTTGATTACTGGGCTCCTACAGCAACAGCTGCTACAACACTTTCTTCAAAAGAAGAGGCTAAGTCAACAATTTCAGCTCTTGTAAGTGCAAATTCATTTATGAAACTTTCATCTGATGCAAATGTTGCAATTAGACTTGTAAAGTATAAAGTTAATTCAAGTGGCAATATTACAAGATTATATTGTGCAGTTAATGCTAAAACAGTTTCTGATGACAAGGCTCTTAGAATTAATCCAACAAACTTAAAGAGTACTGCGGTTGTATCTGGTCTTGTTGGCGGATATAAGATTGGTGACGGTATTGTTGAAATGTCAGTTCCAAAGACTGCAGCAGATATGAAAAATGCAGACAACTATAAGGTTGGTACAGTAAATTCAGGTTCTTATGTGGTAAGAGAAAACGGTTCAAGTCGTGATTTCGTTGTTGGTCAATTTGAAAATACAAATGTTCCTACAATTCTTATCAACTTTACTTCAAGTGCGGATGCTCTTGCAGCAGTAAAGGATATTGATACGGCTGCTAACAATCCGACAATGGTCGTTAATGAAATTGAAACTGGTGTTGATGATGATGACAACACAGTTTACACAATCAATGGTTACTTTAATGGTGCAGAAGTATCTCTTACAACAACAAAGAATGCTGTTTTAGGTAAGTTGAATAACAAGGGTAAGAATAACGGCATTATTGCAGACCAGGGTGGTAGCAAGTTCTATTCAACAACAGATATTTGGAATGCACAATCTGGTGCTAAATTGACTGATTACTTATCAGAGGGCGATTATATTCTTTATGATGGTGGAGATAGAATTGTCTTGGTACTTGACGCAGATGATGTGTATAAACAAGTATATGAAGGTAAGACTGTAGCCGATGCTCTACCGTTTGGTGCATATAACCAATTTATTGCTCGTAATATGATGGTATATGGTGCAGTGCTTTCATCAGATCTTGATGATGAGGCTAAGGTTGAAATTGATGCAAGTGCATTGAATACTCTTCAATTCGACTCATCAAAGCTTATGGATACTATTGAAATCAATATAAAGACCGGTAAGGCTTCTATTGATACAGACGGTAGTGAGATTTCAGATCTTGAGCCATATGATTCTGAAACAAAAACAGGTGATTATGCAATAGCAAGATTCTGTGATAAGGGTGCTCTACAAGAAATCGTTATTTACAGATTTGTAAACTAATTTCTGAAAATAATAATAAAATAACGGACGCGAATGCGTCCGTTATTTTTATAGCGAAATAAAATATAAGATTGCAATTATAATACAACAATATTACATTTTGGTTACATTTCACAAAATTCACTTATTACGATTGTATATTATTGATAAAGCGGAAAAAATAATAAGTTTTATTGTGCAAAATGTTACGCAAAAGACTTGCAAAGTATAGGTGTTTTGTGATAAAATAATAATGTACAGTTAAAGATATTAATTTACAATTTGTCTGTGCGGTAAACAGCACAAAAACACAGAAAAAAGTCTTTACAACAAGACTTATATGGTGTATAATAAAGACAAAACAAAATAAAACCAAAAAAAACAAAGAAAAGAGGGAAAACAAATGTATAAGTCTGACTTTGAAATTAAGAAAGAATTATGCGAAATCGGAAGGAGAATTTATAATGACGGTTTTGTTGCCGCAAATGACGGTAACTTTTCAGTCAAAATTGATGACAACAATTACTATGTTACACCGACAGGCGTAAGTAAGGGTTTCATGACTCCTGAAATGATTTGTAAAGTTGATGGACAAGGTAATATAAAAGAGGCTAACGGCCCTTGGAAACCTTCATCAGAATTCAAAATGCACTTGAAGGTTTATCAGCAAAGACCGGACGTAAATGCCGTTGTTCATGCTCATCCTCCGATTGCAACTTCATTTGCTATCGCAGGTATTCCGCTTGACAAGCTAATTATGCCGGAAGCTATCATCTTCCTTGGTGCAGTGCCAATCGCACAATATGGTACACCGTCAACAATGGAAATTCCTGAATCACTTGAACCATATCTTCAAGATTATGATGCAATTCTACTTGCAAACCACGGTGCACTTTCATTCGGTTGTGACCTAAACACAGCATTCTTCAGAATGGAATCAACAGAATTTTACGCAAAGCTACTTTTCTATGCAAGAATGCTTGGCGGTGAAAAGGAAATCCCTTGCGGTGAAGTTAAGAAACTTGTTGAACTTAGAAAGCAATTCGGCGTTCCGGGTAAGCACCCTATGGAAAAGCTTTGTCCGGGTTGTTATGAAGGTGACGATACTTGCTCAATGTCACCGACAGAGGCTAATGAAAAGTACGGCGTAGAATCATCAGCCGCTTATCATGGTTTCCAACCGCTTCCTTCACAGGTTTGCCCGACTCCTTCATCATCAAATAAGGATATGGAAAGCCTTGTTGCAGAAGTAACAAAGAAAGTTATGGAACAACTTAATAAATAAGTAACGGAGAAACATCATGAAAACTATTGATGAACTTGTCGATGAGTTGGCAGTACGCCTTAACTCTGGACAAACCGTTAAACAAAAAAAAGTCGCAAAACCTGTTTCTGCTCCTAAACCGACGGAGGTTAAACCGGAAGTGAAAAAAGAGTGTAAAAAACAATGTAAGTGCGGCGGAAATTGCAAACATGAAAGTCCCGAAAAGATGACTATTGCTATGGCGAAAGAACTTGCCGAGGCAGTTGAAAAAGCGGCGACGATTTTGGGAGTTAAAGTGGTTGTTGCAATTCGTGACGAGGGTGCAAATCTTGTACTTCTTCACGCAATGGACGATAGTTACATAGCAAGCGTTCAGGCGTCACAGGATAAGGCTTATACAGCCGTAGCACTGAAAATGCCTACACATATCGCACTTGATGAATCAAGAGGCGGTTCGCTTGACGGACTTACAAACGGAAACGGAATATTGCTGTTGGGCGGAGGTTATCCGCTTAGAACAGACAAAAAAATATACGGCGGAATCGGAGTTTCAGGCGGCACAAAAGAACAAGATACAACTCTTGCAATGGTTGCCGACGCGTATTTTAAAGCCCGATTTGCTTGAGGAGGTTGGAAAAGTTAATGGTAGATGAAAAGCAAGTAAGCGAAATCGTTAAAAACGTTATTGCCGGAATGGATATTTCATCATTCGATAACAAGCCTGCAAGAAAGCAGCTTGGTGTATTCGATACAATGGAAGAGGCCATTGCAGCTTGTAACAAAGCTTACACGACCTTTAGACATTATAATAAAGAACAAAGGGAAAATATTATAAAGGAAATCAGACGTCTTACTCATGAAGAGGCTGAACCAATGGCTAAGTTGGCTGTTGAGGATACTAAAATGGGTAATGTTTATCACAAGATTTTAAAGCATCACCTTGTTGCCGATAAAACTCTTGGTACATCTGATCTTGAAACCCGTGCACTATCCGGTGACAGAGGTCTTACACTTGTTGAGATGGCTCCGTTCGGAATTATCGGTGCAATCACACCGTCAACAAACCCAAGCTGTACAGTTATTTGTAACAGTATCTGTATGCTTGCAGGCGGTAACGGTGTTATATTCAATCCGCACCCGCACGCAAAGAGAATTTCAGCATATGCTG
>ENA-OPBE01002008-OPBE01002008.1-human-gut-metagenome-genome-assembly--contig:-NODE-2008-length-15995-cov-2.084504_pt1 | contig 15995 bp, 16 predicted proteins | sample MGYA00241066_ERZ501448 | MGnify/ENA primary metagenome ERZ501448 (study PRJEB25962, sample SAMEA2042585) | human gut metagenome | biome: human gut; feature: human-associated habitat; material: faeces...
ATTCTATCATAGAAGCACATAACGGAACTCTGATCCTTACGGATCATGCTCCCCATGGGTGCAATTTTATTTTTACATTACCATTAAGTGAGGTTACATTAAATGAATAAAGCATTAATACTTGTGGTTGAGGATGACAGGCCCATACGTAACCTGATCATTACTACATTAAAAACACATGATTATAAATATCTGGCAGCAGAAAACGGATCTTCAGCTATTCTGGAAGCTTCGTCTCATAATCCGGATATTGTTCTTCTGGATCTGGGTCTCCCGGATCTAGAAGGAGTAGAGGTAATAAAGAAAATTCGGACATGGTCGAATATGCCGATTATTGTGATCAGTGCCAGAAGTGAGGATACGGATAAAATAGAAGCATTGGATGCAGGGGCTGATGATTACATTACAAAACCATTTTCAGTAGAGGAATTACTTGCACGTATCCGTGTTACACAGAGAAGACTTACAATAACACAGACAGATGAACAGAACAAAACATCTATTTTTGAAAATGGAGAGTTAAAGATAGATTTTATGGCAGGCTGCACATATCTGAAGGGAGAAGAACTACATTTGACGCCCATAGAGTATAAGCTGCTCTGCCTTTTATCTCGCAATGTGGGCAGGGTACTGACACATACCTATATTACCCAGCGGATTTGGGGACGATGTTTGGAAAATGATGTCGCTTCTCTTAGGGTTTTTATGGCAACACTGCGGAAAAAACTAGAACCTGAGAAAAACGGGGAAAAATATATCCAGACGCATATTGGTATTGGATATCGTATGCTTAGAATTGAGAAAACAGAGCATGAGACAAACAGCTAAGAAGTAGTTTCTTGTTCGAGTATATGCTCAAATTTTTACTTCTATTAGTTGCGTGGCACAGTATCTGAGATGATGTTGTCATATCCAGTATGAGGATTAAGTCATATGCTTTTGGTTTGAGCAGAAATGTTCCAGCGAACTGCCAGTGGTTATTCAGAGGGAAGCGTTTTCGCTTCCCTTTTTTATTTAGAGAGGAGCACAAATGGGAAAATCTGCAATTTTGAAGAAGATACATAATGCTGCGAAGAATTATCAGAGATATTTGGTGGAAAAACTTTTATGTATGTATATGAAGGAAAAAGCATTGAAGTAGTTTTCAAAAATTCCTCATTTTTACATTTAACTGGCGTAAATACGAAATTAAAGGCAAAAGAGTTTTATAAACATGCGAAAACCAAGAATGGATTGAAAGTACAAGAGTTTTTCTTTGATAAAGATCATCCGTATGATCTGGCAGAAAAAAAGACGGATCATTTATTAGTGATGATTTTGTATAAAGTGAGGGGCAGTAAAGAAATGAATCAAAACACATTGAGAGGCAGGTGACCGTAATATGAAGCTAAATATAGGAAATCATGAGTTTACAGAATTATGGGATGGCGTTTTATACAAAGCTTTGTCGGATTATCCGAACGTAAGTGATAATGAAATGAAAGACATAATTGACTTTGTGAATTATGAGAAAAATCACGGAAGACAATGTGAAATAGAGGCTGACAGGGACGATATTTTACAGTATGTTCAGAAAGAAATGCTTAATCTGGACAAATATAAGAATGTATGTAGACCTGAAATTATAAGGGAATGTACAGCATGTAAAGAAAGGGGGGGCTGTATGACAGATTTGGTGTGTCATACGGCACCTTTAGAAAATGCAATTTCTATTTTGAAATGTGGTTCTTTACTATCTGCCGTAAATGCAAGGAAACTTCCAGATACTGTTTTACAGAAAGAAGATAGAAATGCAGCAAATGATCCGACAGATTTTTTTCATTATGTAATGTTTTCATGGGGAAACTGTCAGGCTGGGGACAGATTGGTAATGGAGAGAAAACTTGGAAGAAGCCCTTCACAAGACGAGATGAGTGCAGGCTTTACGCCAGGTGTACGATTTTATTTCAAGTATGATGATTTAGAAAAGCATCCACTGGCTGTACACGATGGCTTTTTACCTATTAAGGTAAAAGATGAAGTGGAGCTGGCTGATTATGTGTATATGATTGTCATTCCGTTTGAATACAAGGATCAAATAATGAAAGTTATGCCTGAAAAACTGTCAGACAGAGCGTTTTGCTTGAACCATGATAAGTTGGATGTATGGCAGTGGTCAGAAAAAGTGTATTCCTTTGTGCATGATATAGCAAAAAGCGATGTTGACAAAACAAGAAGCCACATTATACAGCAATATCGGAATCAACAAGCTTGAAGAAATGTTAAAAGTTCCAAATTGCCCATTTGTTTTATATGTTGAAAAGAAAAAGCTGACAAATCAAAGGGGATTTGAAGAATATTTTCCCAAGCAGATCAAAAGATTCGATTTTACATTTTCCCCTTTTATGCTATGATTAAATTTGAGTAAGCTCCGCCACTATTATGCTGAATATAGCATACAATGAGGTTTGAACGGTTAACCATGTTCGTAGTACGAATTAATATAGCTGATATATAATGTGCTGATTAAGACTCGGCACACACTTCAACTTCGTCATAATAGTAAAGATAGTTCTGTTTATTATCCCTATATACCGTCTGCATCATATATATTTTTTTAGTCAGAGATATTTGCCTAATAGAAACGCATCGCTTTACTGAGATCATAACAAAAGCGAGCTGCCGTTTATCAGCAGCTCGCTAAAAAATTATATACGAATATTAGGCTGTATTACCAGTATTGTAAATATGTTATCATTAAAGAATCTTCCTCTGCATTTTTTTAAAACACTCCGACACATCAGCTCCATTTCTCACAAACGCAATAAATTCGTCTATCTCCGCATGGCAAGTCAGCCACCTGTCGCCTGAGTAAAGCTGTCCGTCAGTAGTTCTTATCCACTCGCCCTCGGGAAGATATACCTGCCGTTCTGTGGAGTTCTGCACCAGTATAGGCGCAAAGAGAATATCTCTGCCGAACATATATTGGTCTTTTAGCGAGTAGCAGATATCGTCATCGGGAAAGTCGAAGAACATCGGGCGCATTATCGGTTCACCAGTCTTAGATGAGCATCTTGCGCACTCGGTTATGTATGGCTTCAGCCGTTCACGAAGCTTAACAAGTTCTGTTAGTATCTCGTAGTTCCTTTTGCCGAACGACCACAGCTCGTTGTCACCGCCGCTGGGTTCTTTTACATTCGGGTGGCGGAGCTTGTAGCCGCTCTGACGGTTGCGTGTTCCGTGCAGTCTCATAACGGGACAGAACAGCCCGAACTGAAACCACCGCACGATAAGCTCCCTGAACCAGTCGCTTTCAATGTCACCGCCAAAGAAATCGCCGATATCGGAATTCCACCACGGTATGCCGCTCATAGACATCGACAGTCCCGAAACCACACTCTGCCTCAGTGCATCGAAATTTGAGGGAATATCGCCGTTCCAGACAATTGTGCCGTATTTCTGGCTTCCGGGATAGGCGCACCTTGTCAGCAGAACTATATCATTTATACCCTCGTTCTTCAGACCGTCATAGAATGTCTTTGCGTAATAATAGGGATAAGCAAGCGCAGTCTGTGCGCCGTTTCCAATGTAAAATTTCAGATTGCCAAACTGCTGCGGGTGAACCTCGGGCTCTGCCTGATCGAGCCAGAAGGTCTTGATGCCGAGGTCAAAATATCCCTTTTTCACTTGCTGCCACATGTATTCTCTTGCTTCGGGTGATGTCACATCAACATAAGTCTGCTGACCATGAAAATCGAATATCCCAAACTGTCCGTTCTCGGTTCGAACAAGCATATTGCCGTCTTTCATCATTTCCCAGTTGCGGCTGTCTGGATTGATAGTCGGCCATATAGACACAACAGGCTCGATACCCATAGCTTTAAGATCATCACACATCGCCTTCGGGTCGGGCCAGTATTCGGGGTCGAACTCCCAGTTGCCCTGCTCCGTCCAATGGAAAAAGTCGATAACTATTGCATCTATCGGTATGCCTTCCGCTTTGTATCTGCGGGCGACTTCCAGTACCTCGTCCTGGCTTTCATATCTTAATTTGCACTGCCAGAAGCCTGCCGCCCAGTCGGGCATTTCCGGAGCAAAGCCTGTCACTCTTGCATAACCGTTCATGACCTCGGCAGGCGTTTTTCCTGCGATAACAAGAAAGTCTGCCTGATAGCAGCTTTCTTCCGACCAGATAGTATGATTCTTTGCAAACTCGGCTCTGCCTATTCCGGGGTTGTTCCACAGGAATCCGTAGCCCAGCGAGGAATAGACAAAGGGCAGGCTCGACTTCGTGTTCCAGTGTTTCAGGTCAAAGGAACAGTATTTCTTATCAAAGTTTTCCTGCTGCTCTTGCCCAAGCCCGTAAAAATGCTCGTCATCTCTTGCGTCAAAGATGATGCGTGTACGGTAGTTTTGACCGTCGGTGTGTTCAAATTTTGAGGTATATTCGCCCTCTTCATGAGTGCGGAGAATAAGGCTGCAGTTTTTGTAAAAAGAAAGCATATATGCTCCCCACGGCAGGTCGCAGATCTCCGATCTTAGAATGCCGCTTGTTACAGAGGCTTTCCCCTCTGTAATCTCTGTCTCGAAGGAACAGTCCTCCACATCAAGCAGAGTCCATTTTTCATCTGAAAGCGTACTGTTTCTCGTAATCCGCACACGGATAATATCCCTGCCGTACGCTTCGATGCAGACAAGCTCGTCTTTGAGCTTATATATAATGCCGTTATCTGTTTTAGTTATAATGCTCATGGTGTTTCTCCTATAGTTATATTATTGCATCCTTTGCAAAAGCACTCGGCTTCTCCACGAAGTGCTTTACATATGCCTTATAGAAAACCGAATAATCATTGAAACCGCAAACTTCTGCGGCTCTTTTTGCGCTCTCACCGCTTTGTAGAAGTTCTCTCGCCCTAACAAGCCGCTTAGTGGTTATGTACGCCCAAGGCGCAGCCCCTGTCGCTTCCTTGAACAGCCGGGTGAACTGGGATGCACTTCAAAAGAAATGCTCCGCCAGTCTCTCTACAGTTATTTCCTCGCACAGCATATCGTTGACATACCATACCAACTGTTCGGAGATCGTGGGCTCGGCTGTTGGATTGTGTGAGCTTTGCTTTCCCAGCATATCCATGACCCCGGCAAGTTTTGTTGTAAATAAAAGCGTCCTACTGTAGTCGTCGCCTTTAAAGTAAGCAAGCTCACTCAGGGTATCTTTGATTCCTGGAATATAATAGTGATCCCGATGTCCGAGCGGTCGGTCTGTAAAGGGCTTCATAAGTCTCCGCTCTGGGTCAAAGCTGTCAAACAGCGACAATGGGAAATTAACTGCGTACCTCTCATATCGCTCTGCACTTAGAAAGCGAGTACAATGCGCCTCACCCGGTCGCATTATCAGCAGGCTGTCGTGCTCCAGCGGATAGACCGAGCCCACAACAAGATACTGTGCGTTGCCTGAAATAAAATAGAACAACTCGCAGCGATCGTGTATGTGAAAGTAAAAGCCGTTACTGTCAGGCTGCTCGTCAATTGCGTGACGGATATTGATGCCGCCCCGGTCGGTCTCTTTTAGGAAGTCCATGATCTCATTCCCTTATATTTCATACCACATCATGCGTGAAATTACAATATGTAATGATGATTTTTGCAATTATGCTATCATAGTTTCAATAAAACAGCTTGGAGATGTTGCCATGAGATTTCGACTTGTAGCTTTCGCAGACGAAGCCGCTCCCGACCTTGCTGGGCAGATCGAAGCCATGCAGGAAAACGGAGTTGAGCTTCTGGAGATCAGGGGCGTTGACGGACAGAACATCGACGGCATATCCGCCACAAAAGCAAAGGTCATACGAAAGATGCTCGGCTTTTCGGGGCTTGCTGTCTGGTCGCTTGGCTCTCCCTTCGGCAAGATAGGAATAAACGATGACTTTGCACCTCACCTTGACAGCTTTAAGCACAGTTTAGAGCTTGCGGATATCTTAGGAGCAAAGCATATCTGCCTGTTCAGCTTTTACGGAACATCGGATATCGACCCTGTGCTTGAACGGCTGAACGCCTTTGTTGAAGCTGGCAGGCAAGACAGGTTTGCCCGGATATTCAATTTGTTCCGCCGAGAATGGACTTGTATCTGCGTTTTTCTAGGATGGCACATGAGATCTATCAGGAATATACAGACCTTTGGGAACCATACGGCTGCGATGAGGTCTGGATGGATGTGTCAGGAAACTGTTCTCTTATGGGAGATGGGCTTACGATTGCTCAGAATATCAGTCGCAGAATTAAGTCAGAGTTAGGTCTTACCGTAAGTATTGGTGTATCTTACAACAAGATCTTTGCGAAGCTGGGCTCTGATTATAAGAAACCCGATGCGATCACGACGATGGGCAGAGAGGAATATCGGACGAAGGCTTGGCCGCTTCCGGTGGGTGATCTTTTATATGTAGGAAAGTCTACTGAGAGGAAGCTGCAAAGCATGGGCATCCGTACCATTGGTGAGCTGGCGAAGATGGAGGAAAAGTATCTGCAATCCCGGTTTGGTAAGATGGGGCTGGTACTTCATTCTTTTGCGAATGGCAAGGATGATTCTCCGGTAAAGAGGGAACATACCCGTGCCCCGATCAAGTCCATAGGAAACAGCACAACGATTCCGAGAGACTTGGAGACGGATGAAGATGTGAAGATCATCCTGTATGTATTGGCAGAAAGTGTCGCTGCCAGACTGCGGGAGAATGGCTTTAAGTGCCATGTAGTGGAAATATCCGTCCGCGACAACGCACTACATCATTTTACGAGACAGCATAAGATAGACAGACCGACGAACATCACATCGGAGATTGCACAGGAAGCCTATCGCATTTTCAGAGCAACATATCAATGGGAAAAACCAATCCGCAGTCTTGGTGTCAGAGGAGCAGAATTAACACTGGATCATGCATATGAGCAGCTTGACATATTCTGTGACTATACCCGCCGGGAAAAGCAGGAGAAAGCAGATGCTGCGGTGGATGAGATTCGGAAAAGGTTTGGATATTTCAGTATCCAACGGGGACTGATGTATCAGGATAAGCTGTTATCCTCTTTGGATGCAAAAGGTTCCCACACGGTACATCCGCAAGGATATTTTAGTTAAGAATAGGAGACAGTTCTTTGAACGAAGACAAAATTTATGTAGATGTGAATGCCACATTTACCAAGGATGGAATGCTCCTTCCGAAAAGTTTTGTATGGGAGGATGGAGTAGAGTATGAGATCAGCAAAGTGAAAGACATCCGGCGTGCAGCCAGCTTAAAGGCAGGCGGTGCCGGGATGCGATATACATGTGTCGTAGACGGAAAAGAAGTATATCTGTTCTATGAGGACAACAATATGTGGTTCATGGAGAAATCAGCTTAAGCAGATCATGGCTTGCCATGGTCACAGGCTTTAAGATCAGCAATGTCGGAGCGTCAGGACAGGGCGCATCGGAACTTCCGGTTCTAGTAATGGGCTTGCGAAGGTTGATTTCCCTTTCCCTTGCAAGTACAAATGTTGCGTGTTGGTAATAGCAATTTTGTATGGTAGAGGAGTTGAACTGAATTGGAGAAGAATTGGAGTACAGTGCAGTTGCATTGCAGAGAATGTAATGCGAGGATGATGGATTATACATTGTGTCAGGACGATGACCGGATCGTCCTGCAGGGCATTACGATCAAATGCAGCCGCTGCAAACGGGTAATGATGTTGAATAAATATACAGAAGGCATGATACGGAAGCGTGCCGACAAAGGTATGCTTCGTATCTGACAGATCTGGGATCTGTTACATAGAAACAAAATGACAATTAAATGAACAGCCCACCTGATAAGGGCACATCAGCAATGATGGAAGCACCAGAGACGCAGGGGAAAGATAACCAGTAGATAACTGGCTTTCCTTTGCGTCTTTTTGCGTGGATCATGCAGCGGAAAATTCAAAATTAATTTTTCATCATCTTACTTCTGGCTATCGAGATGGCTGGAAAGGATGGAGAATTATGATGATTTATGACATGGAAGCAAGTGGTAAGAGATTAAAGAAATTAAGAAAACAGGCAGGAAAGACACAGGAGCAGGTGGCGGAGGCAGTTGGACTTGAGCCGGGAACGATCAGCCGGATAGAGCGAGGAGTGAAGGGAATGTCGATTGATTCGCTGTTGATGTTTAGTGAAATTTATGGAGTGAGTACGGATTACATACTGAAGGGGGACGAGACTATGACACCATCTGATGCGTTGTTGGAAGAATTGGGGGCATTGGTGCAGAAATATAAGAGTTTGTAGGCGGGAGAAAATTTGATTTTTCCATTTCGTCATGCAAGTTGGTGATTGCAAAGGTTATGATGTCTGATATAATATGATGTGTGACGGAGATGTGGTCAGTTACAAATCGGAATTGACCGAGCTCTTTGAGCGAGGGATACTTCTTGTCCGAAGGGAAAGAAGGTGGGCGTGAAAAGAATTAGAAGTTGTCAAGACAATGTGATGGGGGAAAACAAATGTGATAATTAGAAAATACAAACAATCAGACTGTAAAGAACTGGCAGAACTTTTTTATAATACGGTTCACACTGTTAATGCAAAAGACTATACAACGGAACAGCTAAATGTATGGGCAACAGGACAAGTTGATATTGAAAAATGGAATTCGTCGTTACAAGAACATTACAGCATTGTCGCTGTTGAAAACGATGTTATTGTAGGATTTGGCGATATAGATAAAACAGGTTATCTTGATCGCTTGTTTGTCCATAAAGACAATCAAAGAAAAGGAATTGCAACCGCTATTTGCAACCAATTGGAACAATTTGTTGAAGGAAATATAACGACACACGCTTCTATTACTGCAAGACCATTTTTTGAAAAAAGAGGCTACAAGGTTGTGATGGAACAACAAGCAGAAAGGCGGGGCGTTTTTCTTACAAATTATGTTATGATAAGGGAACGACAACTATGAATTTGATGGAGAACTACAATATGTGTGAAGAATGCTATTCTGAGGAAAATAGAATAACCCCATTATTAAATCCTATAGATTGTTTAGAGAACCACACTCAATCATACATTGGCATATGATATGAACATTAGAAACTGGCACAGGAAAAATGTGTCAGTTTTTTTGTCGCCTGTTATGCGACCTAATAAACATATTGTATTTTATATAGGATAAAGTCAGGGTTTATGTTAAAATAAAGGGTAGGAATCTTCAGAATTTATTTGGATATTGGATATGGAGGGTATGCAATGTTAGATGTAGAACAACGAGAAGCTACAAGGCAGTTTATTATGAAATGGACAGGAAAGGGCAAAGAGGATGAGGATGACCGTTCCTACTGGTTAGATTGGATAGGTTACAATTAACTGGACAGATTTTTTAAGGTCATATAATTGAGTTGTCTAGAAACAATCATTAAGGAACGGATGAGGGTTTGGGTAAAAGTTTGCTTTTTCCATAACTAAAGTTTGCTATACAAATGCAACCGAAATATGTATAATTAAAAATGAATGTAACTGTAATTTTGATAGGAATGAATGATATGGGAAAAAAACAAATATACCCACGATCAAGGAAAGAGATGTTACGCATCATGAAGGCGGCTGATAAAAAAGGGCAGCTGCTGGAAGCTGTTCTGGAAGAATTTGCAAGGCATCCGTTCATATGATTTATCTGAATATGACTGGAAAATAAGAGAATATCTTTATGGGGACAGAATATGTAACCGTACCATAGTTTGGACAGGAGGAATGGTATTATGAAAAAATGGAAAGAAAGAGGAAAGAGAATCGCAGTATTGTTGCTTACGGCAGCCCTGATTGGAAGTAGCGTGGACTTATCAGCTCTTACGGTAAATGCAGCAGAGGACGCAGCAGCACTGAAAGTAAATGTAGAACTGGGTGGAGCACAGCTTTTGGAAGCAACCACCATCACACCAACAAAACCGGAAAATGGTAATGGTACAGCAGAAAACCCGTATCAGATTACCTCGGCGGCAGAACTTTACTGGTTCGCCGGACTTGTAAACGGAACTCTTACAGACGTTACTAAAAATAGTTCAGCCTGTGCGAAGCTGATGAATGATATCACGGTAAATAATAATCTGCTTGACAGGATTACATATAAAACAGATGAGGACGGCAATCTGACCAATGAAGTAGCAAACGGCGGGAACTTCATTTCATGGACACCGATTGGAGCAGCTAATAACGGCTATCAGGGGACTTTTGATGGAAATGGAAAGACCATCAGCGGACTCTTTTTCAATGATAGCCAAAAAAGTCATGTTGGCTTGTTTGACAATATATATATGGCAACAATTCGGAATGTCGGTGTCGTTGATTCTTATTTTTTCGGAGAACATTATGTCGGAGGCGTGTGCGCATTTGGTGTAGATGGTACGATAACTGGCAGCTATAACACAGGAGTGGTAAGTGGAGAAGGATGTGTCGGAGGCGTGTGTGGAACTGGTAGCAGTGTTACGATAACTGACAGCTATAACACAGGTAGTGTAAGTGGAAATGATGATGTCGGAGGCGTGTTCGGATATGGTGAAAATTGTACGATAAACAATTGCTATTATCTGAAAGCGGAAGGCACGGATTTGGGTGGCATTAACGGCGCAGATGTCGAAGGGCAGGCTGAAGGAAAAACCGCTGCACAGTTTGCATCCGGCGAGGTTGCATACCTTTTGCAGGATGGACAGAAAGTGGGAGAAGATGGCACGATACCACAGGTCTGGGGACAGAACATTGATAATGATGGTGAGAAACAATCTTTTCCTGTTTTTAGTAATGCGAAAGTCTATAAACCTTCAGAAAGTTCTCCTTGTAAGGCTGGATACACAAATAATGCGGAAGGCTTAAAGGAACATGATTTTGGCGATGACAAGACTGGCGAAAGCTGTTCGGACTGTAGTATAAAGAACATCAACTATTCCGGTATCAGTATTAGCGGTGTGGATACCCTTTACTACTATACAGGTAATGAGATTAAGCCGGATATTACCGTAAAAAACGGCGAGACATCATTAACTCTTGGTGAAGATTATAACATTACTTATGGTAATAATACGAGCGTAGCGGAAAGCAATGCTGAAAATGCTCCTTATGTGAAGATTACCGGAACAGGCAATTATACAGGAGAAATTACAAAGAACTTTACCATTGCTTATATTACTGCTCCGGATAATTATATAACAGGAACGCAGGGAGAGAATGGTTGATACACCTCAGATGTTACAATCGGAGCAGATGGCTGGCAGGTATCAACGGATGGAACTGATTGGAAAGACAGCATTCCGGTTACCGAAGAGGGAACACATTCTTATACTCTTTATTTTAAACACAGTAACGGATACATTACAGATAGCATAAACAAAGAGATTAAGATTGATAAAGCTGCTCCAACCGGAACCATTCAGGTAAAAGAAAGTACATGGGATAAATTTTTAGAGAAAATTTCCTTTGGCTTCTATACCAACACCAAAGAAAAAATTACGATTACATCAGAGGATACCGGCTCCGGTATAGCCTCTACAGAATATCTGGTATCTGACAAGGCATATACACAAATTTCAGATATGCAGAATCTGAGTGGCTGGAAAGATTATGATAATAGCAATAAGCCTAAAATCAAGACGAACAGGACCAACTATGTGTATGCGAGAATCACAGACAATGTCGGAAATGTAACCTATCTGTCCAGTGATGGCATTTTGCATGATGATGAGAAACCGTATATTTTTGATATAACCCCGGTCATGAAGGATCGCTCCGGTAGTGTGACATTTGATATTTTTGAAGATGGAAGCGGTCTTGAGAAGGTTTATTTCTTATATAGTACGGATATAAATGAGGTAACAAGTGCTACGACAGAGAATTTGAAAGCATCTGATTATCACAATGCAACCGGAACCTTTACATTATCAGACCTGAAACCAAATACCGAGTATTACTGTGCAGTTCTTGCAGTGGATAAGGCAGGAAATGAAAGTTATCTTTTAAATAGCACATTTAAGACATTAAAGGAAGCCATCACGGGAACTGTATCCATTTCCGGAGAGGCAGTATATGGAAAAACATTGACAGCATCCTATGAGGGACTTGCGACAGATGCCGGCGAAGTTACAGTTTCATGGTATCGTGGAGAAGATACTACAGCGATTGCTACCGGAGATACATATACTTTAACAGCAGATGATGTAGGAAAAGTGATTACAGTTAAGGTTACCGCTGCAAACTGTTCCGGAGAACTGACGGATTCCACCGCCGAGGTAGCAAAGGCAGAACATCCAAATCCACCGACGAATGGAAAGGTGGATGATGAAAACAATACCTTTACCTTTAACGGAACAAGCGGAGTTACTTACGAATACAGTACCGATGGTGGAGCAAACTGGACGGATGTTACGGTAGATTCCGGCACCGGTGTTGGTACTGTTACGGTTGGAAACGTGATAGTCAACACAGGAGATTTACAGGTACGGGCAAAGGAAACAGATGTATATAAGGCAAGTGATGTCATTTCCAATACATCTGCCTATACCGCAACCTTAGAAGGCAGCGTAAGCCTTTCCGGAGCTGCAAAGTATGGGGAAACCTTAACTGCAACTGTAACCGGAGCACAGCAGGGAGCTGTATTAACCTATACTTTCTGTGCGGACGATACAGTGCTTCAGCAGGGAAGCAGCAATACTTATAAGATTGAACAAGAAGCAATTGGAAAACAGATTACAGTTAAGGTATCTGCGGAAGGATACATAGGAACAGTCAATGATACTTCGGATACTGTTGCAAAGGCAGAGGGCGTGCTGACACTGAGACAGACTGAATTTACCCAGACCTTTGGGGATGAGGCATTTGAGCTTGGATGTAGCAGAACCGGAGACGGAACGATTTCCTATAAGGTAAGCGACAGCAAAAAAGCAGACGGTACAGCCGCCGGTGATGACAACAGTGTTATTAAAGTTTCCGATACCGGAGTAGTAACGATTGTGGGAGCAGGAAGTGCCACCGTAACAGTATCTCTTTCGGAAACGAAGTGTTATACCGGTGCGGCTGAGCAGACGATTATGGTTACCGTAAATCAGGCATCTGCACCAACATTAGCTTCCGAAAACATAAGCTATGTGAATACAAAAGGCTCTGGCGGAGCTGTGACAATTGATATTGCAGATAAACTGCCGGAGAATAGAGGAGATACAACTTACACAGTAACGGATACGACAGACAGCAGTGTAATTTTGCAGAATGTGGCGGTAGATACTGCCGGTAAGCTGACCTACACTGTAATATCCGGTAAAAAAGTAGGCGATAAAGCAAACATTACCGTAACTGCCCAGATGGCAAATTATAAATCTGCAACATTTACTGTAAATATCAGTATTACGGATAAGATAGTCGTTGCATTGAAGAATGGAAGCAGCGTAACAATTAACGGAAGCAATGCCCTTACCTATGGAGATAAGCTGTCAAAACTTAATCTTGGCAAGGCGGTATTTGTAGAAAAGGGAACGAATACGGTTGTTCCCGGAACACTTGAGTTTGCAGCACCTGATGATGTGCCGACAGTAGGCACAACAACTGCGGGATGGAAATTTACACCGGATGATGCAGACATATATGTCGGGCTGACCGGAACTGTGGAAATTTCTGTAAGCAGGGCAACACCGAATGTAACCATACCAACAGTAAGTAAAACGAATATCGTTTATGATCCGGCAAAGACATTGAAGGATTACACCTTAAATGGCACAGATGGTACATGGGTAGTCGGTGGAACGGAAACTTCCGTTGCAGGTACCTGGAGCTGGAAGACGGATACAACAGTACCGACAGTAAATAACAGTGGATATGTTGCAGTATTTACACCTGATGACACAAACAACTACAATACAGTAACTGGAACAATAACTGTTAAAGTAACTAAAGCAACACCGGTAATTGCAAAAAATCCTACAGCAACCGCCCTTACATACGGGCAGAAACTTTCAGACAGTACCCTGACAGGCGGCAAAGTAACATACAAAACAGCCGATGGAACAGAGGTAGCAGGAACATTTGCATGGAAGAATAGCAGTATCAAGCCTACAGTGGCAGACAGCGGAAAGATAGAGTATGATGTGACATTTACGCCATCAGATACAGATAATTATAATGCTGTTGATATGAAAATCAGTCTTACGGTCAACAAGGCAACGAAAGCTCCGAACATGCCGGAAACTGCGATGGCACCGGCACACAGCACAAAGAAGGTTGGCGATATTACGCTTCCGGATGGATGGAGCTGGCAGGAGGCAGATAAGGACACGGTGCTTGCAGATGGTGTGGCTGTGACGGCGACTGCGGTTTATACAGGAGCTGACAAGGGCAACTATGAGACAGAAAGTGTAAGCATTACGATTACAAGAAGCAAATGTGATCACACACATACTGAAATACGGAATCAGCGGGAAGCAACCTGCAAAGAGGAGGGCTATACCGGAGATACTTACTGTAAGGATTGTGGTGAAAAGCTTGCCGCCGGTACAACAACCGGGAAAAAACCGCACACGGTCGGAACACCGGCTACCTGCGTATCAAAAGCAGTATGCAGTGTTTGTGGTGAAACCTTTGGTGAAGTGGATGCCACGAACCATGTGCATACAACCGTGAAGAACCGCAGGGAAGCAACCTGCATACAGACTGGATATACCGGAGATACCTATTGTACGGACTGCGATAAACTTATGAGTACCGGAAAAGAGCTGGCAGCATTGGGACATGATTATAAAGCAACCGTAACAAAGCAGCCGACGACAACCGAGGAAGGAGTCAGAACCTATACCTGTACAAGATGTGGGCATTCCTATACAGAAAGCATTGCAAAGCTTACGAGTCCGTCGCCGCAGCCAACTGCAACACCGTCAGATAAGCCGGAGACACCATCGCCACAGCCAAAGGGCACCAATCTGAAGGATGACACAGGTGCAGCCTACAAGGTAACAAGTGCAAATGGCAAAACACCGGCAGTGCAGTATATAGCACCAAAGAGCGGTGTCAAAGGAACGGTGACAGTTCCTTCGGAGGTCACGATCGATGGCGTAACCTACAAAGTAACCTCTATCGCAGGCAATGCTTTTAAGGGCACTAAAAAGATTAAGAAGATAGTGATCGGAAGTAACATTACTTCTATCGGAAAAAATGCTTTTGCAGGATGCACAAGTCTGACAAGTATCACGATTGGAAAGAATGTGACGAAGATCGGAAAGAATGCCTTTACCGGCTGTAAAAAGCTAAAGTCGATCACAATTAAGACGAAGAAACTGACAACAAAGACCGTTAAAAAGGGAGCGTTTAACGGCATCAGCAAAAAGGTTGTGGTAAAGGTGCCAAAGAGCAAATATAAGACCTACAAAAAGCTGCTCCCGGCAAAAGGTCTGAAAAAAGCGGCAAAGATCAGAAAGTAACCAACACGCTGAAAATACAGTAACCTCATATGAGAGACTGCTTAGGCAGCAGAAATGCAAATACAGACCTGCGAATCAACCGGAGCAGGGAAGTAATTGTATTTCTGCTGCCTTTTACTGCATTTTTTACTCTAAGTATTTGCAAAAAGATTTTCGTGCTTTTTTCAATTATGATGTTATAATTTTTATAATGTATTTACGAAAATGCGATGAACAGATAGCATTATTACACACGACATTGATGGAAAACAGGTTTTCATTACTGCGATAAAGGAGCGGCTATGAAAAAAACAGGAAAATCAGGGAAACGACACAATAAGCTTCTGGCACCGCTTCTGGCACTTATCGTGCTCCTGGCAGCATGCAGCTCGCAGGGCGGCGATAATGCACCGGATAGCAGGCAGAAGGAAGCTGTGCAGACGGAAGAGACATCGGCTGAGACAGCGGCAACGGATGAAATCAGGATGGATGGACAGCTCACAGGTGATATGCTCATGCAGCCATCCGGGGATACAGAGGGAGAAGCAGCGGATCCGGACGGATATAGTCAGGAAACACTTGAA
>ENA-OPBE01002011-OPBE01002011.1-human-gut-metagenome-genome-assembly--contig:-NODE-2011-length-15991-cov-2.121674_pt1 | contig 15991 bp, 8 predicted proteins | sample MGYA00241066_ERZ501448 | MGnify/ENA primary metagenome ERZ501448 (study PRJEB25962, sample SAMEA2042585) | human gut metagenome | biome: human gut; feature: human-associated habitat; material: faeces...
TCAAGTGGCAACAAACGCCTGTTAAAAGGAGGACAAGAACATTTGTTCGGAACAGCAGAAGCCGTTCCGGGTAGTCGGAATGTATCCCTAAAATTCAAACGAATGACCGTACCGGTTATTATACTGGATGAAAATGATAATCCGTATGAAGGGGAAGCTAAAGTCGAACTTAGCCTGAAGAACGAAGGTACACAGGATTTATTGAACGGTATTATTGAAGTCAACGAGAATGCTTTATCAGAGAATATCGAAGTAAAGAAAGTATCCGAAGGTGCTGTTACCAATGTGCTTCCGCAAAAGATCAATGCCGGAGAAGAAATCGGTACTATCACTATCGGAGGAGTAGTTCAGAAAATCAGTGCGGTAGAAGATTTGGATTTAAAAGCAGGAAGTACACTTTCTGTCAGACTGTCAAGAAGAATCGGGGGCGGTATTATCGATGGTAATGTTCCATTGTACAGATAACATTAATGAAATCTTTCTGATTATATTCATAAAAGAACGGGACTCATCACGAATCCCGTTTTCTTGTTTATACCTAAAAACTATACAATAAGCCAGCTAGTTCAAGGCGAACCGGCTGGCTTATATATTACATTTTATTGTTTATCCCACCATACGCGTGATGTCATCTTATCCCCTCCGCTAAGTCTCTTTACGGCATCGTTGTAATTAACAGGGTTAGCTGTTATTTCACTTGTCGGATAAATGAAACGACGAGGAATCTCTCCATTTGTCACATTATTAGGATAGCTGGCTGCATTTTGGGACGGAGTCAGCTTAGGATATCCGGTACGACGCCAGTTTGCAAAGGCTTCATACTCATTACAGAATGTGTGGATATAATATTCCGTATTAATCTGTTCCAAAGCCTTCTCCGTATCAGCGTTCAATGGATTAGCATCCAGATAGGCGGCTATCTCAGCATCCGTAATTGTAGTAGTGGCTTTTTCATAATAAGAGAATTGCTTCATGGCGGCAGTCACCCCCTCTTTATAAAGGTTTTCTGCATCTCCTGTATATAATCCACGTTTCACCGCATCTGCCAATAACAACAGATTGCCGGCATGAGTGACAAGCATAGATGGTGAATCCGGACGTGCATATACTGTGCGATTAGGAACAGAATAAGTTTTTCTCCAATCATCACCCGGATAGCCAGGAGCTTTACTGATATCCCAGTCTCCTCCTTTTGAATCATATCCAACCGGCATACCTTTCTGTTTATCAGAAGCATTATCTCCCAAATCAAAATCAGCATCACCCCATCCTGGCTTCGGGTCTTTAGTACAAACCGTAGCAATCAAAGGAAGGCGAGGATCGTCTTTCAATATTTCTATAAAAGTTTCACTGATAAAAAATGCCTGAGTATCCAGACTGGAAAATACTTTTCCATAAGGTTCTGCAGAGTCATCACTCGGCGAACCATTGGCATGTCTGACAATTGCATTATCATCGTTACTTACAAACAAACCATTCGCTACTGCTTTAGCCACCCATGTCTTCGCTTTATCAGGGGCAACTTTGGTCAAACGCATTGCTACCCGAAGCATCAGTGAGTTCGCAAACTTCTTCCACTTTGTAGCATCACCTCCGTAGATAACGTCCGCAGCTCCTATTGTATTACTGGCAGAGGTGCTCAATGCGGCTTGTGCCTCATCAAGTTCTTTCAGCAAATCATTATAGATTGATTCTTGCGTGTCATATTTAGGATACGGAATCGGATTTGTAGAATATCCCTGACCTGCTTCAGAATAAGGAACATCACCGTAAAGATCGGTCATATTCTGGAACATATATGCTTTCATAATACGGCACATCTGATACTCATTTTCATAAGCGGGATTTCCTTCCCAATTATTCATCACATCTATTATATTACGAATAGCCGCACGACCACCGGAATAGAATCCTGTCCAATAAGCACCACTATACTGATCACTCCATGTATAAAAAGATCCATACACCCAGTCCACCGTAGCTGTATGCTGTATCATATTGGCTGTGTAGATACAGCCATTACGCCACACATCCCAGTCGGAACCACATATCTGCGCCTGTACTTGAGTAAACTCCATCTTATAATCCACTACTCCGGGATTCAGGTTCATAGGGTCATTATTCACATCCCCAAAATCATTACAGCTCGTCGTCAATCCCATCAGACTGAAAGCTGTCAAAATATATAAGGTAAACTTTTTCATTGTTACAGTATTTAAGATGTTAGAACTTAACATTTACATTGAATCCCACATTTCTCGTAGCCGGATATCCGTTCAATTCCAAACCTTGAGCATTACCGTTATTATAAGCAGATTCCGGATCAATATTATCTGTATGCTTCAAAATAGTCCAAAGGTTACGACCTACTAAAGAAAGAGTCACACCTTTTATAAGTGTCTGCTTATTCAACCATGCCTGCGGCAAAGTATATCCGATTGAAAGTTCACGCAGTTTTATGAAACTTGCATTATAAACAAACTCTTCAGCAATATTCTGATTGGTAATAGCCTGCCAATAGTCTTGTGCAGAAACAGCTACAGTATTCTTCACATATCCGCCTTTACCGTCAGACATTACACCATCGCCTACCATTGTTCCCTTACCGTCAGCGCCACGTCCCTGCAAAGTATTCTTATGCAAACCATTGCTATAGAGAGACAAATTAGTTCCGGAGAATAATTTAGCACCTGCCTTGAAGTCAATCAAGAAAGCAAGAGTTATATTCTTGTAAGTAAATTCATTGCGCCATCCACCGGTTACTTTATAAACACCGTTTCCTAATACCTGAACTTCATCAGAATGTACGGGAAGACCGTTTTCAAAAATAACTTGACCGTCCGGAGTACGCTTGTACTCATAACCTACTAATTCACCATAAGGATGTCCCAATATATTCTGAACAGAAACATTTCCTAAACGTGAGGTAGCTCCATCAAGTGTCAGTCTCTTTATGTTTTCTCCCGTTCCGTCTTTTCCCAAGTATTTTACATCACTGCTGTTATAAGCTATATTGAATGTAGAATTCCAGTTGAAGTCTTTCGTATGAATAGGAACAGCATTCACCATCACTTCCACACCACTATTTCTGATTTCTCCAACGTTCTGAATCGCTGATTCAAATCCGGAAGCACCACTGGTGGTCACCTGTACGATATCATCTTTGGTTGTCTTCTTATAATAAGCAGCATCCAATGATAAACGGTTGTCCAGGAAAGAAAGATTCAAACCAATTTCCCATTCGGAGATTTGAACAGGTTTCAAGCCTTTATTGGGTACGGTAGAGTTATTGATCGTCACCACAGGCTGTCCGTTAGACTGGTAGTTATCTACTTTATAGGTAAGAAGGTTCTGATATGCTTTTGTTCCGTTAGATGCAGCAGCATAAGATGCCCGAATCTTTCCGAAAGTAAACCAGTCGGGAGTCTTGAATGTATCGCTAAATACCCATGACATACCAATAGAAGGATAGAAATAATGATTATTATCCGGGTCCAGAGTGGAGAACCAGTCATTACGTCCTGTTAAGTTCAAGAAAACCTGATTCTTGTAACCAAGATCTGCGGTACCATAAATTGAATTTACCCGGTATTCTGTATATTCCTTCTTGTACAGATGCTTCGCTGTGTTACTGCTTGAATAGAAATCTGGAACAAAGAAGGAAGATGCCTTATCGTCCAGACCATATTTCTTTGTAATGTTCCTCTGACGGTTTCCACCAAAAGTAGCACCGACACTCCAGTCGCCAAATGTCTTATTGAATCCGATCAAATAGTTCAGGTTCATTTCAGAGAAGTTCTGAGTATATTCCTTTATATAACCACGCGGGTCTTCCGGAGAAGCAGAACCGATTGGCTTCACTTCAGAATATTCCAGATTATAACCGTCACGTGTTACGGCACCCTGGATGTATAACCAATCAAAGATATCATACTTCAAAGTCATACCACCAGTCAGACGATTACGGTTTGTTTCATTGGTAACTCTATACTGCAACCAATACGGGTTATTGAAATAACCGTTTGTACCACCTAACAGTTCTTTACCGTCAGCACCGGTACCCCAGTCACAATCCGGATTTTCGCGTTCCAACCAACGGATATCAAAAGAATTAGCATGATAAAGAAGTGCGGCATTTGTATTACTGTTACCATCAGACAAATTTGAACGACCTTTATTCTTGTCAAATACATAATTAGCATTCACCATCAAATGAACTTTCGAGGAAATGTCATAAGTCGTATTCATATTGATACCTTGCTGACTGATACTGGAATTAGGAAGTATACCCTTTACCGCCATATTGGAAACACCAAAACGATAGGATATCTTATCGGAAGCACCGCTCACAGCCAAGGTTGTCGTATTGTTAATCCCTGTACGATAAAAGTTCTTCCAGTTATCAACAGGAGAATAAGCATATTCCTTGCCCAAGAAGTTTACAGCCTTTCCTCCATCCATTATTTCACCCCAGCTGGATGTTTCAGTTGATTTTGCCACATCCGCAGAAAGCGGGCGATTGCCCTGCGTTCCTTGCCCGTAGGTATCCTGGAAATCACGGTAATCATAAATCACATCAAAAGCCAGGTTATTATTGAATTCAACAGAAACCGGTTTCCCTTTCTGACCCGATTTAGTGGTAATCAAGATAGCACCGTTACCACCGCGATATCCATAAAGCGCAGATGCAGCAGCACCTTTCAGCACCTGAATATCAGCAATATCATCCGGATTGATGCTTGACAAACCGTCACCCATATCTTTACCGCCCCACTGACCGGCACTACCGATATTGGTATTATCAAACGGAACGCCATCAATAACATAGAGTGGCTGGTTGTTTCCTGTCAATGAAGCATTACCACGAATAACGACACGGCTACTACCACCCGGACCGGTTGCATTTCCGGAAACGGAAACACCGGCAATCTTACCGGAAAGGGCATTACCAATGTTAGTAGTACGGGCTTCGGTGAAGTCTTTTCCTCCTACTGTCGTAGTAGAATAACCGAGAGACCTTTTCTGACGTTTAATACCCAAAGCTGTTACTACAACTTCATCGAGTGTCTGCGTATCTTCCTGTAAGATAATGTCTAAAGGTTTGCCCGTATATTTAACTTCTTGGGGGCTATAACCTACATAAGAGATTTGAATAACTGCCCCATCAGGAACATTGGATAGAACAAAATTACCGTCAAGATCGGTAATTACACCATTTGTAGTACCTTTGACTACAACTGAAGCTCCGATAACCGCTTCACCTGTTTTGTCTTTTACTACACCTTTACACGTACCGTTTTGCTGTGTGACATTCACACTTGTTGCTCCATTGTCAGAGGCTGCATAGGAAATTGCTGCCGGCATGGCACACAAGAGCAACAGCACACTTACTGATCTGAGTGGTTTAAACATAATACTGCTCTTTTAAGGTTAATAAAAATAAGTTTGTGTGTAGAGAGGACGTCAATATTTCATAGTTTGGTTCTGACTACAAATACAAAAATATGAAATTATTTTAAATAACAAGAAAATAAGTAGTTTTTTTTCTTTAAACAAAAAGAATAATTATATCCACTGAGAATATTACGATATACGAAACATCGACAATCTGTTTTGTCAGCAAATAAAAAATAAAAAAAGAAATCCCTGGAACCGCTGTAGACACTCAGCATTCCAGGGACTCTAACACACAAAAGTTATTATTGAAATTGAAAACAGTTTCTAATTAAAAGCGGAAACCTAAAGTCATCAGTACTTGACTACGTGTATTGGTTACTTTGGTTGCCTGTGGCGTTACTAAAGCCCATTCGCCAGACTTAGCATCCTGAAATTCATTAAAGAAAGGATAGAAGTCTTCTTTATATGCAGAAAACTTATATGCTAAATCCGCATAAAATATACTTCCCCTATACCCTATACCCAATGTAAATACATTCTGTGACATTTTATTAGAGAAATCAGTATCAGTCATAATAGAATTGGAAGGAAGATATTTCACAGCCTCATCTTTAAAAGCTGATGACGTATAGTTATATCCTAAACGGAATGCAAATTGAGGAATTACTTTATATTCGGCTCCTAAACGGAATGTATGTGTACCTTTCAGACAGTTCTTAGCTTCAGCTGTCTCAAATTCCATATCTCCTCCTCCTTCATTACCGGGATACTTAAACTTCATTGTAGAATAATCTTCATATTCATATTCTGCACCCAAAGCTAAAGAATTTCCAACTGTATATCCCATATTTACATTAAATGTCCATGGAGTATTCAAGCGGTAATCCCGTTCCATATCGCCTACATAATCATAAGTATCTACGATTATACGATCCCAATCACCTGTTGACGCTTTGTAATCAGTAGTCATACGAGCACTTGTTGCATAAGTCAACTTATAAAAAGTCGGTGTATGTACGGCAAAACCAACTCGGAAAGAAGAATTCTCAAAGGGACGAATGATCGCTCCCAGCTTTATATCAAATCCCGATCCTTTGATCTTGCTATAGCTATCCAGTAAATAACCTTCATCATTATCATACGATTCATCATAGCCTGAGTACTTTTTATAATTAACGTCATAGGCTCCGACAGTCACACCTAAATAAACACGATCACTAATATTAAAAGCAATATTAAAATCATATTCTCCAACTCCGCCTTGTTCTCTAGAATTGAAAACTGAATAAGGTTCTCCATAATTTAACGGATGATATAAATTTTCATCTTTACTATCCTTCTCTATCATTCCACCTTGAAATCCTATTGCTCCTAGCCATCCCGCTTCATTATCACTATAGATATTTCTGTTACTATAGTCCAGAGGTTCTCTATATGAATCCCAAACATACTTTGCAGCGTCAGTAGCCTGTTGCGCCATGTAGTTAGCCTGTGATACAGGTCTATCACCATATACGCCCATAAATCCAGCCATTGACATATTCTTATACAATGACTTCGAACGTTTGTAATTGAAACCAAAATTCACATAACGCAATGGAGTTTCATTACCAACTTTGGTAGAGAAAACAAAGCCAATGTTATCAAACGACCACCGATTCTTATCATTATTAAAAGTTTCTCTGTCATATTTACTTTCTGCACCATAAGCAGAGAAACTAAATGAAGTCATCACATCGTTACTTCTATATATACCAATACCGGCAGGATTTGTCCCCATTGTAGTAATGTCACCTCCTAAGGCTCCCATTGCTCCGCCCATTCCTACGAAACGGGCAGTACCATTCAAATCCTTTTCAGCTAACTTTGCAGCATCATATATAGATTGCGCACTAGCACCTATTATACAAGATAGAGCACATGCTAATGTTATTATCTTTTTCATAATCTTAAATTATTCATTTGAATATTACTCAACTTTATCGTCTGCTACTTCTGCTGGAAGACCCGCCACCGCCACTACTTCCACTACTAGAACGAGATGAACTACCACCAGAAGAATAGCTACCGCCACTGGAACGGGAAGAAGAACTTCCTGATGAATAGCTACCACTTGAGCGAGAACTGCTACTACTGCTAGGAGTATAGCTACGAGTAGATGAAGAACTACTACGTGTACTGCTTCCTCCTGAATAAGTACGTGAAGGTGATGTAGAACTTCCTCTATTATAAGTAGAAGAACTAGTTCTTCTCGATGAAGAAGAAGGAGAATATGTAGACGAACTACGTGTACTGCTACTTCCTCGTGTACTATTATAGGTAGAACTACTCCGAGTACTACTTGGGCGTGTATAGGTACTCCTTCTTGAAGAAGATGCGTCTGAGCGAGTACTTACTCCTGAACGTACGGCAGACTCTCTTCTTGAAACTACCCGTCCTGTCGTACTGGTACGATTGCCCGAAGTTACACTTGTTGCTCTACGAGTCTGTGAACGGTTATAATCTGAACGACGAGAGGTAGAGATTGATCTGTTAGGAGCATAAGAACGACGATTTGTATATGAGTTGCCAGCCCAATGGCTGCCGCCTCCACCGCCCCAGCCCCAGCTAGGACCACCACCCCAGTGGTGATGATGTCCCCAATAGAAGCCACCCCAGTAGCCACCCCAGTAGCCACCATACCAGCCGCCCCATGAACCCGGGTAATATCCCCAGCCATAGTAAGGACGATTCCATCCCCAACCATAGTTCCATCCCCAACCGTAAGAGTTGTAACGCCAATCCCACCAAAGAGGATTACTGAATGTCGGGAAAGCATAAGCATACATGCCATCAGTATATACATTCCAGTCCCATGAATTAGGTCCGTAAACTACATCCCAATATAGAGGACTGCTAATGCTGATAGCAAAACGCGGATTACGGAAACGGATTATGCGTTCGGCATATTCATAGTCATCCTGTGTACCATTGAATTCACCAGTTACCCATTCTCCATCCAAATCCGGCTGATCTTTCTCTTTTATGTATAAGGTATCGTTATCCAATACGAATTCATTATCCTTTGCATCATAACGACGGTTATATTCATCTACATCCCGTGTGTTTCCCTTACGGTCCTGAACAACAACAGTAGTGCCCGGTGATGTATAGATGTTGGTCGTGACTTGCTTTTTCGGTTCCTTCTTCACTGGAGTCGTTTCTTTCTTCTCCTGCTTGTCTTTAGAAGGTACGAAATAAAGGTCGTCATCAACGCTTTGTGCCATCAAGCCTATAGGGAGGCATAAAGCAATTAGCAAGAAATAAACAATCTTTTTCATATCATCTCGGTTTATGTAATTACTTAAACTTATTCACATTACAAAGATAAGGAAGAGATTTACCACTTAGGGGAGATTTTCCCCAAACGATTATAGGGAAATCCCTATTTTCACGACTTTTATGAAGGGGAAAGATTATTTTGTTATATCAAGACTGCCGCAATCAGTCTATCAAACAAATGGAATAGTAAACTGTACATATTCCTCATTTACAATCCAGGCTCCTCCGAAATGCTCCACAAGCATACGATTCATTTCACTTTGAATCACAATGTTCTGTACAGGAGAAGTGGTGATAAAAATAGAATTATATACAGTAACCATAATCTCATTCTTAACCATATTCGTTTCTATCAGAATTCTCAATGGCTCACGTGGTACCTCATCAACTGGAATAAACACTGTCTTCATAAGTCTGAACAACCAGTTTCCATCATAACGAATCAAGTAATTAACACCTTGTTCCAATTTATTATTTATCTGTAACTCTTTATTAACAGAAGCCGTCCCGATAGCTTCTTCCAGATAAGTATTAAAATACAACTCCGCTGTCTGAAACTTCATCATACCTGCTTCTAAACGGGATAGATCGAGTATATCATTTATTAATTGAGATAATTCTGTAGCCGTTTTAGATATAACACCTGCGGCGCGGTTCTTCTGCTCATCAGTGAATTCTTTATCAGAAGCCAATGCCAGAGAGCAGTCCACAACTTCCGTCAACGGTTCCCGTATCGCATTATTCATATTAGAAATAAATGATTCCTTTACCTTATTTACCTTTTCTACTTCCTGGGCTATTCGTCGCATTTTTCTTTCTGACTTGCGCAGTTCTCTGTTGATACGATATTTAAGAATGGAAAAAATTAATAAAACAATAATGATCACCGCCATCAAAATTAATACGGACATGCTTATATAATAACGGAAACGTAAAGTCTGCAACTGGATTTTCTCTGTAGCATGGGTATTCCGAATAAAATTGACCTGCTTGTTGTATATCGAAACAGAAATTGAATCATTAGCCTTTAATGCCTTTTCATACAGCGGCAAGGCACGTTCGTAATCTTCCATATCCAGAAAAATATCAGCTTTATCGAGTAATGCATTATTATAATAAGAATAGTCAACTTTTCGATAACCGATAATAAGAGAATCCACACAGGCTATCGCCTCATCCCATTGCTCCGTTGCCGCATAATAGGCTTTATTTATCTCGTAGTATCTCAATTTATTAACAAAATATCTGTCAGAATAATATTTATCGGTCAACTGAATATACTTCTTTGCATTTGGCAAATCTCCCATTGCAAAATAATATTCGGCATAAGATACATATAAATAAAAAAAATCAAGATGCAACATTTGCTCCATATCCGGTTGCCTGCGAATCTCATTCTGAATGATTCTCTCCCGTTCCTGTATGCATTTCAACAGACCGGGATAATCTTTAAGCAGTTTATATACCATTATCAGGCTATTATTTATATCAGCAGATATTGTATAATCATTAAATTCCAGAGATTGAGCATAAGCCTTTTCCAGCATATCACCAGCTTGTTTCACTCTACCGGTCACACGATAAGCTCATGCTATACTTTGGTATGCCAATACAATGCCTTTATTATTCTTCAATGCCTGAGCTTCGTGCAACATATCCGTAGCTCGGTCTTCAAGCTCTTCAAAACTCTCATTCAATACTAATAAATCAATGTCACATTGTTCTCCCAAAAAGACTAAATCGTAATACTTTTCTTTCTTAGCTAAAGGCACCAATAAATCAAGCCACTTTCGAAGTTCTTCCCGATTATTCTCATTGAAGCATATATAAATATGATATAGGTAGGCACGACATTTATAAAGATTATCCTTTTGAGACTCGGCTTCTTTCAATAGTTCGTCAACATATTGTTTTCTAACGATTGGTTCCGGTTTGCAAACATCAACCAGTTCGCATAACGTTTTCAATCGTAAAGTATCATGTCCCGTTGATTCCAACTTTTGCATCAATATTTCTTTCGCACTGCTATCACCTGCGTATACATACGCCACCCCCCCAAGGAACATCCAAGATAACAATAATATTATTTTATTCATTCTCATGGCTATCATTTTCTAACGGATGTGTAAATACAAATCTTGCACCGGAGGTATATTTCGGATCAATCCAGATTTTCCCTTTCAGGTGTTCCACAATAAACCGACAAAGAGAAAGTCCGATTCCACTACCCTGAATTCCCTCATGTAACTTTTCAAAACGAGAAAAGATAGCAGGCTGCTTATCCAAAGGAATACCACACCCCGTATCCTCCACAGTAAAGACAGCCTCTTGCTTTTCGGTATCGATATCAAGCAAAAGGGCAATGGTCCCTTCGGAGTGAATTTCGTAGCATTAATCAACAGATTAATCAGAACTTGCTGCAAACGGGTACTATCTGTTTTTAAAACCAATTCATTCAACGATGTATGAAATACAATTTCTGCTGAAGTCCGCTTTACTTTTTCAATCGTTTCTATGGTTCTTTGACATAAGGCTACAACTTCGTGCCGTTCTAAGTTAAATGACATATTGTTCTCCTCTTGTTCGGACAATTCCATCACATCATTGATTAGTTTATGCAATAATTGTGCATTTTGCCTGATACTATCTCCACACATTTGCCTTGTCTCATCATCAATTGCATCTCCCATAGACGAAAGAACTTCCGAAAACCCGACAATAGCATTCAACGGTGTCCGGATTTCATGCGTCATGTTTGAGAGGAACATACTTTTAGATAAAATAGACCGCTTAGCTCTCTCATTTGCTTCAGACAATCTTACGCGTGACTTGTCTAATTCCTTATTATTTCTTTTAATCACTACAATTAATATTCCGATGATAACAAGCACAATGAGAGTATAACATATGATCCGTGCCAACAGCCCGTCATATACCTCCGCATTCTCCAATTTCATACGATCGGCTATATACGTTGAACGTATGGAATCCAAAGCTTCTGCAAAACGTTCCGTTTCTAAAGAGCGATTCAACTCCTTCACCTCATGATAAAGCACAGCGGCCTGTTGCAAGTCTTCTAAAATATGCAACAAAGCTCCTTTCGACTGCAAAGCATTCTTATATTCATATAGATTCCCTCTTTCTTTTGTAGCTACAATCAGGGAATCATATAAAGTAACTGCCTTCGTATAGTTTTTCTGAAAAAGATAATAGCTGATATATAAATCCAGTGATAATTCGGACAAGTACTCATTTGTTCTTTGCAAGTTCGTCGCCTTTTCCCAATATTTCTCAACCAATTCTTTATTTCCAACCTGAATATATCCTAGTGTGCGATACGACTGGATATAGAATTCAAAGTCTTCTTTCCCTATTAAATTTTGAGGGAGAAGCCTCTCGGCTATATCCAGATACTCCATTGCCTTCTCCACCTCATTCATTTTCAAATAAGCATAAATCTGCTGAATAACTAAGCGAAGCTTTATAAAGGCATCATTATTATTTTGTAATTCTGCTTCGGCTGACAGAAACGTCTCAACTGCCAATGCATAAAGCCCTGTATGCATATAAGTATCCCCAATAGCCTGCAATGACAAGGCTCTTCCCCGTGATGAATTTAACAGTTTAGCCTTTTCATACATCTCCTGCGCCTGAACAATCGCCTCGCCTGTTCCTCCTTTCAGACAGGTAGCATTGACTTTTATCTGTGCCGCCAGGAATGCAGTATTCCAATCTTCTGACTCCCAAGCTTCCTGTTCTACCTCCGCACATAATGCCAAGATAGAATCTTTCCATACGGAAGTAGTGGAATAAATCAGATTACGATTTGAGAGAGATAATAAATGAGGTAGTTTATGAATGGATTGGGCATTGACAGCATTCCCTAAACCCGTAAATAAATACGTAGCCAAGCCCAATAATAATACGAATGTTCTTTTGTTCATGTTTCTTTATCAAACAGGTTCTGCCTATCGACCGTTCACACAAAGATACAAAAAAACAATAGCAGCATATACTTAACACAATTACTTAGCTAATAATTCGTTTTTTGAGTATCTTTGCACATTATTCAGAATAAAGAAAGATTATGAAATACTTTGAATTTGTATTCCGTACACATCCCTGCACCGAAACGGTGAACGATGTATTGGCAGCCGTCCTTGGTGAAGCCGGATTTGAGAGTTTTATGGAATGTGAAGGCGGACTTACCGCATATATTCAACAATCCTTGTGTGACGAAACAAGTATTAAAAATGCTATCGCAGACTTTCCACTGCCCGATACAGAAATCACCTATACTTACACTGAGGCAGAAGACAAGGACTGGAATGAAGAATGGGAAAAGAATTTCTTCCAACCGATTGTTATCGGAGACCGGTGTGTAATTCACAGTACATTCCACCATGATGTTCCGAAAGCAGAATATGATATTGTAATAAACCCGCAAATGGCTTTCGGCACAGGACATCATGAAACGACAAGCCTCATCATCGAAGAGTTGCTGGACAGCGAACTAAAAGACAAATCCCTGCTGGACATGGGTTGCGGAACTTCGATCCTTGCCATACTTGCACGCATGAGAGGTGCCCGTCCCTGTACTGCCATCGATATTGATGAATGGTGTGTACGCAACTCTATTGAAAACATCGAACTGAACGGTGTAAACGAAATTGCAGTTTCGCAAGGAGATGCTTCATCACTTGTCGGTAAAGGTCCTTTTGATGTGATTATCGCTAACATTAACCGGAACATTCTGCTGAACGACATGAGACACTACATTGCCTGTATGCATCCGGGGTCCGAACTCTATATGAGTGGGTTCTACATAGATGATATTCATGCTATCCGAGAAGAGGCAGAAAAAAATGGGCTGGTTTTCGTCCATTATAAGGAGAAAAATCGCTGGGCAGAGGTTAAGTTCGTCTGCAAAGGTTAGCTATTTGCAATTTATCTTTAAGACATTTTTATCAGTCTCAGACTATAAAATACAGGAGATGCTGATTTTGTACAGTACCACATACCCATCTTGTCACACAAGAGATGTTCATCTGATACTGCACGAGATCAGCATCTCTTGCAATATGTCCCTCAATACTAAAAAAGGAGTATAGCGATATCACCGCAGCTATCTTATTATTTTTTCAATCACATAGCACAGGCAACATCATTCAAATTCCTTCTTTACCTGTTCACACCATTCCCTGATTCTCTTTTCCGCCTGCTCAGACTGATTATCCAGATCTACCACCAAGCCACACCACCGATCTCCGCGCAGTGCCCGGGAACGTTCAAAAGTATATCCTTCGGAAGAAGTAAAACCGACCAATGTGGCCCCATCTCCTTCAAATACCTCGGCAAGCAGTCCGATGCCATCTGCAAAGTTTTCGGGATAACGTATCTGATCACCCAATCCGAAGATGGCAACTTTTTTCCCTTTTAGATTCAGCGTCCTAAGTTCCGGCAAGAGTTCATCCCAATAGGTTGGGAGTTCCCCATCAAACCAGGTAGAAGCGCCTACTATAAAACAATCATATGCTGTAAAATCATTCTGCCACGCCTGTTCTATAGCAACAACCTCTAGCTTATCTTTTCCAAATTCTTTCTGAATCTTCTCTGCCACCCAAGTAGTCTTATCAGCTTTGGTGGCATAAAACAAACCAATCTTTTTCATAAACTATACCTCCATTTTATTCGATTAATATTCCAGCACCTTTTTGGCAGCTTCATATATTTTCGCTTCATCCGGCAAAATTTCTTTCTCCAGAATAGGATTAAAGCCAACCGGAGTGAAAGTAGAACCGACACGTTGTACCGGACCATCCAAATACCGGAACATTTCCGAACCAATCATGGCTGCCAGCTCTGCCCCAAAGCCTGAAAACACTTTATCTTCGTGAACAACCAATGCCTTGCTAGTCTTCTTCACTGATTCAAAAATCGCCTCTTTATCTAATGGCATCAACGAACGGATATCGATGACTTCAACTTTCCATCCTCCTTCTTTTTCCAGCCGTTCAGCCGCATGTAGACAAAAATGAGTAGTATTACCATAAGTTATAATACTCAAATCTGTTCCTTCACGGCGAACACGTGCCTTTCCGAAAGGAACTTCAAAATCCTCGGGAACAACGGCAGCTGCTTCTACCGAATTATATAATGCCTTCGGTTCCAAAAACAGCGTAAATCCTTTAGAACGCATACTGGTACGCAACAGTCCGGCTGCATCATCAGCAAAAGAAGGACAAACGATACGTGCACCTGGCAAGGTAGTCAGTGCACCTTCTATATTTTGAGAATGATATAATCCACCACCGATATATCCTCCGGAAGCCAGTCGCAAAGTAATATTCGGTGCAAACTTACCATTGCTGCGCCAATATTCATGTGTACACTCTACATATTGTTCTACAGCAGGCCAGAAGTAGTCGGCAAATTCCGCCCCTTCTATCACCACGTGAATTTTAGGGTCGAAGCGACTCATTCCGTTGGCCGTACCTACAATATAATCTTCGGCAATAGGTGCACTGAACACACGTGCTTCACCGAACTCCTGCTGCATCCCTTTGGTCACATTAAAAACTCCCCCTTTTTCTCTGTTTGCTACGTCCTGTCCCCAAATAAAGGTATCCGGATTATGTCGGAACTCAGCTTTTAAAGTTTCATTAATAGCATTTACAAGGAAAGTTTTCTCCCCTTCTTCCTGATGAGTCCCCTCTTTATACTTCTGAGGTTGATAAGGTTCGGGCATCACAAAGTCATAAATACTCTTAGGATCGGGATCAGGAGCTGCCAACGCTTTACGATTGGCAGCAGACAGTTCTTTTTTAGCCTCGACTTCAATTTGTTGCAATTCCTCTTCCGTCAAACGTTTGTAACGTAATAACATCCGTCGGAATTTCATCAAAGGATCTGCCTCTTTCACATATTCCAGTTCATCTTCATCCCTGTATAAGGTATGTTTATCTGAATTGGAGTGAGAACCGATACGAACACAATTGGCTTGTACTATCACTGGATTACGGGTGTTGATCGCATATTCACGAGCTTCGCTCATAGCATTCATAGAATCAAAAACATCTTTTCCGTTGCAGTAGATGATTTTCAAATTCTTAAAGCCGGAAAAGTTTTCGGCAACTTTACGGTTGGCAGTTTGTTCCGATTTAGGTACGGAAATGCCATATCCGTTATCCTGAATAACAAAGATCACCGGAAGACGTTCCAGACTGGCTCCATTAATAGCTTCGTAAACAAATCCTTCGGAAGTGGCGGATTC
>ENA-OPBE01002018-OPBE01002018.1-human-gut-metagenome-genome-assembly--contig:-NODE-2018-length-15937-cov-3.962536_pt1 | contig 15937 bp, 16 predicted proteins | sample MGYA00241066_ERZ501448 | MGnify/ENA primary metagenome ERZ501448 (study PRJEB25962, sample SAMEA2042585) | human gut metagenome | biome: human gut; feature: human-associated habitat; material: faeces...
TGTAGATCATGTAATGCGTTATGCAGGGATTACCTTTAGAGGTGGAACTAATCCAAACTTTAATAACATGGAAGCATGGATTACGAAAAATCCATATGCTAAAGCAGGATTATATGGACAATGTACATGGTTTGCCTGGGGAAGATTCTACGAATTATATGGTTATGATCCTGGCTTTACTGGTAATGGATGGGATTGTGTAGATCAACTTGTAAAAGCACATCCTGATAAATTTGAAAGAGCCGATACACCAAAAGCAGGAGCCGTCTTTTCAGGTATTGGTAAAAATCATGTTGGTATTGTACTAAAAGTGGATGGAGAAAACATCACCATCCAAGATGGTAACTATGATGGCAAAACCAATACGTTTGAAGAAGCAAAAACAGATTGGCGAACAAACACTTATACCTTATCAGAACTTAGAAGAAGGTATGGAGGTATCGTATTTGCCAGCCCAAAGTAAAAGCGAAGACACATCATCTTCGCTTGTTTGCATCTTGATGTTGTTGAACAACCTTCTTTGCTTCTTCTTCAGTACGATACAATTTGCTTTCACGAACACGTGTTCCAGAAGTACCACAATTACCATCCTCAAATCGGATGGTACAGAATCCACCAGCATTACGAACAACAGTAGCTTTCTTAATAAAGATAGAAGAGGATACAAAGTAAACAACATCACCCTCATTAAATTGTTTCAAATTATCATCTCCATATTTTGTATTTACTAGTATATTTTAAATTATGAAAAAAATCTTGTCACTAAAATAATCCCATTGATTTTTCAATGGGATTAGATTTGATACTATAGTGATCTTAGCATTTTATCAATTGTTTTTTTCTTCTGTTCTTTATTAGGATGTACGTACAAATTTAATGTTGTACTAATGTTAGAATGCCCTAATAAAACAGAAACGGTTTTATAATCCGCTTTTGATTCTATACATCTCGTTGCAAAGCTGTGGCGTAAACCATGAAATTTTAATTCCGGTATATCTAACTGTTTACAAAGCTTTTTATAGTAATTTCTATACGTTCTTGGCTCAATTGGCTTGATATCATTAGAAATTACATAATAGTTTTCATTTACCACTTTATTGAGAGATTTAAGCATCTTTAGCAATTCACTAGACATTGGAATATCTCTAACAGAATTAGCAGTTTTAGGTGTATCTAACAGTAGCTCTGTATGTCTTGTTTCGCCTTCGATAATATAGATGCGTTGCAACGTATGTCTGACTTTTATTACTCCTTCAACAGTATCTACATCACACCATCTTAATCCGCAAATTTCACCAATGCGCATACCAGTGCTTAAACAGATAAAAATGCCTAAATTTTTAAAAGTGAAATTATTTCGTAAATGCTCCATGAACTTTTTTTGATCAGCTTTTGATAGCACATCAAGATCCTTTTTTTCTTGCTTTGATGGAAATTTAGCATCAATTTGAACATATTCTAAATATCCATTTTTGATACCAAATTTCAGAATCATTTTTAATACGATAATAATATCTCGTATTGTCTTTTCACTTAAACTGGCATCTAACTTATCAAAAACGAATTGCTGTACTTTTTCTTCATTTACTTCATAAAGATCTCCAAAGTAAGGCTTAATGTGATTTTGAATCAGTAATTGGTAAGCTGCATATGTAGATTTCTTCACATATTTTTTCTTTTCCTCCTTCCATTCTTCAGTAATTTGATTAATTGTTTTTTCTTTGACCATTTTAATTCCTCCTCTCTGGTCAGATCAAAACAATATGAAATTTTTATTGATATATGTTCCTAATTTGAGATTCAATGGTTATACTGAAAATTGGCAAAAATATCGGACAATTGAACTAGGTCAAATGCAAAGAGGAAAATCTAAACACCGCCCTCGTGATGATGAAAAATTATATGGAGGTGCTTATCCTTTTATACAAACGGGAGATATAAAAAAAGCAAACTTATATATCAAAGAATACGAAAGAACCTATTCAAATTATGGCTTATCTCAAAGTAAATTATGGTCGAAAGGAACATTATGTATTACTATAGCAGCTAATATAGCCGAAACCGCAATATTAGGATTAAATGCGTGTTTTCCAGATAGTGTTATTGGATGGATATCAAATGAAAAAATTACCAATAATATTTTTATCAAGTACTATTTTGATTTTTATAAAACACAGTTGAAGAGATTATCTGTTGGAGGTGCACAAGAAAATTTAAATTTAGATAAATTAGAAAATGTTTATTTTCATATCCCAACACTACCTGAGCAAAATGATATTACAAATTTACTAACTAAAATTGATGAATTAATTGAAACTCAAATTAAAATCATTAACGATTATAAAATGTTAAAAAAATCAATTGTAGAAAGAATTATTTCGACTACTGATATATCTTGGAATAGATACTCCTTTAAAGATATATTTAGAGAGAGAAAAGAATTTCATGTAAAAGACGGTACAATTATTCATGCAACTCTTAGTAAAGAAGGAATTTATCCAAAAACAGATAGGTATGATCGAGATTTTTTGGTAAAAGATGAAGATAAAAAATATAAAGTTAGTTATCTAAATGATATATGTTATAATCCAGCAAATTTAAAGTTTGGCGTTATAACACGAAATGATTATGGTAAATGCATTGTATCTCCAATATATGTTACTTACATGGTTAATCCAGGATTTAATCCTAAATTTATTGAATTATTCGTTACACGAACAGCTTTCTTAAAAGAAATAAGAAGATATGAACAAGGAACAGTTTATGAAAGAATGGCTGTTTCTTCTGATGATTTTCTAACTTTTGAAACAAAATTACCAAATGTTGAAGTGCAAAACGATATTGTAGATAATATTGATATGCTTGATAAAAAAATAACTCAAGAACAGGAATATCTTGAGTTATTAGATAAACAGAAAGATTATCTACTATCCAATATGTTTATATAAACATATTATTCAAAAGAAATTGCTTTTGTTTGATTAAAGCCTCACGGTAATCACTTTCTAGTTTGATTTTATAATTTAGCATATCAATTTTATTTGATATGCTTTTTTGAGTTTCAATACAAGGTAATTCTATATCCATACTCAGCATTCCTTCAAACGTTAAACATTGTCTTACACTACCTTCTAATTTCTTATTCAACTGTCTTTTAAAACTAAAAGAAGATAAGAACATGTCGAAATAAGTATATGTTATTTTTTTCTCATTTATTTTGAAACAAGAATACATAGGACTGATTATTCCTTTATCATAATTTATTAATCTAGCAATTGATCCAACGTTTATTCGTGCTGGGTTATAAGCATAATCACCTTTATTTACTATTTTGTAATTAGATGTATCATCGCTGGCTACTTCTCTGTCTTCAAATTGTTCTGACTGTTTAATAAATCCTAGTTTATTGCTAACAGATAATACTGTATCTATTTGTTTATTTTTGTTTTTAATATTTATTTCAGTTAAGATGGTACTAAGTTTAACTTTTGGATTATCCATAGTAAAAAATCGGTGTATAAGCGAATTCTTTAGTATAACGTATTCTTCAATGATTTTACTTTGAGTTTCAATCATTTTGTCTATCTTAGTTAATAATTTGACAATATGAAGTTGTTCATCATATGTGGGAATGGATACACAAACCTCTTTCAAATCAGAATTATGTAAGTGTACTATGGATTTTCCTTGTGCCTTTTTGGCGATATCATATCGTCTAACACCATTTAATTGATAACTTAAAAAGGCTGCTGAAACATTAGATTTTGGACGTAATACATTCAAATCTCCACCCAATATAATATCATTTTGGTAAATAGCACGAGCAACTGCAATGTCGATAGGATCTTCTCCTGAACCAGGTATTATAAGGTCATTATTTTTAGATAAAAATGGATTTGAAAGAGTGGTAGTTGTTTTGCTTACAATATCACTTATTACTTCATTTTTATATGTAGTGTATAGCTCACCATATAAAATGCATGGAAATCCTTCATTAGATAAATCGGATTTTGATAACCCATTTCCTTTAAAAAATAGACATATTTCATTAAGCTTTCTTTTGTGCCAATCACCTTTATAAGGAAATCTCAAATTAGGAACACTATAGAAATAAACACTTAAAAAATCATAATTGACCATTTGATTCAAAAAAGTTCAGAACTCTCTTTAGAGTACGTTTTTGACGCAGTAAAATCATATTACTGGATATACACTTTTTCTGCGAGGTAAAAGTATATGTCTAAATATAAAGATAAAAAAACCATCTATGATTGAATTTACCAGAAAGTATGCAAACAATGATCAGGCACGTGAAGAATTCTTCCTTCGTGCCAAGTATCCTAACGGTTACTACTGCGAAAAATGCGGCTGCACTCACTACAGGAAGATACTTGAAAGTGGCAGACTTTATCCGATGTTGCAGTTAAAGCTTATTTATGCCTGAATTCCATTTTGTTTGTTTTTCTCAGCTGTGAACATTATGTACCAGTCTTGTTCAGAATAATGTTTTCTCATTCGAGAAGTCTTGAGTTATCCCTTATATATAATAATGTTTGTTTTTTTATTCTATGATTAATCTGTCAACAAGTGATTTGGTCGCAATCTGCAAAAAAAATACATTTTACACATGTAATCGGAATAAAAAGTGTGAATGTTTACAAATCTGCGAAATTACGACAAAATTTATGTCTTTAGATAGATTAAATACTCATAGAATTGTAGAATAGTACTAGGGAATACGTTCATGATGAAAACAAGGAAAAAATCATGGAAAAGAATACAAAAGAGAAAGTTAGTGTTGAAGAATTGAATGAATTATCAATTGTTGGTGGTAATGATGGAAATCCAGAACCTAGATGTTCTATTTCTAACATTATCATTTCGACTGTTTTAGTATCATTAGTGTCTTTTTCATATTTTACTACTTGTCCAGAGCAGTGCTAGTTAACTGGATGCATTCCAGCGTTTATTCGAATCGCTGCTCCAAGTTCGTATAGATGAGTAGAGAGGATTTATGTGTATGGCAGAAAAGTTTTATGATAATAAAAATTTTAAAATACTTAAAATAAACAAAAAAACAGAAAATATTAGTATGTTGATCATTGAGTTATGTATATTGCTACTATTGGTATTTTTTTTAAAGATTAAAAGATTTTATATTAATGATATAGGTTTGTTTTTTTCTGCATTTGGAGCTGTGCTTGTTTCTGCTTTTCCTTTTAGTATTGTACATGAATATATACATTTGCTATCATATCCGAAAAAAAGTAGAAAAAAAATAATATTCAAAATGAAGAACTTACAACCGATAATGTCTGTTGAAAGTGATGCGAAGATGAGTAAGCGTAGAACTCTAATAATGTTAATATCTCCGACGCTTGTCTTGGCAATTATTCCTATTTTTTTATCATTCATTATAAAAAAATTGATTCTTATGACTTTTCTTATTTTTTTCGGTTTTTCAAGCTTAGCAATGTCGGTAAGTGATATATATTTTTTTATTGTTATATTGTTAAAAATGAGAAATAATGAACTTTTTTATCAAGAAGATAATAAGATTTATATTTTTAAAAAATGAAGTTTTTTAGGCTGTTGTACGGAACAACAGCCTTTTTTCATAGCTCTGTCAGCAAGCAGAAACAGTAACTATCCACAGTTCAACAAATTGAGAGCAGTACCAAAAGATGACAGTGAAACTACAAATGCCTTTCTGTCACAGTCACTTGTTCTATCAAAAGACAGAACATTAAACACAGATGGTAAACCAACATTCAATATCATGAAAGATAGAATCACAGTAGTAAATGAGAAGATAGATTATTCTAAGAATGGTCATAGACTTTATTGGCTGATTACTATTGTTGGAGACATCAAGAACAATATCATTGGCATTTACCATGGTGTACGAAAGACAGATTTGTCATTATTTTTTGGAGAACAGGAATACAGATTCAATCATAGAAATACAGGGAAGTAGATGATGGATAAAGTAGCTAAATATATTTCTAAATCTTATCCAATGACCCGTAAACAAATTACGAATGCTTTGAATGCTGCTTTTCCTATTTTTGCTCAACAGTGAATCTTATGGTCAGTTATGTAAAAAATCATCCTTTACGCATAAGATAAAGGATGATTTTTATTAATGGTTCCTAATTTGAGATTCAGAGAATTTTCATTTCCATGGCATCAAACATCTATAAAAGATTTACTATCATTTCAAAATGGAATAAATGGTGCCCCTGAACAGTACGGGAAAGGTATAAAATATATTTCTGTTGGTGATATATTAAATAATGATTATATTACTTATGATAAAATTGTTGGTTCAATTGATATTAGTCAAGAAACTTTAAAAAATTATTCTGTTACATATGGTGATATTTTATTTCAAAGAAGTAGCGAAATTAAAGATGATATAGGTAGAACTAATGTATATCTTGATAAAGATAACACTGCTACTTTTTGAGTATTCCACGCATTCAGAGCCACACCGTCCAGCACTGAGAGCCACCTATTCCATTATTTAGAGCCACCCAATCCATTAATCAGAGCCGTTTATACACCTTCAGTTGTAAGATGTATTTGTAGAATATTGAGTTCTACAGATCTTGCGAATTGGAGGTGTTTTTTTTATGCGAGATTTAAAACGAATTCTTGAACTTAGGTTTGAGAATCATTCTCAGCGTGAAATCGCTAGAATGCTGAAAGTGTCACGAAATACGGTTCGTGATGTATTTGATGCAGCAGATGCTGCTGGTGTCTATTGGAACACTGCTTACAATTTAAGCGAATCCCAGATTAATGAACTTCTTTTTCCATCAAATGGAATAGATGTTTCTTATGAACAGCCTGACTATGCATATGTGCATAAGGAGCTTTTGAAGGTTGGAGTCAGTTTAAAAATGCTTTGGAAAGAATATGTGGATCAATGTAAAAGTACGCATAAGGTATATCTAAAGTACAGTGCATTTTGTAACAATTACTCGAGCTATGTAAAAAAGAACAAGCTTACGATGCATATCACGCATAAGCCTGGGGATAGGATAATGGTTGACTGGGATGGTAAGACAATGAAGGTTCATGATCGCTCATTGAACCAGGATGTTACTGCTTATATGTTTGTAGCCGTGCTTCCATTCAGCATGTACTGTTATGTAGAGGCTTGTCCTCGGATGGATTCTAAGAATTGGATTAATTGTCATATTCACGCATTTGAATATTTTGGTGGTGTCTCACGCATTCTTGTTCCAGATAATCTTAAAACCGGTGTTACTGAACACAAGAAGTATGAGGATCCTGTTTTGAATAAATCTTACCAGGAAATGGCAGACTATTATGGAATGGCTGTTATTCCTGCACGCGTTAAAAAACCAAGAGATAAAAGTGCAGCAGAAGGATCGGTATTCAGTGTGGCTACAACAATAATTGGTAAGTTACGTAACCGAACTTTCTTCACTTTTGAATCTTTGAATAAAGCTATCTATATTGAATTGAACAAATTAAATAATGACGAATTCCAAAAGCGTGAAGGCTCAAGAAAATCTGTATATATGGATGAAGAAAAAGATTTTATGAATCCTTTGCCAGAACATCCGTTTGAATTGAGTGAATGGAAAATGGCAACAGTCCAAATGAACTATCATATTCAGGTAGAAAAAATGAACTATTCAACTCCTTATGAATATGTTGGAAAACGAGTGGAAGTAAAACTAACAAAAGATACAGTCACTGTTTATTATAAAAAGAATCAGATCTGCCAACATAAACGCTTATATGGTCATCGTAATCAGTATTCTACCAATGAGGCGCATATGCCAAAGAACCACCAATTGTTCCAGTGGAATAAAGAACGCTTTATGAATTGGGCTGCAACAATTGGACCTTCTACTGTTGAACTGATCAATCTTATGTTTAGTCGTTACAAAGTAGAAGAACAAGCCTACAAGGGATGTTTATCTATTTTGAAACTGTCTGATAAATATTCACAGGCAAGATTAGAAAATGCATGTAAGTTGGCGCTTTCCCGCTTATCTAATCCTACCTATAAGAATATTAAGTTGATTCTAGAATCAGGTCAAGATGAAGCAAAACAGGAACCTGAAAATACAATAAATAAAGAAGATACTACGTATGCATTCACTCGTGGAACTGAATATTATGGGGGTAAAAAGTAATGAATCAAGAATTATATGAAAAATTAAGAGAAATGAGATTGCCTATCATGGCTGAAGAATATAAGGATCAGTCAGAAAATACGGATACACAAAATATGACTTTTGAAGAAAGATTGGAAGCCATGGTCATCAAAGAATATGATTCGCAAATCAATCACACAGTTAAGCGCTACATCAAAAACGCCAACTTCTATGATTCAAACGCCAATCTACAGAATATCAATTATAAACCTGACCGTGAAATCAATAGAGGCTTGATAGAAGAACTGAGTACAAATGAATATATCCAGCAGAAACTAAATATTATTTTGATTGGTGCATCTGGATCTGGAAAGACTTGGATTTCAAACGCTTTTGGGGTTAATGCATGCATGGAAAGATACAGAGTTCAATATATTCGTTTGCCTGATTTGTTTCAGGAAATTGAAGAAGCTAAGATTCAAGGACATTACAAAAAATACATGAAAAAACTTTCCAAAGTTGATTTATTGATTCTAGATGAATTCTTATTAACAACCATCAGTGAATGCGAACGGAACGATTTATTTGAAGTGATACAATCAAGAACTGATAAAAAATCAACGATTTACTGCAGTCAATGGGCTCCTGAAGGCTGGCTAGGCAAATTAGGCGATGGGCCACTCGCTGATGCCATTCTAGATCGTATTAGAAACTCATCTTATACAATTCTTTTAAAAGGCAGATCTCTTCGAGAGGATTATTCAAAAATCAAATAATAAAAATGAGAGTCATTTCATTAAGCTGAAGTGGCTCTCTTCGTGGATTTAGTGGCTCTGAGCAATGGATTGCATGGCTCTGTCCAAATGGATTTAGTGGCTCTATTTTCATGGATTGGGTGGCTCCGCCACCATGGAATATTCACTTTTGGAGGATTTGTAATTAGAGGAAAAAAAATTGGTGATTACAATCCATCTTTCTTTAGTTTTTTATTAAAGTCACCGTCATCAAGAAAATCTATTGTTAGATTAGGAGCTGGTGCACAACATTATAATATTGGTCAAGAAAATATAAAAACTCTTAGCTTTTATTTTCCAAATGAAATAGAACAAGTAAAAATAGCAAATTTACTTTCAAAAATAGATGAAAGAATCCAAACTCAAAGTAAAATCATTGAATTAAAACAATCTTTAATAAAAGACATTGAAGATAAGCTTTTATGGAAATCTGCTAGTACATATTCTAGGCATATTAGTGATTTTTTGACTGAATTAAATGATAAAAGTAAAATTCAAAATCAGTATCCATTACTTAGTTCCACAAAAAAGGGTCTTTTCTTACAAACGGATTATTTCAACAAAGAAGCAGCAAGCTCAAATAACATTGGATATAAAATTGTTCACGAAGGAGATATTATTATAAGTCCTCAAAATTTGTGGATGGGTAACATAACCTATAATGATAAATTTGTTAATGGATTAGTATCACCTTCATATCGTATATACAAAGTTAAAGAAGAATATAATGCTTATTATATATCTCGCATCCTGATGTCATATCGCGCTTTATCATTATATAAGAATATATCAGAACAAGGTGCTAGTATTGTACGACGAAATTTAAATGTAGATGCGTTTAATGAGTTATGTTTTCCAATTCCAAATATAAAAAGACAAGATGAAGTTAGCTTATTTTTAAGTAAACTTCATCAAGAATTAAATTCTGAAATAGAAATTCTAAGGCAATTAAAAAATCAAAAAAAATATCTATTATGTAATATGTTTATATAAACATGTTGTTTAACAAATAATTTTTTTGTTTATGCAAGTCATTCAAGATTTTTTCCTCATTTTTAATTTTTCTTTCAAAGGCAGTTATAGTTTTAATAAATGATAACTGCTTTTCTTTTTCTAATTTTGGAATTTTTAAAGTGCCTAGTGTCGAGAATGGTAAAGCAAATCGAGTACCTCCGCTTTTTAATTCTAAAATTTGTTTCTTTATATAAGATGCGTTGTTTAAATATAAAATAATAAACTCATTGCTATAGTTATTTGCTGAAAACACTGGATATGCTGGACTGACAATTCCTTTTTCAACAAGATTTTGTATATTAAATGTAAATAATCCGGTATCACTCATAGATCTATATGTACAATACCCTCTAGGAATGATTTTATATCCAGTCGTATTATCGCTGGCGGCTTCCTTATTAAAGTATTCAGTTTGTAAATACATACCGGATGCAGTAGAAGAAAGCACAGGATATTCATTATTGATCGTTGTTTTTACATTGTAATCAAATAAAAGATCCTTTAACATTATTTTTTCATTATCTTGAATTGCTTCCAATAATGAGTAAATAATGTATTTCTTTTGTAAAATCAAATCATCAATGATTTTAATTTGAGTTGAAATTTTTTTGTCTAAAGCATTTAAAATATTACTGATTTTTAATTGATCATTTTCATTTGATATATACACTTTAAAGTCGAGCATATCATTAATACTAACATTAGTCTGATTTCCTGTACCACCAGTTGAAGAGGCATAAAATTGTTTCAAAAAATCATTTGAATTTAATAAGTAAAATAAATATTTCTCATTTACTTTTGACGCTCTTATTAAAGCACAGCGTTGATTCAACAACAATTTCTTCGGCTTTTCTATTTGAACGGTATAACCATAATCTTTTTTATTTGTAGTACCGGTCAAAGTGATAAGAATGTCATTTTTTTGAATCAAATACTCTAATTCTTTTTTTGTAGGTGCATTTATAAATGATTGATTACGCGATAAATCGAATATTCCATTATATAAATTACCCATTTTTATAATTTGATATTCTCCTTGTTGTTTCATTTTGTGTGAATCAAATGCATATCCACCTGTTATAGTACAAATATCGCCAAGCCTAACTTTCCTTAATTTGTATGGATTAGAGAATCTCAAATTAGGAACATTTGAGTTTTTATTTTTCTTATCCATAGCATTAATCCTCCAAAAGTCCAAGTTCTTTTAAATATACATCAATTTCTTTATCTAGCTCATCACGCTTAGCTTCAAGCTCTTTGATTTCTTTCATAACAGCATGAATATCGATTTCTTCTTCCTCTTCAAATGTATCTACATAACGAGGGATATTTAAGTTATAATCATTCTCAGCAATTTCTTCTAAAGATGCACAATGAGCATATTTATCAACATCTTTGCGTGCTAAATATGTATCCATGATTTTTTGAATATTTGCATCAGTTAATCTATTTTGATTTTTACCTGATTCAAATTCTTTTGAAGCATCAATAAAGAAGATATCATCATGTGTTTTACATTTTTTAAATACAAGTACACATGTAGGAATGGATGTACCAAAGAATAAGTTTGCTGGTAACCCAATAACTGCATCTAACCAGTTCTTTTCTTTGATCAAATATTGTCTGATAACTCCTTCTGCAGCGCCTCTAAATAAAACACCATGTGGTAATACAACAGCCATTGTTCCTGCATCATCTAATAAATACAGCATATGTTGTACGAATGCATAGTCTGCTTTTGACTTTGGTGCTAACTTTCCATATGCACTGAATCTTTCATCATCTAAAAATTTAGGATCTGCAGACCATTTAGCACTGTAAGGCGGATTAGCTACTACTGCATCAAATCTCATTTTCATATGTTCTTCATTTGGATGTTCAAGTGTATCATTGTTTTCAATATCAAAGTGATTAAATGGAACGCCGTGTAATAACATGTTCATACGCGCTAAGTTGTATGTTGTTGATACTTTTTCTTGCCCATAGAAAGATACAACATCTGTTTCTTTGGCAACACGTAACAATAATGATCCTGATCCACAAGTAGGGTCATATACATTTTTTAATTTTGACTTCCCAACAGTTACTAATTTTGCTAATAATTTTGATACTTGCTGTGGAGTATAGAACTCTCCTGCTTTTTTTCCGGCAGATGCAGCAAATTGACCAATTAAATATTCATATGCATCACCTAAAACATCAATTTCAGCATCTTCATAATGGAAATTAATGTCATCAATTTTTAACATTACTTTCGCAATAAGCGCACTTCTGTCTGCTTCACTTTTCCCTAATTTTGAGGCATTTAAATCCATGTCATCGAATAAGTTTTCAAAATCTCTTTGAGAACCTAATCCTATTGTTGATTCAGTTAAATCATTGACTGCCTTTGCTAACATAGAAATATCAAATTGTTTTACATTGATTTTATCAATTAATGTTGACCAGAGATTAGCTGGTTCAATTACATATCCTAATCCACCTTCATCATCTACCAATGCATCAATAATATCCTGTTTAAAATCTTCATCTTTCCATGCATCAGCATAAGAAATATCGTCGTCTTCTAATTCTTCATCTACAAAATTTGAAAGTTTATCTGATAGATAACGATAGAAGATTAATCCTAAAATGTAATTTTTAAATTCTGAAGCATCCATGCTTCCTCGTAAATCATTTGCCATTGCCCATAATTGAGTGTGTAATTCTGCTTGCTGTTTAGCTTGAATTTCTTGTGTTTCCATAATGTCCTCCTAAAGTATATTTTCAAGTTTTTTATTTAATAATAGTTGTTTCAATTCAATTAATCTTCGTTCATAACGATTTTTTCGAATTGATTGATAATAGATTTTACCAATAAGGATTTGTTTGTTTATTGGTGGTAAATCCAATTCTAAATCTCTTATAACATCAAGGGTTATCATTTTTACGTATGATTGTCCTTGCGTACTACTTGTAAGTTGATGCTTCATTATTGAATTTTCATTAAATAGCCAAGCAAAGTAATAAGGATCCAAGAGATTTGTATCATTGACTCGAACTAGACAAAAATTAGAAAGTAATAAACTATTTGCGCGCTCTTTTGTTATTACCATAGCCATCTGCGAAGATAAACCAATTACAATATCATTTTCTTTTGTTAGTAAACATTTATCAACTTTTTCTATGTCAATTTTGGAAATGATTTCATCAAATGAAGAATCATCCTTTCCACAAATATAACTTAATTCCTGCATACTAATTGTTGATATTTGTTTAAATGATTGAAGTTCAGATTTTGGCTTTACTCTTGTAAGAATGGTACCTAAACTAATTTCTGACAAATCGGAAAGTTTTGTACTCATCGTTTTACCTCCTTTGCAACTTACATAAATAGCATAATTCAAGAGAGATAAAAAGTCAATAGAAAAAGTGCAATATAAATAAATTGCACTTTACATATATTTGATGACAACATCTTTTATAAATTGAGTGATTGTATTTGTTATAGAATTTTTAGCTCTCATACTAGAAGAAAAGTTATTTTCTTCTTTTTCTCGTTTGATTACGTCTTTTGTAAGATCAGTTTTAATGTCATTTTTATCTACAAATCCACCAAACTCGTAATCACCAATTAATCTATTAATTTTAGGTTCTGGTATTTGATATTTTGCAGCAACTTCTCTTATTTCATTGGTACGTTGCTCTTCCATATATTGATTATATTCATATTCAAAATCAGCATCAGGATCCATCTCACTTGCAATACTATCGATAAATCCATGGATCAAATCTGATTTCATATATAGCTCTGGATCAGTTGCAGATTCAATCATCTTTTCAATTTCATCTAAAGTTTTACGACGTTTTTCTCTAGATGGTTCACTTACAGCATTTTTAATTAGCTCTAAGACATAATGAACGTTGATTTTATCATTTCTAAGAAGTTCAATATCGAAACTTACGTCAGAAAGAATCGATGTTTTTTGCTGATCTGGTCGAATATCTCGATAGATTTTTTTATATTTACTTACAAAATCTTCATATAATTGATTTGACATCCCAAGTTCATCTTCAGAAAATTCAAACTCGTCAAATGTTTTTAATTTAACCATTAAGCGAACTAATTCACGGAATAATAACACAAATTTATATTCTTCCTGTTCGTCTCCACCATGTTCTGCTTCTTCTGGAGAAGGAGTATGTTTTAATAGTTCTTCAACGGCTTTTCTAAATTCATCTCTATAATATTCATATGGTTTCATTAATACTTCATCAGCATTATCTGTCAATGAGAACAACTTAACCGCATCGTCAACTGCCTTTTTATTTGTTTGAAAACACACAATGTTTCCATATGGTTTATTAGCTGTTTCAATACGATTTGTTCTTGAAAATGCCTGGATTAGATCATGATGTTTTAATCTTTTATCAACATATAAAGTATTCAATCTTTTTGCATCAAATCCAGTTAAGAACATATTTACAACTAATAAAATATCTAACTCTGTATTTTTTACTTTTTTTGATACATCTGTAAAATATGCAGAGAAAGTATTGGTACTATAATTTTTATCAAACATTTGATTATAATCTTTGATCATTCTTTCAAGTGAATCACGAGAATGTTCTGTTTCGAGTTCTCCGTCTTCATTTGCACCAAAAGTAAAGATTCCGGCTATTTTTAAATCAGTATTACGCTTTTTAAATTCATCATAATACTTAATAAGCATTGGAATACTACGGACAGTAAAAATAGCGTTGTATCTTCTATTGTTAGTTTTAGAATTATGTATTTTTAAAACATAATCAACAATGTTAGAAATACGCTGATCATCCATTAAAACTTCTTCAGTATCAATAGCTTCAACTTCTTCATCATCCTCAATATCTACAGTTGAACTAATTGTTCTAACATAATCAACATTAAAGCCCAAAACATTTCCATCGGCAATAGCATTTTTAATCAAATAATGATGGACTAATTTTTCAAAAATGTCTGCTGTAGTTCTACCATCCTGACTGGCATTTTCTGCAAAACGAGGTGTCCCAGTAAAGCCAAAATACTGTGCTCTTGGAAACTTTTTCTTTATCATTTTATGCATTTCACCAAATTGGGATCTATGGCATTCATCTATGATAAAGACAACCTTTTTTCCTTCAAAGCGATCAATAACATCCTGATACTTATCATTTTTACATGCATTAGACATCTTTTGGATTGTTGTAAGAATAATCTTCTTTGAAGAATCTTTCATTTGAGCAATCAATGTATCAGTGCTATCGGTCATATCAACTGTGTCTTTCTGGAACCGATTGAATTCTTCAATGGTTTGACTATCCAAGTCTTTTCTATCTACTAAAAAGAACACTTGAGCAACTTCTCGGTTTGTACTTAATAACTGACTTAATTTAAAAGATGTTAATGTTTTTCCAGAACCAGTTGTATGCCATACATAAGCATTGTTATTTGTTTCATATGCTCGTTTCATCAATTCTTCTACTGCATAATATTGATAAGGTCGCATGACCATTAGATTTTTTTGTGTATCATCTACAACCATATATCTAGAAATCATCTTAGATATATGACATTTAGGTAGGAAATCTAATGCAAAATCATATAAATTATCTATACGATTATTATTTTTGTCTGTCCAATAGAAAGTGTATTGGAAGTCCATTTCTTTATCACTGTTTGCAAAATATTTTGTATCAATTCCATTGCTGATAATAAATATCTGAACATATCTAAACAGGTCATTAAGCGAATGCTTTTTATAACGAATCACTTGATTAAAAGCTTCTTTGAAATCAATACCTCTTCGTTTAAGTTCTATTTGAACAAGTGGCAGTCCATTGATAAGTAAAGTAACATCGTATCTATTTTCATACTTTCCGACCATAGTTACTTGATGAGTGACCTGAAATTCGTTTTTGCACCACTCATTATTTTTAGTGTTAAGACACATTTAATAAATTAGGATATAAAGCTAAAATCAACACTCATAC
>ENA-OPBE01002039-OPBE01002039.1-human-gut-metagenome-genome-assembly--contig:-NODE-2039-length-15826-cov-8.446072_pt1 | contig 15826 bp, 10 predicted proteins | sample MGYA00241066_ERZ501448 | MGnify/ENA primary metagenome ERZ501448 (study PRJEB25962, sample SAMEA2042585) | human gut metagenome | biome: human gut; feature: human-associated habitat; material: faeces...
TATCACTGCCGGCAGCCTTCATCACTTCTTCCATCACCATATCCATAAAACGCATACGGTTCTGCAACGAGCCTCCGAACTCGTCTTTCCGATGGTTGGTGGACGGGGACAAGAACTGGCTGATGAGATAGCCATGCCCTGCATGAATCTCTACAGAATCAAATCCGGCCTCCCGTGCCAGATTCACCGAACGTCCATAAGCACGCGCCATCTCCGGCAGCTCATCGGCACGCAGTCCGCGCACAAAGGTAGGAGAGTAAAGATTGAAACCGGAAGATGCGCCGACGGGCATACAACCGCAAATGCTCTTATGGGACATGTTGCCACAGTGTCCCAACTGGATGCCTGCCGCAGCCCCCTCCGCATGTATGGCATCAGTCAGCCTACGGAGTCCGGGGATAATTTCAGGACGCATCCACAACTGGCGGTCAAAAGACAAACCGCTCTGAGTAACTGCCGCATAGGCAACAGTAGTCATACCTATACCTCCCGCCGCTACCGACCGATGATAGTCGAGCAACATGTCCGACGGAGCGTTTCCGGGACACATGCTCTCGAAAGCAGCCGAACGAATGGTACGGTTACGCAAGGTCAACGGTCCGAAAGTGACAGGGGTGAATAACTTGGATTCCATCGTTATGAGTTATGAGTTATAAGTTATAAGTTATGAATTATTCATTTTCCATTTTCAACTCTCCATTTTCCATTAATAAAGAAATGGAATGATGCGTTTGCGCTTTCCTACCGCCTCATCACCAAACTCCTCCCGATAACGGCGGTGAATGGCATCGGCACGGGGAACAAGGTTGGCAAACGTCCACCAGACGAACACCCAGGCAGCGGGAGAGGCTGTGAGTATGGCAAACCCCGTCCATTCCACCAGCTCACCGAAGTAATTGGCAGAAGTGACGTATCGGTAAAGCCCTTTTCCGGGAAGATAATGCTTCGTATCACCCGGCCTGCGCAGATGACGTATCACATAGTCAGAATGCAAATTGACGAACATACCCGCAAAAAACAGAATGATTCCCAACAAGGCATGAGGTTTCAGCAAATAGGCCCAGCCATCGGCATACAAGCCTTCGGGAGCGAAATAGAACAAACCGCCCGCCTGCATCATCCCGTTCAAAAGGTTGAAGACGATACCCATCGCCATAATAGCTACCGGCATCCGGCTTTTACCTTTCAGCAGGAACGGAAAAATAAAGGCCCGCTGAAGATAGTGCAACTGAAACAGCAGGAAGAAGAAATATACCGGCACGGCAAATCCCGCTCCACTCTTCCCCCACAACCCAAACATGACGATGAATACCGGCGCTTCCATAAGCACCCACGCCAGTTTATTATTGATGGAGATTCCCCACGAGGCAGTACGGAACATGCCATAACCCGCTTTGACAAAATAGAGCGCAATAAAGACAACCAATGCCACAGCACTCATTACCCACAGAAATATCTGAAAAGTTTCCTGATTCATAGTTCTTTATTTATGCGAAGCAAAGATAAAGAAAACTCACAACAAACAAATCGTTTTCCCCGGATAATTGTTTTTTCATACAAAAACCAGTGTTTTTTACTGAGAAGATTAAGCAGTAGAGATACGAAAATCTAATCGTTCCATCATGGAGTAAATTTCATTCCACCATGGAGAAAAAATCGTTCCACCATGGTGGAACGATTTTTTCTCCGTGATGGAACGATTTAAAAGATACAAGTCTAATCCTTACCGTTTCTTAATGGGCACATAAGTCACCTCATCCAAAACATTCTTATAGGCAGGACGGATAATACGCTTACCTTCAAAGTTCAATTCTTCATTGCGATGTGCACACCAACCGACAATACGTGCCATAGCAAACAAAGGCGTGAAGATTTCCTGCGGCAGTCCAATCATCTCGTAGACAAAGCCCGAATAGAAATCCACATTACTCGAAACCGTCTTGCCATTATTCTTCACACGGCCAAACACATCAATGGCGCGCTCCTCGAGCAGTTCAAGGAAAGCGAACTCGCGTTCTTTCCCTTTTTCGCGGGCAAGGTCGCGGGCAAGCTCTTTCAGCAGAATGGCGCGCGGGTCGGAAATGGTATAGACGGCATGTCCGATACCATATATCAAGCCGGTCTTGTTATAGGCTTCCTTGTTGAGCATGCGGGTGAAGTAAGTATCAATCTCATCCACATTCGTCCAGTCCTGAATGTTTTCCTGCAGATGGTGGAACATATCGGCAACCTGGATATTGGCACCTCCATGAAGCGGCCCTTTCAAGGAACCGATACCTGCCGCTATCGAAGAGTAAGTATCCGTCCCGGTAGAAGAAGTGACACGTACGGTAAAAGTGGAGTTGTTACCACCACCGTGCTCGGCCTGAAGAACCAGCAGCAGGTCGAGCGTGCGGGCATCCAGCTCCGTGTAGTCCTTCTTCAGCATATAGAGGAAATTCTCGGCAATGGAAAGGTTTTCCTGCGGATGGCGGATATGCAGTGAACGGCCATGGGTGGCATGGCGAAGCATGTTATAGGCATACGCAATGATGGTTGGGAATTTCGAAATAAGCTCAATGCTCTGCCGCATCAGATTATCGCGGGAAGTGTCATCGGCATCCGGGTCAAAACGATACATCTCGAGCACGCTGCGCGCCAGGATGTTCATAATGTTGTTTCCTTCAAGTTCAATGATATTCATCTTGGTCTTCTGCTCCAGCGGCATGTTATCGTTGATGAGTTCACGGAAAGAAGAGAGTTCTTCCTTGTCGGGCAGGCGGCCGGAAAGCAGCAAGTAGGCAATTTCCTCAAAACCGAAACGCTTCTCTTTGATGATGGCGTGTGCCAAGTCATCCACATCATAACCGCGGTAGAACAATTTGCCGGGAATAGGCTTCAGCCCTCCACCGGGGATGCGTTCATAGCCAACCACATTGCCTATTTTGGTCAACCCCACCAAGACTCCCGTGCCGTCCTCATTACGCAAACCGCGCTTCACATCAAACTTCCTGAACAGTTCATTCTCAATCCGGGTAGCTTCCTTCAAATCTTCGGAAAGCTTGTAAATCAGATACTCCTTCTTCATAATCGTTTCGTTTTATTCGTTATTCCCATTTTCTATTCTCCTTACAATCTCCCGGGTGAAAGCCGAAGTGGACAGCGAGACGCCACCCGGCATAAAACGGGCCAAGTCGGCAGTAGCACGGGCTTCTGTGAAACTTTGCTCCAAGGCGTTCTCTATAAGAGAGGCTGCTTCCTTCCAACCCAGATATTCAAGCATCATCACAGCGGAAAGGATGATGGAACAGGGATTCACAATGTCTTTCCCGGCAATGTTCGGAGCCGTCCCGTGAGTAGCCTCAAAAATGGCATGCCCCGTTTTATAGTTGATATTCGCACCCGGTGCAATGCCGATGCCGCCTACCATGGCAGCCAGTTGGTCGGACACATAATCGCCGTTCAGATTCAACGTGGCAATCACGGAATATTCTTCGGGGATAAGCAACGTGTTCTGCAAGAATGCATCGGCAATGCAGTCCTTGATGACCAGACGCCCTTCTGCCAGCTCTTTACCAAACTCACATTCTGCCAGCTCGTACCCCCACTTCTTGAAACCGCCTTCCGTAAATTTCATGATGTTTCCTTTGTGTACCAAGGTCACGGAAGGCAGATGATGCTCAAGCGCGTATTGGCAGGCGGCACGCACCAAGCGCTCTGTTCCTTCTCTTGAAACGGGCTTCACGCCAAACGAGGAGGTTTCGGGAAAACGGACTTTTGTCACCCCCATGTCATCATGGAGAAAACGATAGAACTTTTCAGCCTCCGGAGTTCCGGCTTCCCATTCGATGCCTGCATAAATATCCTCGGTATTCTCACGGAATACGCACATATCCACCTTCTGCGGCTCTTTGAGTGGAGAAACAATACCCTTATACCAACGTACCGGACGTTGGCAGACATACAAATCAAGCGTCTGACGCAATGCCACGTTCAACGAACGGATACCTCCGCCGACAGGTGTTGTCAAAGGACCTTTGATGCCCACCTTATAAGTGCGGAAGGCTTCCATCGTTTCATCCGGCAGCCAGGAGCCGGTTTCGTGGAAAGCACGTTCTCCTGCCAGCACTTCTTTCCATTCAATGCCACGCCGGTCACCATAGGATTTCCTGACAGCGGCATTCACGACAGCCTGCATGGATGGGGTCACTTCTGCTCCCACTCCATCGCCGGAAATAAAAGGTACAGTAATTTTTTCCATATTCTATCTTGCATTAAGTGCAGAACCGGCCCGGAACCAGGCTATCTGCTGTTCGTTATACGTATGTTGTACTTCAAAACTTTCTTTACTCCCGTCCTCGTGATGAAGAACCACCTTCAACGTACGTCCCGAAGCAAAATCTTTCAACCCCATGACAGAAATCAGGTCGCGTTCCCGAATCTTGTCATAATCGGCCTTATCCGTAAAGGTCAGTGCCAACATGCCTTGTTTCTTTAAATTCGTCTCATGGATACGGGCAAAGCTTTTCGCCAAAATGACGCGTACATTCAAGAAGCGTGGTTCCATGGCAGCATGCTCACGGCTGGACCCTTCACCATAATTCTCTTCGGCAACGACAATGGAAGGGATGCCTTCTGATTTATACAGCTTCGCAGTGCCTGACACTGTTCCATAGGTATTGGTGGAGCGGTTCCAAACCTTGTTCGTCTCTCCATTGAAAGCATTGACAGCCCCCATCAGCATATTGTCCGAAATATTCTCCAAATGTCCCCGGAAACGGAGCCATGGCCCCGCCATAGAGATGTGGTCGGTGGTACATTTCCCTTGCACTTTAATCAATAAAGGCATATTCAGCAAGTCCATGCCATCCCAGGCAGGGAAGGGAGTCAGCAGTTGCAAGCGCTGTGAATGAGGATTGACCGTAATTTCCGTCTGTCCTTTGCCTGGAGCAATGTATCCTTCCTTTCCTCCTATAAACCCGTGTGCCGGCAGTTCTTCACCGACCGGTTCGGACAGTTTCACAACCTCTCCTTTGGCATTGACCAGCGTATCCCTCAACGGGTCGAAACAAAGGTCACCGGCAATGGTCAGCGCCATCGTTATCTCCGGGGAAGCGACGTAAGCAAAAGTGTTGGGATTTCCATCGGCACGTTTGGCAAAATTACGGTTAAAAGAGGTGACGATGGAATTTTTTCGTTCAGGGTCATCAGTATGGCGCTTCCACTGGCCAATACAAGGTCCGCAGGCATTCGCCATTATCGTTGCGCCAATATCTTCGAAAGCGGCAATCATGCCGTCGCGTTCAGCAGTGGCACGTATCTGCTCCGAACCGGGGTTGACAATCAGCGAGGAAGCAACCTTCAAATTCTTTTCCTTTACCTGCCGGGCAAGGGAGGCTGCGCGGCTCAAATCCTGATAGGACGAATTGGTACACGACCCTATCAGGCCGACTTCCATCCGGCGGGGATAGTTATTGGTTATCACTACCTCGGCAAATTTCGATATCGGTGTTGCTGCATCCGGCGTAAAGGGCCCGTTGATATACGGTTCCAACAGCGAGAGGTCTATTTCAATGATGCGGTCGTAATATTTTTCCGGATTTGCCAGCACTTCGTCGTCGGCGCGAAGGTCGGCAGCTACGGAAGCAGCCATTTTTGCCACTTCTTCACGTCCGGTAGCCTTCAAATAAGTACCCATGCGCTCATCGTAAGGGAAAAGGGAGGTAGTCGCCCCCACCTCTGCCCCCATATTGCAGATGGTAGCCTTTCCAGTGGCAGACAATGAAGCGGTTCCCGGTCCAAAATATTCAATGATGGCATTGGTTCCCCCTTTTACAGTAAGAATACCCGCCAACTTCAGAATAACATCTTTGGGAGCTACCCAGCCACTCAATTTACCCTTCAAGTGTACGCCTATCAGACGCGGCATTTTCAATTCCCATTCCATGCCAGTCATCACATCCACCGCATCGGCACCACCCACACCAATGGCCACCATGCCCAAACCTCCGGCATTGGGCGTATGAGAGTCCGTGCCTACCATCATTCCACCCGGAAATGCGTAGTTCTCCAATACCACCTGGTGAATAATGCCTGCTCCCGGCTGCCAAAAACCTATGCCATAGCGGGAAGAAACATCACGGAGAAAATTATAGACCTCCTCGTTGGTCTTCGTAGCAGTCGCAACATCTTCTTTTGCACCTTTATATGCTTGAATCAAATGGTCACAGTGCACAGTGGAAGGCACGGCAACCTGCTCACGGCCTGCATTCATAAATTGCAATAAGGCCATTTGAGCCGTTGCATCCTGCATGGCCACACGGTCGGGACGGAAATTCACATAGTCTTCTCCCCGTCTGTAGTTCTTCACTTTATCCCCATCATACAAATGAGCATACAAAATTTTCTCTGCTAAAGTCATCGGACGCCGCAGTACGTTCCGTACGCGTTCTATCTTCTCCGAATAAGCGGCATAAAACGTTTTGAGCATCGTTAAATCATATACCATAACCACTATTTTTTAGTTTTTCATTATTGTAAAGATTACAAATTAATATCATAAACAAATAAAAAGGCTGAATAGTTTAACAAAATAAAGCATTTTTTCTGTCGGAAGCGAAGAATGATTACCTTTGCAACCATGAAGGAACAAGATTCAAATAGTCCTATTATTCACCTCCAGCAGCAACAACTTTTGCTGCGCATGGAATACGAATACGAAAAAGAGGAATTCAAACGCCAAACCGAAAACATGGGGGTTGCCCGGAAAGTGAAACGGGGACTTTGCTGGTATCCTGCCACTCCGGGACGAAGTTACTATAATTCACTGAATCAATTAGTAATAGAAATTACACACACAGAAAATACCGATATAGAACATAATTTTGAGTTCGGCCGTCCCGTATGTTTTTTCCGCCAGTCTGCCGATGGAAAAATAACCTATATGAACTTCACCGCTACCGTAAGCTATGCCGACGAGACACGGATGGTAGCGATAATGCCCGGAGCCGGTGCCGTTATGGAAGTGCAGGAAACGGACAACCTCGGCGTGCAACTTTATTTCGACGAAACATCCTATCGGACCATGTTCGAAGCCTTGGAAGATACGTTACGCTCCAAAGGCAACCGCCTGGCCGAATTGCGGGACATATTGCTGGGAACCTCGAAAGCCGGTTTCCGAGAGCTCTACCCCGTACGGTTTCCCTGGCTGCACTCCACGCAGGAGACAGCTGTAAACAAAGTGCTGTGTGCCCGCGACGTGGCCATTGTACATGGTCCTCCGGGAACCGGAAAAACGACCACCTTAGTGGAAGCCATCTATGAAACCCTGCATCGGGAACCGCAGGTACTAGTATGTGCCCAAAGCAATACTGCCGTCGACTGGATTTCGGAAAAACTTGTGGACCGTGGCGTCAATGTCCTGCGTATCGGCAATCCGACCCGTGTCAACGACAAGATGCTTTCCTTTACCTACGAGCGTCGTTTCGAGAACCATCCGCTTTATCCGGAGCTGTGGAGCATCCGGAAAAATCTCCGTGAACTGGGCAGCCGTGCCCGCCGTGGCAGCTATGACGAACGCGAAGGAGTACGCAGCCGTATGAGCCGCCTGCGCGACCGCGCCACCGCATTGGAAATACAAATCAATGCAGAGCTTTTTGATGGGGCACATGTCATAGCCTCCACGCTAGTAAGCAGCAATCACCGGCTGCTGAACGGACGCCGTTTCGGCACCCTTTTCATTGATGAAGCAGCCCAGGCCTTAGAAGCTGCCTGCTGGATAGCTATCCGAAAAGCAGACCGCGTGGTATTGGCGGGTGACCACTGCCAACTTCCGCCCACCATAAAATGCTACGAAGCTGCCCGTGGAGGTCTGGAACGAACATTGATGGAGAAAGTGGTGTCCAACAAACCTGCCGTTGTCTCTTTGCTGAAAGTACAATACCGCATGCACGAGGAAATCATGAAATTTCCTTCCCAATGGTTTTATAATGGCGAGTTGGAAGCCGCTCCCGAAGTGCGTTACCGGGGCATCCTGGACTGGGATACCCCCATCCACTGGATTGACACCTCCGAAATGGATTTCAAAGAAGAATTTGTGGGAGAGACTTTCGGACGCATTAATAAGGCGGAAGCGGACCTGCTCCTATCAGAACTGAAAATCTACATCAACCGTATCGGTGGCAACCGCATTCTGGAAGAAAAAATAGACATCGGCATCATCTCCCCTTACAAGGCACAAGTGCAATATCTCCGCAGCAAGATAAAGGCAGACGCTTCACTCAAGCCTTATCGCAGCTTGTTCACTGTAAATACGGTGGATGGCTTCCAAGGGCAAGAGCGCGATGTTATCTTCATCAGCCTTGTCCGTACCAACGAAGAAGGACAGATAGGATTCCTGAATGATTTAAGGAGAATGAATGTAGCCATCACCCGGGCACGTATGAAGCTGGTGATATTGGGAGAGGCAGAGACGCTGAAACATCACGGTTTTTACCGGAGGCTATTGGAGTTTATTCAAAATATAGGGAATCAATAATAAAGAAATACCCCCTCCGGTAACACCGAAGAGGGTATTTCACCTATTTATATAAAGCTGATTAATTGTTTTCCGGACGAAGTTTACGAACTGTAACAGCTGTCTGCCACATTTCGCTTTCACGCAAGGCTTTCAATTCTGCATTCAGCTTCTCACGATAATCGGGTTTGGAGTTACTGTCGATAGAAATCTGGGCTTCGTTGCCCGACTTCACACTTGCATACAATTTCTGTACAACCGGCTTGATGGCATCATGGAACGGGGTCATCCAATCCAGCGCACCACGCTGTGCCGTAGTAGAACAGTTGGCATACATCCAGTCCATACCGTTCTTGGCAAACAATGGCATCAAAGATTGAGTCAACTCTTCCACTGTTTCATTGAATGCTTCAGAAGGAGTATGGCCGTTTTCGCGCAATACTTCATACTGAGCCAACAGTAATCCCTGGATAGCACCCATCAATGAACCGCGTTCACCGGTCAAGTCGGAAGTGGCTTCGCGGATGAAAGTTGTCTCGAACAAATATCCCGAACCGATACCGATACCCAGTGCAATCGTCTTGTCAAAAGCCTTACCCGTAGCATCTTGATAGACGGCATATGATGAGTTCAAGCCACGCCCTTCGAGGAACATGGTACGAAGTGAAGTACCGGAACCTTTGGGAGCAACCATAATAACATCAATATCTTTAGGAGGAACCACGCCGGTACGGTCGTTCCAGGTAATAGCAAAACCATGAGAGAAGTAAAGAGCCTTCCCGGGAGTCAAATAAGGTTTGATAGTCGGCCATACAGACATTACAGCTGCGTCAGACAACAGACACATGACGATAGTACCTTTCTGACAAGCCTCTTCGATGCCGAACAAAGTCTCACCCGGTACCCATCCGTCAGCCACAGCCTTTTCGTATGTCTTACCCGGACGTTGTCCTACAATCACATTGAAACCGTTATCACGCAAGTTGCAAGCCTGGCCCGGGCCTTGTACGCCATAACCGATTACTGCAATTGTTTCATCTTTCAAAATCTCACGTGCTTTTTCCAAAGGAAATTCTTCGCGGGTCATTACATTCTCAATAACACCGCCAAAATTCAATTGTGCCATTTTTTGTTTTAATTTTTATTTGTGGCTTACGCCAACGTTGATAAATTTATTTATTTCTCTGTAAATATCACTTTAGAACGACAGACCACTTCGCTGCCATTCTTTTTCACCTCCACATCGTAAACGCCCTCACCGGCATCATCCATGAACAAAGTCAACTCATCCCCATAATAGCTTTCGGCTACATATGCCATTTCAAAACGACGGATGCGCTTCTCCTTATACATCTCTATCGGGAACAAATCAAGGATATGCTCGATGTAACGGATGCTGTTCACATGCCCGTTAATGTCAATATCACTGTATTTGGCTACCAAAGCAGCAACCGGTTCCTTTGAGGCCACCTTTATCCGCGAAGGTTTTTCTATCGGGCAAGGCTCATCGCAAACATAATCTACAATGCTGCCACTATGAAGAGCCAGCAAATCTGCCGGCTTACGGGTATTCATGCTAATCATCGCCCAAACGGAACGTGCATACCCAATCTTCTTACCCTCCTTATCGATGATAGCGAAATTACGGTCTGTAAAAAGGCGATAGACATTCTCCACCCAAGTCTGAATGGAGAAATCTTCGTACTGATAAGGCATTTCATCCAGTTCGACAGCCAGACGGGACAATACCCAAGTATAATTGTCCTCGTTTAGAGTCGCGATGCCAAAACCGCGGTCGCTGGCATGGAAACCCGCACAATTCAACAAATGGTTGCCCAATACTCCCATTGTCAGCCGTCCGGTAAAGTCGACATGAAACGGTTCGGCAACAAACTTGTAGGTACCTATCTTATTGTTCTCGCTCATCATGATTCCTGGTGTTTACTTTGACGATATTTTGCTTCACGGTCTGCCAGATATTCATTGACACGCTCAAAGCAGCTGGTCGTAATGGCTACGCGACCCGAACGGACGAACTGAAGTACGCAATCCAACTGGCGCAACTCCTCATAAAGATTGGTTATTTCCTCACTCATGCCATTCTTCTCAACAATGGCAAATACAGCATTCACCTCCACAATACGGGCATTGTACTTACGGATTACTTTGGACACCTCCGGTTTTTCTTCCAGCGTAGGGGTCGTTATTTTATAAAGGGCAATCTCGTGCTGATAGATTTCATCATCCGTGAAATAATGGGCTTGCAGCACATCTATTTTCTTGGTAATCTGCTTGGTCACCTTTTCAATGGTATCCTTGTCCGTCCAAGCGGTAATGGTATATTTATGTACCCCCTTGATGGAGGAGGCCGATACATTCAAACTCTCGATGTTTATCTGCCGGCGGGTAAACACAGCCGTCACCTGATTCAGCAAACCGGCAAAGTTTTCCGAATGAACAATGATTGTATATAGTTTTTTATCCATAGATAGAGTAAATTCTTTAATTTCGCATGACTTCAGCATTCCAACAACATCTGATTGACCGAACCGCCCGGAGGTGTCATCGGCATTACATTTCCTTCTTCCTCCACACAAGCTTCGAGCAGGAACGGTCCGTCAGTCGCTATCATCTCGTCAATCGCTTTTGCCAGCTCCTCGCGGGTCATTACCCTGCGTGCAGGAATATCATATGCCGAAGCAATCTTCATATAATCCGGATTCATCATCGGAGTAAACGAATAACGACGATTGAAGAACATCGCCTGCCATTGACGAACATTGCCCAAGAAGTTATTGTTCAACAGAATCATCTTCACCGGAGCCTTTTGTTCCATGATGGTACCCAGTTCCTGCAGGTTCATCTGCAAGCCGCCGTCTCCCATGAATACGCATACCGTGCGGTCCGGACGTCCAAAAGTGGCACCGATAGCTGCCGGAAGGCCGAAGCCCATAGTACCCAGGCCACCGGAAGTAACAATGCTACGTTCCTTGCTGTATTTGAAATAACGGGCGGACATCATCTGATTCTGGCCGACATCAGTCACCAATATCGCCTCGTTATGGGTAGCCTCACTCACAGCACGCACCACCTCACCCATGCTTAGCGCTTTTCCTGCCGGATGTAATTCCGGACGGATTACCTTTTCCTCTTCCACTTCCTCGTATTGCCGGAAACTGTCAATCCATTCCTGATGGTTGGCGGGTTCCAGCAATTGGGTAACGGCAGCCAGTGTCTCTTTGCAATCTCCCAGGACAGCAACATCGGTCTTTACATTCTTATCTATTTCGGCAGGGTCAATATCAAAGTGGATAATCTTCGCCTGCTTGGCATATGTTTCCAATTTACCCGTCACACGGTCATCAAAGCGCATGCCTACGGCGATAAGGACATCACATTTATTGGTATTGATATTGGGCCCCAGGTTACCGTGCATACCAAGCATTCCTTTGTTCAACGGATGGTTCGTAGGTAATGCGGAAAGTCCCAATAAAGTGCATCCGGCAGGCATTCCGGCTTTCTCAATGAAAGCACGAAGCTCTTGCTGGGCTTCTCCCAGCTCCACGCCTTGTCCTACCAGCACCAAAGGCCGTTCCGCACCATTTATTAATTCAGCAGCCTTCCGTATGGCCTCCGGCTCCATTTCGGGAACGGGAAGATAGCTACGGACATAGTCCACCTTAGTAGGCGCATATTCTGTTTTCTCCACTTGGGCGTTTTTAGCAAAATCCAGCACGACCGGTCCCGGACGTCCGCTCTTTGCCACATAGAAAGCACGTGCCACTGCCCAGGCCACATCTTCTGCACGACGAATCTGGTAACTCCATTTCGTGATAGGCTGAGTAATGCCTACCAAGTCCACTTCCTGAAATGCATCCGTACCCAAGAAGTTCGTCCCTACCTGGCCGGCAATGACAACGATAGGCGTACTGTCAATCATGGCATCTGCAATGCCCGTGATAGTATTGGTAGCACCCGGTCCACTGGTAACCAGACAAACGCCAACCTCGCCTGATACACGTGCAAAGCCTTGTGCCGCATGGGTTGCTCCTTGTTCATGGCGAACCAAGATGTGGTTCAATTCCTTCCGGTGGTCGTATAAGGCATCGAATACCGGCATGATGCTCCCTCCCGGATAACCGAAAATGGTCTTTACTCCCTGATGCTCCAGAGAGCGCATCAATGCTTCTGCGCCTGTTATTAGAGCCTCACCCCGACCCTCTCCTTGGGAGAGGGAGGAAAAGTTACTCTTTTTATTATTATCAGCCATACTTTATCTATTCATTATATTTAAAAGCTCAATAGTAGCTTGAAAAATTTGTTTCATTCTTTCCTCCCCTCGCTTTCGGAAAGGGGGGCTTTTAATCAATCAGCCTCACAGCCCCTTTGTCAGCGGAACTCACCATACTGGCATATGCTTTCAATGCTTTGGAGACTTCACGGTTGCGGGTTACCGGAGTCATAGGGCGTGCTGCAAGCTCTTCATCCGTCAACTTCACATTGATAGAACGGTTCGGTATATCAATTTCGATAATGTCCCCATCCTTAATCTTGCCGATATTACCACCGGCAGCCGCTTCGGGAGAAACATGTCCGATACTTAGTCCGGAAGTACCACCACTGAAACGCCCGTCGGTAATCAATGCACACTCCTTACCCAGATGGCGGGATTTGATATAAGAAGTAGGATAAAGCATCTCTTGCATACCCGGTCCACCTTTCGGCCCTTCGTGAGTGATGACGACGACGTCTCCACTGACCACCTTTCCAGCCAGAATACCGTCACAAGCCGCATCTTGTGAGTCGAAGACTTTCGCCGGCCCCGTAAATTTCCAGATACTCTCGTCTACACCGGCAGTCTTGACAACGCAACCGTCCTGAGCTATATTTCCCTTCAAAACTGCCAGACCGCCATCCTTGCTGTATGCATGTTCCAAATCACGGATACAACCGGTCGCACGGTCCGTATCGAGTTCCTTATAAGACGCATTTTGTGAACCAAGTACCAGATTGAACTTTCCGGCTGCCGCACTGGAGTATTTCTTGATTGCCTCTTTACATACATTAGAGCTGGTAATACTATACCGGTCGATTGCCTCTGCCAACGTCATTCCATCCACACGGCGGACATTCGTATCGACCAATCCGCCCTTGGCAAGCTCATCCATGATGGCAATGATGCCACCGGCACGGTTAACGTCTTGTACATGATACTTTTGGGTATTGGGAGCCACCTTGCATAAGCAGGGGGTCTTGCGGGAGAGCATGTCAATGTCGTCCATCTTAAAATCCGCTCCGGCTTCGTGAGCCACAGCCAACAAATGAAGTACCGTATTAGTGGAACCGCCCATCGCAATATCCAGCGTCATGGCATTCAAAAATGCCTCGCGGGTAGCAATACTTCGCGGGAGTACGCTCTCATCCCCTTCTTCATAATATCTAAAGGCATTCTCTACAATCAACTTGGCTGCATCCTCAAATAGTTTCTTGCGATTTTCGTGAGTGGCTACAATCGTGCCGTTACCGGGCAGTGCCAATCCAATCGCTTCATTCAGGCAATTCATGGAATTAGCGGTAAACATGCCTGAGCAGCATCCGCAAGTGGGGCAGGCATGTTGCTCAATCTGTGCCACCTCTTTATCGCCCACACTTTCATCAGCAGATTTAATCATGGCATCAATCAAATCCAAATGCTGTCCGTTCCATTCCCCGGCTTCCATCGGACCGCCTGAAACAAACACAGTCGGTATATTCAGTCTCATAGCCGCCATCAGCATCCCCGGAGTAATCTTGTCACAGTTACTGATACAAACCATAGCATCCGCCTTATGGGCATTTACCATATACTCCACACTATCGGCAATGATATCTCTTGAAGGCAGGGAATAAAGCATACCGTCGTGTCCCATAGCGATACCGTCGTCAATGGCAATCGTATTGAACTCCGCAGCAAAACACCCCAGTTTTTCAATCTCTTCCTTTACAAACTGGCCTATTTCGTGCAGATGTACATGCCCGGGGACGAATTGTGTAAATGAATTGACTATAGCGATAATGGGCTTACCCATCTGTTCCTTCTTCATACCATTCGCCGTCCACAATGCACGGGCTCCCGCCATGCGGCGACCTTGTGTGCTGAACGAGCTGCGTAACTGATGCTTCATTTTCAAATCTCCTTTTAATGAAAAAGCCTCTCCCACTATAGTGAGAAAGGCTTAATAAATTATCTTCTAACGTACGAATACATACATAACCTTTCTCACGCTCTTGATGCCACCACCACGACGCGAATAATATGCAGGACTGCCAGGTTAATAGATGTATGTAAATTCATAACTTAATTCTTCTTTTTTGTTTCAAACGTGCTGCAAAGGTAAGGGCTTTTTTATAATCTCCAAACAAATTGAAGAAAAAAATAAGATAAATATGAATAATCGTAAGAAAATATCGCCCTAAAATCCTATTTTATCACTTAACAGTTCTAAATAGAACCATTCAGACAGCCAATGTAAATGTATTGCCAATCATTGAAACCATTTAATAATCTGAAAATTACCAAAGGCTCTCTACATCCCGAAACAAATAATTCGTATCTTTGTCTCTTCAAATACTCAAAAAAAAGTATTTACTAATTAAATAAAGATAGAAAATTAATGGAAACAGTAGAAAACAAGTACATCACCGTAGCATATAAGCTGTACTCAATCGAAAACGGAGAAAAAGATTTCGAAGAAGAAGCACCCGTAGAGCATCCTTTTCAGTTTATCTCAGGTCTGGGAATGACACTCGAACCCTTTGAAGCCCAGATAAAAGACTTGCAGATAGGCGATAAATTCGACTTTACCATTCCGGCATCAGAAGCTTATGGTGAATATGACGACGACCATGTTATTGACCTCCCCAAAGAAATCTTCATGATAGAAGGAGAATTCGACAGCGACCGTGTAGTGGAAGGCGCCGTCATCCCCTTGATGACTTCTGAAGGTCAACGCATCAATGGAAGTGTAGTAGAAGTAAAGGAAGACGTAGTTGTAATGGACATGAATCATCCACTCGCAGGTTGTGATTTGAACTTTACCGGAGAAGTGGTGGAAAGCCGTCCGGCTACGAACGAAGAGCTTGCTGAAGTTGCCCGTATGATGGGTGGCGGTTGCGGCAGCTGCGGTTGTGGTGACTGTGGCGACGGATGCGGCGACCATGAATGTGGAGGCGGATGCTGCCACTAAAGAATTAAAAATTAAAGAATTAAAAATTAAAGAATCAGACTACACAGTATTAGAGGCCGTAATTTGAACTGTGTCAGCTAAGGAAATGAATAAAATATTAACTTTG
>ENA-OPBE01002040-OPBE01002040.1-human-gut-metagenome-genome-assembly--contig:-NODE-2040-length-15809-cov-2.155643_pt1 | contig 15809 bp, 13 predicted proteins | sample MGYA00241066_ERZ501448 | MGnify/ENA primary metagenome ERZ501448 (study PRJEB25962, sample SAMEA2042585) | human gut metagenome | biome: human gut; feature: human-associated habitat; material: faeces...
CTGCCATACCACGGATTCCAAATAAAATCAGTGATTTTAAAGAGCGGATATCCTCATTGTCATTCCACAGATTGTTCATGTCATAATCGTCTGTGTTGCCACATGGATTCTGACAGGCACTGCAATCCGGTACAATTTTATTTTTCTCTGCTTTGACTTTTGCGATCATCTCTTTTAAAGTCTCATCATTGAAATTCACATTCGTGATCGTTGTAAATAAACCTTCGATGATAATACGGTCGGTATTTTCTGTTTTGGGATTATTTCCACAGGATTTTGCAAGACCGATCAATGCTCCGGTCAGTTCATCCTGTAATTTTGCTGTATTTGCAGATTTGCCACACACACCTGCATTTCCTGTACATCCACTGCATCCCGCAGTCTGTTCACACTGAAAACAAAACATTTTCTGTTCCATATTGTGTAATCTCCTTTTTATGAAATGTTGTAATGTAAAACGCTGATATACAGGGGGCTACCCCTGCACACCAGCGCTTGTTACGAGGTATGTACAGATTGTAATAAAAACATCGTTATTTTTCTGTTGTATTTACAACGCAATATTCATTTTATGCATTATTTGATTGGTAATATTTTCTTTCTGTCCTCTGTCTCATGCACATAACCGATCAGCTTATCAGATACTCCAACCACACGTTCTGTAGCTGCATTGCACTTGCTGACTGTGCTGTCTAACTCATTCATATGCTCGATCGTGATCTGTGCACTCTCCGCATTCTGAGCTGCAAATTCTTTCAGGGAAACCGTCTCCGTCTCAATGTTATCACTGTGATTCTTTAATTCTTCCACCTCAGAGCTGATGCCTTCGATCGCACTTCCGACCTGACCGATTTCACCGTTCAATATTGTAAAGATCTCCTTTGTCTGATCGATCTTCTCATTCTGGAGGCTGACTGCCTCGGATACCTTCTCAGTGATCTCCACGCTCACATTTGCCTTATCCATAAGATCTGCAACAAGCTGGTTGATGCGTTCGGTTGACTCTCTTGACTGATCTGCCAAGGTGCGGATCTGCTCTGCAACAACGGCAAACCCTCTTCCGTGTTCCCCCGCTCTGGCTGCCTCAATACTTGCATTTAATGCAAGCAGGTTGGTCTGATTGGAAATATCTGCAATAATATCGGTAACTGTCTGGATCTGCTGGGCAGAATCATTGGTAAGCTTAGACTGCTCTCTTACATTCTCAATCGCTTCCCCATTCTTCTTACTGATGTCGATCAGTTCTCCCATAATATTTTCAGCAGACTCATTACATTCCTGCATCTTATCTGCACTTGCATTCAAGGCATCGACATTCTCGGAAATCATAGCGATCAGATCGCCGATCGCATCGATCTTCTCTTTCATATCTGCCGTCTGTGCTGCCTGCGTCACAGTGTTATCTGCGATCGTATGCGTTGAATCCTGTGTGATCTTCAAGGAATCTTCCATATCATGAAAGATATTATTAAAATCATCGGATACAGATTTTAATTCTTCTGTTGCTGTTTTGATACCGGAAATCACAGTTGCAAATGAACTGATGGAATCATGTACGGAACGCATCATCAATCCGATGTCGTCCTCACGCTCCATCAGCTTTTTCGCTTTTTCTCCGATCTTCGTCTGCTCCTGTTCATCTTCTGTTTTTCCCTGGGCTATTGTAAGAAACTGGTTCAGCAGTGATTTCACAACCCAGAATACGATCCCAAAAATCACAACACTGACCGCACTTACCAGCACAACTGCAATCAACGTGCTGATGATTCCATTCTTTAACATTTCCAATACAAGCACCTGCCATAAAACAATGACAAGCAACAATGCAAATATCGGTTTTAAGGCTTTCCCCCAGGCCACTTTACTGTTATCCTGCTCCATAATTATCCGAAACCTCCGTGTTCATCAAAGTTATACATATTTTACCATATTTTTCATGCTTATGGTATCCGAATTTACTGATTTTTCATATTTTCTTTGACTATTTCCAAGAAATACTATACAATGCAATCGTTTGAAATACGATGGAAAAGGAGAATCCCAAATGAAAAAAATAGCTTTTTTTGATATAGACGGAACTTTAACTTCCGAAATCGACGGTTCTATACCACAGAGTGCCATCACTGCGATACGAAAAGCCAGAGCAAACGGAAACCTGATGTTTTTAAATACCGGAAGATGTATCCAGAACGTGGAGCCACGCTTTCAGGAAGTCGGCTTTGACGGATTTGTCTGCGGATGCGGCACTGATATTTACTGCGGCGGAAAGAATCTTTTACATGTCACACAGTCCCATGAAATTACAATGGAACTGTTAAAAGCAGCAAGAGACACCAATGTGGACATTGTTTTCGAATCATCCACTGCGGTTGCTTATGATCCGGTCCGTCCGGTCATTCATCCGGATGCCGTGGCACAATATGACGCTTTCGTGAAACGCGGTTATACAATGCCAACGGATCTGGAGTCACCGGATTTTACCTGTGATAAATTTGTTATCTGGTTTCAGGACAAAGAGCAGCTGCAGGCTTTCCGAAAGATCAGCGACGTACATTTCAACTGCATTGACCGGGGCGGCACATTCCGGGAATTTGTCCCTCACGGCTACAGCAAAGCAACCGGAATCCAGTTTGTCCTTGATCATTACAATCTGTCAAAAGAGGATGCCTATGCATTCGGAGACAGCAACAATGATCTTCCGATGCTCTCCTATCTCCCGAACAGTGTTGCGATGGGAAATGCATACCCGGCTTCTCTTTTTGACCGGGTGTCCTTTGTCACAAAAAAAGCGAGCGAAGACGGTATCGCCTTCGCTCTGGAACATTTTTCCTTTCTTTAGGGCTGCATCCTGCAGCTCTTTTCTTATAAATACTTTTTCAGATCATCTGCCGTTGCACGCATCTTATCTACTGCCTGCTGTACCTGCTCTGCAAACTGGAGATTCTGTTCACTCATGCCATGTACCTGTTCTGCACTTGCGGTCACTTCCTCTGTTGCAGCAGACAACTGGGATATATTTTCCACGATCTTATTATTAGACTCAGAAAGTCCATCCACCTGCCGGTTTACTTCCTCGATATGATCGATCAGATCTGTCATATTACGGTTCAATATCTCAAATGTCTCAGATGCTGCAACGATCTTCTGATTCTGGCTCTCAACGGCCTCTACAGATTCTTCCACAGAAGAAACTACTTCATTGGCATTCTCATTCAGCTCATTGACGATTCTCGTGATCTGCTCCGTAGAATTCTTTGTCTGCTCTGCAAGCTGTCTGATCTGTTCTGCCACGACAGCAAATCCGCGGCCTGCCTCACCGGCTCTTGCACTTTCGATCGATGCATTCAGTGCAAGAAGATTCGTCTGGCTGGAAATATTTAAGATCATTCCTGCAATCTCTTCCACTTCTTTTGTTTTGTTCTGAAGCTTTGTCATTGCGGTCGTCACTTCGTGGTTTGTATTCGTGATCAGTTCTGACTGTGTCCTTAATTCTTCCATTACACGGATATTTTCCTGAATACTCTCGTTGGAATTCATTGCAATATCCACCATCTGCTTTGAACTCTCTCCGGTTACACCAATTGCATCCTGAATGGAATTGGTCATTGTACTCTGTTCTTCAATGCTGCATGCTGTTTGTTACAGATTCTGTCACGCCAACCAGCTTTTCGATCAGTTCACCGCTCTTTACAGATTCTGTCTGGATAGATTGTGAAATGCCAAGCACCCCTTCCAGTACCCGTTTTTCCTTCTCATGTTCTTCTGCGATAGAGCCAAGTGCATCATCATTAAACATAATCGTGATATCACCGATTTTTGCGATGATAAAGAGAATTCCAAGCACACCCCAAATACCACAGATGGTATCCACATCTATCACATTAATTCCCTTGACAGACTGTACAACAGTCACAAGGATATATAAAATTCCAAGTCCAATTGAGGTTCTCCTTAATCCCTTTTTATCATAATAAGGAATCTGTAATGCAAGAGAAACAATCAGTATATAGGTAATAAAATGCGCATCTGTCTGCATACCAATCAGCAAATACTCAATTCCCATCTCCATGGTTACCGCCACTTTTAACTTGCTTGTTGCCTTATTCCTGCAATAAATAACCGCGTTCACCACGGTAAATGCAAGTAAAACAACCGTATTTCCATAGACGGTCACCGTCTTGATGTTATGATTCATCTGTTTCATCCACAGATACAACAAAATCAGTGCCGCCATAAAGATCGTGGCTCCCATATATATTCTATTCATTCTCCGCAATCGTTCCGAAATGTCATTATAACGATATTTATTTTCTTCCATTGTTTTTCGTTAACTCCTCTCTTGTTATCATGTAAGCCTTTTCACAATATAGCATATTATACCTTATTTTTCCAAAAAATTCCATAGTATTTTCTGCATAATATGCATATTTTTTTCAGATACGCCACCTGCTTCAATAAACGATCTTATCGCGTCCGGTCTCTTTTCCCTGATATAACTTCTCATCTGCCCTGCGGATCGCCATTTCCATACCATCGTTCTTATCGTACTCTTCCAGTCCAAACGTCATGGTAATGCGGATCTCCTCATTTTCATACGACACCGTCAGCCTGTGGATCTCGTCATAAATCTCCTGCAACACATCATATGCCGCATCGCCGTTTCTGCCATAAAATACAAACAGGAACTCCTCGCCTCCCCAGCGGCACACCCTTCCATATGTTTTCATTTTGTCCATGAAAAGTTCAGCCACTGCCTTTAACACTTCATCACCTGCATCATGCCCATAGGTATCATTGATCCTTTTAAAGAAATCAATATCTGCAATGGCGATCGATACAAAGCCTGCATTTCCTATTTCATAATCATACTCCACTGCACGGATATATTCCCACATGCTCCGGCGGTTCCAAAGACCGGTAAGTGCGTCAACAGAAGCGATCTTTTGCAATTTTGTATTATACCGTACAAGCTTCTGTTCCATTTTCTGGGCATCCTTCGTAAATATGATCATAATAGCGGTGATCTGCGCAAAAATAAAAATGGTATTTAAAATCTGTATCAGAACACTTATGCCGGGATCCAGCGGGCTGTACGGTTTGAAATTCCGGGCGTAGGCATACAAAGCCAGACGGAGTGCCCATGCTCCGACCGCAGTCAGCACTTTTCTCCGCTCTCCTGCAGTACTCACCGTAAAGTTCAGCGCAAGAAATGCAAACAGATAATGCTGTACTCCGCAGTCCCAGCCAAACATCACAATAAACAGGATGATCCACACGATCATAAGTATCTGTGAGATCCACGCTGACTCTCTTGTGTGATTCCAGTACGTTGTGTAAAAAGATAACACATAGCATACTCCGCACACCAGACAGCCACCCACATTCATCCAGTCGCCCATGCTACAGAAAACTGCCATAAGGCAGAGAAAATATCCAATGAAGATCAGCGCACTGATACGCAGTGTCACCGCTGTTTTCTTTGTTTCATTCTCATTCTTTACATCTTCAAAAATCAAATCAAGGATCTTGTTCATTTTCCCTTTCTCCGTTGCTATTTTAGGACTGTCTCATTTATGTCATCCTTTCTCCTACAAAAATAGTACTTTTTTACAGATATAAAGTCAACTTATTTCTGACAATTTTTGACTGAGAATCCGAATTTTTATTTTGACTACTATGAATATTTCTTTTTACTTTTCATTTAAAGTACGCATGGAATTTAAGATTGCGATGACAGAAACTCCTACATCCGCAAATACGGCCTCCCACATATTCGCCATACCAAGTGCGCCGAGGATCAGAACAAGTGCTTTTATTGCAAGTGCAAACACAATGTTCTGTTTTACAATGCGGAGTGTCTTTCTTGCAATCCTAACAACCGATGCAATCTTTGTCACATCATCATCCATCAGGACAATATCTGCTGCTTCGATCGCCGCATCGGAGCCCATACTTCCCATTGCAATTCCAATGTCCGCTCTGGTGAGTACCGGAGCATCATTGATTCCATCTCCAACAAATGCAAGACGCTCTTTTTGCTTTTCGGCTTTTAAGAGTGCTTCCACCTGCTCTACTTTACCACCCGGTAACAGTTCTGCATGTACCTCATCAATACCAAGTGTCTGTGCCACTGTCTCTGCTGCCTCTCTGCGGTCTCCGGTCAGCATGACTGTATGTCTGACACCTACCTGTTTCATATCGCGGATCGCCTCTTTTGCTCCGTCTTTAATGGTGTCGGAGATGACAACCGCTCCTTCAAACACACCATTGCATGCCACATAAACAACGGTTCCCATGCTCTTGCAAGATGTATAGAAAATACTCTCTGACTTCATAAGTTTTTCGTTTCCGAGTAATACGGTCTTTCCGTCGATCACAGCTTTGATTCCGTGTCCTGCGATCTCCTCTGTGTTTGTCACACGGTTTAAATCCAGCTCTTTTCCGTAAGCTTCGCGGATGGAATTTGCAATCGGATGATTGGAATAACCCTCTCCCAATGCAGCAAGTTCGATCAGTTCCTCTTTGGAACCGTTTTCGGTGATGACATCTGTCACTTTAAACTCGCCTTTGGTCAGTGTTCCGGTCTTATCAAAAACAATTGTGGTCATCTCTGCCACTGCCTCTAAATAGTTGCTTCCTTTTACAAGGACACCGATCTTAGACGCTGCACCGATTCCTCCGAAGAATCCTAAAGGAACGGAGATTACCAACGCACATGGGCAGGAAATAACAAGGAAAATACATGCTCTCTGAATCCATTCTGCAAATCCACCGCCAAGAATGATTGGTGGAAGGAATGCAAGTACAACTGCCGCACAAACCACGATCGGCGTATAGTATTTTGCAAACTTTGTAATGAAGTTTTCTACATGTGCCTTTTTGCTGCTGGCATTTTCAACCAGTTCCAGAATCTTCGCAACTGTAGAATCATCAAACTCTTTCGTTGTGCGCACCTTAAGAAGTCCGCTTCCATTTACACAACCGCTGATAATCTCGGAACCTTCTGTTACTTCTCGCGGAACCGACTCTCCGGTCAGTGCAGAAGTATCTACAAAGGATGTTCCCGATACAACCACACCATCGAGAGGAACTCTCTCTCCTGCTTTGATGACGATCTCTGTACCAATCTCTACATCATCCGGATCAACCTGTTTGAGCTTTCCGTCTTCTTCAATATTCGCATATTCCGGACAGATATCCATCATTGCACTGATTGACTGGCGGGAACGGTTGACTGCATAACTCTGGAATAACTCCCCGATCTGATAGAACAACATAACCGCTACCGCTTCCGAATATTCCTTTACTCCAAGTGCACCAAACGTTGCTATACACATCAGAAAGTTCTCATCAAATACCTGACCATGACTGATATTGCGCACAGCCCGGTAAATGATGTCCCATCCCACGATCAGATAAGGTATCATAAATAACAAAAACTGCACCGGAATTTCGGACTGAAATTCCAGTTTTCCCATATGTTCCAGTACAAAAAGAGGAACATAAATAACTGCCGCTGCGATAATACGGTACAGCATTATTTTCTGTTTTTTCATCATAGAAGCCTCTCCCCTTTCATACCTTTTCCGGTTTTACAGCTGAATCTGGCAATCCGGCTCTACCTTCTTGCATACAGCAACGACTTCCTGCATGATCTCATCAAATCTTGCATCATCTGCATCAATCGTAAGCTTCTGCATCATAAAACTTACCGTTGCATCATTTACACCATCAATTTTTTTGATTGCATCTTCCATTTTTGCTGCACAGTTTGCGCAATCAAGGTCTACCATTTTAAATTTTTTCTTCATCTTTCTTTCCTCCTGAAAAATTTTCTCTCACTGAACATATGAGCAACTGTTCATATGTTCATAATAACTCTGTAATAGAAATCCGTCAAGCAGTTTAGATAACATTTTTTATTTTCTACAATTTCAAAAGAATATACCTCTCCAGAACGTATTCCCTTTTATTTATCAGAACGCTCTATCAGAATTTTCTGACAGAAAAACAAAAAGAAGAACCCGGATTTTCCCAGATTCTTCTCAAATTTATATTTTGTTCTTTACTTTTCAAGCAGCTCCAAAATAGGATGCGACATTAGGAACAGATAATACTCCATCGCTTCATCCGCCGACAGATGAATATCCCGGCTGGTCAGCCAGTATTTGAGTCCGGTTACAACGGTAATCGTATGGAACTCCAGAAAAATCTTTTTGTCTTTTATTCCCTGAAGCTTCTCAAGCTTGATCTTATGTCTGCCCACCATCTCTTCGATCAGCTGACGGATCTTCTTTTCAAGAATTTCCTCAAACCCATTCTGACCGGTCGCTTCAAATGCTTTCTGATAATAAATCCGGTCTTTCTCCATCTTTCGGAACAACAGATAAATGGCTTCTCTTTCCATCCCGTCTTCGGTCATCTCACGGATATGCTGAAAAACCTCCGTCTCCAGAAGCCATTCCATCACTTCATACTTATCCTGAAAGTAATTATAAAAAGTCGGTCTAATGACTCCCGCCTGATCTGTGATCATTTTAATCGTTATCTTATCAAAAGATCCTTTTATCAGTAGTTCCTTAAAGCTTTCCGCAAGCAGGATTTTTGTTAATTCTCTTTTTCTTTCCATGTGTTGTCCTCTTTTTCCTGCCCATTTCTCTTGACGAATATTCTATCACAAACAAAACACTTTTTCAAACCGCTTTTTTTCTGTTTTTTTACTGCTTTTCCACGCGTTTTTTGTAATTTGTGTAACCCTTCTGCTGATGCGGATGCTCTTTCCATAGTTGATCTGCCGTTTTTTTCCACTCACAGGCATAAGCTTTGCACTTACTGCACAAATGTTCCGCACTTTCCGGTGACTGCAGATCGGTCGATTTTGCACCGGTCTCTTTGATCATTTCCTGAAGAATCTCCGGATTTTCAAGCATCGGGCAAGGACGCAAATGATTGCTATTAAAAGGCTGCCGGTCTCTGTATGCCATAAAGAGTGGCTGTTTCAGAGCTTCCAGCAGAGTGACTTCCCGAATATTTGCAGAAGAGTAGTGAATAAATACACATGGTTCTACATCTCCATTCGCATTGATATGGCAGTAGTTTCTTCCACCTGCGATACAGCCTCCGACAAATTCTCCGTCATTCTGGAAATCCATTGCATAAATCGGCTTTCCACCTGTTGCACCGCGGATTTCTCTTACCCGGTGATACATATATTCTCTCTGTTCCTTTGTCGGGAGCAGATCCGGTGCTGCATCATTTCCAACCGGCATATAATGGAAATACCATGCATAACGGCATCCTTTTTCAATGATCATATCCAAAAATTCATCGGATGTAACCGTCTCAATATTGGCTCTTGTATAGCAGATCGATGTTCCAAAGATCTGTCCATGAGCTTTCAGAAGATCCATCGCATGCATGACTTTTTCATAGACACCTTTTCCACGACGACCATCATTAACTTTCTCATATCCTTCCAGACTGATGGAAAGAGTCAGATTTCCTACCCGTTCCATCTCATTACAAAATTCTTCATCTACAAGCGTTCCATTCGTAAATGCATGGAATTCGCAGTCATTGTGCTTCTCACATAACCGGATAATATCTTTTTTTCTCACAAGCGGTTCTCCGCCGGTAAGCATATACAGATAAATACCAAGCTCCTTCCCCTGCGTGATCACACGATCCATATCTTCAAAAGACAGATTCAGCAAATGTCCGTATTCTGCTGCCCAGCATCCGGTGCATTTCAGATTACAGGCACTCGTCGGATCCATCAGGATCAGCCACGGTACATTACACTGATATTTTTCTCTTGCCTCATGCATCACTTTGGTTCCATAAAGCATTGCATCAAATCCAAGGTTCAGCGCTGTCGTCTTTAATACATTCGGGCTTACCTCATCAAATAAACGGTTCAGATACTGCATCCACTTATTTTCAGGATCCTGGATCATTTTTCTTGCTGCTTCATATGACTCCGGTTTAAACCGGTCTTTTGCGAAACTTTCCGTCAGATCTACAACCTTCAGAAGTGCTTTTGTTCTGTCGTCATTCTTATTTACATACTTTAAAACTGCATCTGCTGCCACGCTGAATGCTGCTCTCTGTGCCTGAAATTTTAAACCTGCCATTTTTTTCACCTTTTCTCCGGAAGTTCCCGGTCCTTTCTTTCGTCTTTTTTTCCTCAATTTAACCTTCTATTTTATCAGCATATACCAGCTTTCTTATAGTATCCTGATTTCTTATAGTTGTCCTTCCTGCCTCTTACATCAGCCGGATCAGAAGTTCAATTCCTCCGATCAGAAGCAGACAGCCACCAACTGCCACAATTTTCTTTCTTGCCTGACACCCTGCCCACCATCCGGCATATAGTCCGGCAATCACACTGACCGGAGTGATCAGAAGAATCACTATAAACGTCTTAAAAAAAACTGTATCCAGGAATCCAAATCCAATTCCTGCTATAAATACATCAAGGCTGGTAATTGCCATCCACATTGCAAACTGCCTCGATTCCAGTCTTTCTGCCTTTCGCTCTTCTATTTCTTTTCCTCTTGCCGCTTTGACGATGAGATAAATGCCCAGTCCAAGAAAAATCGCAACCGATATATATTTCCAGTCATTGGCCGCATACTCTGCATTTTTTGAAACAACCGGTATCTTTGCCACAAAATTTCCAGCCGTCAGGCTGATCAGATTCCAGAGCGTGAACCCGCCTCCCAGAATCACCAGACTTTTTTTGTCAACTTCACCAACTACAGCACCTCTGCATAATGCATATGCAAAAACATCCAGCGAAAGACCTGCACCGATTAAAATAATTTCAATCCATGACATAATCTTCTCCTTTCAGCTATGCCTTTTGCAATTTCCTCCTTTTCCAGATATTCTACTCTATTTTTTTTATTTCATTAAGAATCAGCTTTTTTAAACTGTATCTCTGATCAGACATTTTTTGAGATTTGTATTGGACAGGCTACATTTTTGAAATTTTGTATCCTTTGAACTTTCTTCCTTTTAAGTTTTATGGTATAATCTGCAAAGCAGACTTACGGAAAGGAATGGGATGACATATGGAAGATAAAAAAGAACTTACCAAAGATTTGCTGACTCTATCTTTCAGAGAACTGATCCTTAAGATTCCATTTGATAAGATAACGATCAAAATGATCACTGACGGTGCCGGTGTCATACGTCCTACTTTTTATAAGCATTTTCAGGATAAATACGGGATTCTTGAATATATTCTCCAAAAAGAGATCAGGGAAAAAATCGACGTACTCATTGAAAATCACCTGGAAAATGATATTTTTCTGCTTCTCTGTTCCTGTCTTTCTAAAGACCGGGCATTTTATAAAAAGCTGTACCTGATCGAAGGTCCAAATTCTTTTGAAGAGCAGATGTTCCAGTTTATTTATGAACTGATCTTTTTCCTGTTCAACAAATATCCTTTGAAAGCTCCTTCCCGTCTGAAGATTCTGACCAAAGAGAGTCTTGCAAGATTTTATACCTTCGGGCTGGCTGATTCTATCAAATACGCCATAACTCATGATGTCGCTTATGAACCAAAAGAACTGGCTGAAGTTTATGATTATCTGATCCATAACTCTGTGCTGGATCTTGTAGAATATCCGGCACAGGGGAACTAAGAACCTATATAGCAGACAAAAACCCTTACAGCTCTTCTTTTTATTGAAGAACTGTAAGGGTTTCATTCTATCATTGTCTTCCCGAGATCAGTCGATCGTAGCAATTCGCATCATATTGCTTGTATAACTTCTTTCTTTTCCTACATTCGGAGAAGGGATTCCTGCCGTCAGGACAACTACATCCCCCTGCTCTACATACTTCTTTACTTTTGCAAGCTCCATAGCATTCTCGCAGATATCCTCCGTATTGTCATGCTCCAGAGACTTCAGCGGTCTGACTCCCCAGTATATGGACATTCTTCTTAAAGTTCTTTCGTTCGGTGTGATTCCAAGAATCTCCTGTCTCGGTCTTAAATTGGAAACCACCCTTGCAGTTGCACCCGAAACAGTTGGCGTCAGAATACACTTTGCATTCAGATTTGCAGCAGCAAGTACGGAGGAATATCCAATGGCACTGGATACACCGCTCTTTAAATGACCATACTCCTTCTCAAGCATCTCCTCATAATCTAAGTGCTGCTCTGTATTTTCAATGATATGAACCATCATCTGAAGTGCCTCCACCGGGTACTTGCCCTGTGCAGTCTCACCGGAAAGCATCACTGCATCTGTTCCGTCATAAACAGCATTGGCAACGTCTGTTACCTCGGCTCTTGTAGGACGTGGATTCCGAATCATGGAATCCAACATCTGGGTTGCTGTAATAACTGTCTTAAAGTGACTGTTACACTTCTGAATGATCATCTTCTGCAAATATGGAACTTCCTCTGCCGGAATCTCCACACCGAGATCTCCACGGGCAACCATAACACCGTCTGCTGCACGGATGATTTCATCAATATTGTCAATTCCCTCTGAATTTTCAACTTTTGCAATGATCGGAATGAACGGTGCTCCGAGAGACTTCAGATAAGCCCGGATCTCCAGGATACACTCTGCATTTCTCACAAAGGATGCTGCAATAAAATCAATTCCCTGCTCTGCACCAAACTTGATATCTTCTTTATCCTTCTCTGTGATCGCCGGAAGATGGATCGGTACATTCGGCACATTCACACCTTTTCTCTCACCAAGCTCTCCACCGTTGATAATCTCACAGATCAGTTCTTTTTCTTTCTTCTCGACTACTTTCAGTCCGATCAGTCCGTCATCGATCAGGATTGTCTTTCCCTTGCTCACATCATTGATCAGTCCCGGATAAGAAATAGATACGATATTCTCATCTCCTGCCACCTCTTCTGTCGTAAGCGTAAATTTCTTTCCGGCCTCCAGCATGATCTTCTTTCCGTCCTTCAGCAGTCCGGTACGGATCTCCGGTCCTTTGGTATCCAGCAGGATCGCAACATTAGAATGCTCCTCCTCACGAAGCTCCTTCAGAAGATCCATACGGCTTTTCTGCTCTGCATGATCTCCGTGGGAAAAATTGAAACGTGCCACATCCATTCCATTCCGGATCAGCTTTCTCATCAGTTCTTTATCATTCGTATTGGGTCCCATCGTACATACTACTTTCGTCTTTTTCATAGAAACTCTCTCTCCTTTTCATAATTAAATTACTCTTTTATTTGTATCAGATTCTGTATCATCTTCATGGAGCCGGTTCTGACAACAGCTCAGATTTCAGCTCCATCTCTTCTGTCGGTTTCTTACTTTACATGCTCATGCGTAAAAAGATGATCCTGACAATATTCATAATTTCCATTACACTTGGAGCAGAACCGGAACTCAAGGTTCGGATCATCCAGTTCTGTCCTTCCACATACTGCACAACGGTGTCTTGCCCCATTAGAATAAGTCATATGCGGTCTGGACTGCTGCCGGAACTTTGCCTTACGTGCCTGTTCCTTCGGTCCAAATCTTTTTATATTTCTGCTGGAGCAGAAAAAGATCACAAAATTAAGTAAAGAAGCTCCGATCGCAACTTTTACTGCAAGGCTTCCTGTGAAGAAATAATACAGTGCCATTGCTGCATAGACAAGTGCCATCCACTTCATCTTAATCGGCAGAATAAAGTAAAGCATCACTTCCATATCAGGATAAATTGAAGCGAATGCCAGGAAGATCGACATCGTAATATAATTCGTGCTGATCAGTCCGATGCTGGACATCGGAAGTGCAACTCCATAAATAAGATAAAATACTCCGTATAAAATAAATACAGCGATCACAGTAAAGAAAATACCGGAAAAAATATAGACATTATACCGGAATGTCCCCCATGTCCGCTCCAGGGCTGTCCCCAGTGAATAGTACAAAAGTACTAAAAAGAAAAGCGAAAAGAGACTTCCCGTCGGTGGAATCAGTACCCATGAAATAATCCTCCAGATCTGCCCGTGCAGGATATAATACGGTTCTAGTGTAAGATATCTAAGCAGATTCGGTGCAAGATAATAAACCGCAAACCCGATGACATATCCTGCCAACAGATAAACCGTCAGGTTTGGAATCGCATAACGTCCGAATTTTCTTTCTAATTTGTCAAGCCAGTTCAATACATTAACTCCTTTTTTTACCAAAATTGTTCTTCTACCATACATCAGTCATTGTACCGTCCGGGCTTTATTTTGTCAAACCAATGTTATTATTTTCCTTAAGATTTAACAAGTTCTTTATGAATATTTCAGAATCATGAACAACAATTACAATTGTCTTTTCCCTTCGGATGTCGTATAATGTTATGTATTGCGAATCTGTAAACGCATTTAATAAGAAGTAACTCATACATATATCATAGACCATTACGAAAGATTGGGGATAGTAACATGAATTCAAAAGAACTCTATACTTTGGGAATCGATATTGGTTCCACGACCGTTAAGATTGCCATTCTGGACAACGAGAACGAAGTGCTTTTCTCTGATTATGAGCGTCACTTTGCCAATATTCAGGAAACTCTGTCAGATCTTCTCGGACGTGCCATTTACAAACTCGGACCGATTCAGGTCTCTCCTGTTATCACAGGAAGTGGCGGACTGACACTTGCCAAACATCTTGGCGTACCTTTTGTGCAGGAGGTCATTGCTGTATCTACAGCTCTGCAGGATTACGCTCCACAGACTGATGTTGCGATCGAGCTTGGCGGCGAGGATGCCAAGATCATCTATTTTGAAGGCGGAAATGTCGAGCAGCGTATGAATGGTGTCTGTGCCGGTGGTACAGGTTCCTTTATCGACCAGATGGCATCTCTCCTCCAGACCGATGCATCCGGTCTGAATGAATATGCTAAAAATTATAAGGCTCTTTATTCGATTGCTGCACGCTGTGGTGTATTTGCAAAGACGGATATCCAGCCGCTGATCAACGATGGTGCTGCCAGAGAAGACCTTGCTGCATCCATTTTCCAGGCGGTTGTCAACCAGACGATCAGCGGACTTGCCTGCGGAAAACCGATCCGTGGACATGTCGCTTTCCTGGGCGGACCGCTTCATTTCCTTTCAGAACTGAAAGAAGCTTTCATCCGTACACTGAAACTGGATGACGAGCATATTATTGCACCGAACCATTCTCATTTATTTGCTGCGATCGGTTCTGCTCTCAATTCCAAAAAGGATACTCCGATGGCTCTTCTTGAAATGCAGAAGCGTCTTGAAGGAAAGATCAAGATGGAATTTGAAGTGGAACGTCTTGATCCTCTCTTTGCAACCACGAAAGACTATGAAGAATTTTCCGCACGCCATGCACAGCATCAGGTTCCGGTAAAAGATCTTGCAACCTACAGAGGAAAGGCATTCCTTGGAATCGATGCAGGTTCTACCACCACAAAAGCTGCCCTGGTCGGAGAAGACGGTACTCTTTTGTATTCTTTTTATCATAATAATGAAGGAGATCCGCTTGGCACAACCATTTCTGCCATCAAGGATATTTATGACCAGTTGCCGGAAGGTGTGGAGATTGTCCACTCCTGCTCTACCGGTTACGGTGAGGCACTGATCAAATCCGCACTGATGCTGGATGAGGGAGAGGTGGAAACAGTATCCCATTATTATGCAGCCTCTTTCTTTGAACCGGATGTAGATTGTATCCTTGACATCGGTGGACAGGACATGAAATGTATCAAGATCAAGAACCAGACTGTAGACAGTGTCCAGCTCAACGAGGCATGTTCCTCGGGCTGCGGCAGCTTTATCGAGAGCTTTGCCGTGTCGATGAATATGGACG
>ENA-OPBE01002042-OPBE01002042.1-human-gut-metagenome-genome-assembly--contig:-NODE-2042-length-15794-cov-2.301417_pt1 | contig 15794 bp, 5 predicted proteins | sample MGYA00241066_ERZ501448 | MGnify/ENA primary metagenome ERZ501448 (study PRJEB25962, sample SAMEA2042585) | human gut metagenome | biome: human gut; feature: human-associated habitat; material: faeces...
TAAACTGACCGTCTTCTCCCATTGACTTAGGAGACAAGCCTGTAAGATCACCATTAGCATCCTTCGCAAGTTTCTTGTCATAATAAGGAATACTTGTTTTTACTTCTTCTATGATGCGTTCGTCCACGATATCACGGCAGGGTATATTGGCACCGACATGTTTTGTCACATAATCATAAGCATCATTAGCTGATGTAATTTTGATATAAGGCATTGCAAACGGCTCATAGCTCCGCATATTCTCAGTATATCCCTCTGTATTTGGCTGACTCTCGATTTGGATACCACCATTCCAGTTATCTTTCGTAATTTCCGGATAGCCTTCCATAACGTTACCATCAGCATACACGCGACCGTATACCTTATAATTCAGTTTACTGCGTCCGGCTTCCGGTTTCAGAATACGGCAGCCTACCGTATTATTCTTTGGAGTAGCAGGACCGGGTTTATAATAGTTATTGATCATATTGAACATGGCGGTATAATCGCCACCATCAGAAGAACGATGCACCCAATTAAATACTACATTATTAACGAAGTTGAATACTCCATTCCAGCCTACAGACGGATTGCGACCAGAGTTGCTGGCCCAAAGGTTACGCATAAATGCACAGTTCTCACCTCCCAGCGTACTACCGAATGCATGATTATAGGTATCCAGAGCTTTTGCAGAAATTGTATTCTGAATAGTCACATTGACTGTCGGAAGTTTCAAGTCCTTGCTTTCATATTGGCCTTCACTCGGATCGTACATATGACGATAGAAAGAAATATTTTCGTCCAGTCCCCATGTACATGAACAGTGGTCTATCATGATATTACCAATCGGATTACCACCGAAAGAGTCGTCACGATGCCATACTTTTGTTTCTCCACGACGGAATCTCATATGACGTACAACTACGTCGTGTGTATCCACCCAAAATGATTCTCCGGCAATGCAGACACCATCACCCGGTGCTGTCTGTCCGGCAATAGTAACGTAAGGTGCTCGAACAATAATCGGAGATTCCAGACGAATGATACCAGCCACATTGAATACAATAATACGTGCACCACCTGTCTCACAAGCTTCGCGGAATGAACCCGGACCACGATCATTCAGATTAGTAACCGTAATTACTTTACCTCCACGACCACCAAAACTATACATTCCACCTCCTTCAGCACCCGGAAACGAGGGAATTCTAGCTTGTGGCAAATCATAGGGACGACCAGCCCATGAGATATAAGGACGTCCTTCTTTTGCTTCTTTCAGTACTATAGGTAACGCTTTCTCCCATGCTTCATCAGAACGTTTCCGTTCCTCGGTCATCATCTTTGTATAATTCGCTTTGGCTTCGTCAGTTATCTGCGGGTATTGTGCCCATACAACGGTCGGAGTCAACATTGCAGCTGCAAAAGCTACTAAAAGTACATGTTTCTTCTTCATTTTTATTAGGTTTTGTGAGATTGATCATTCTAAAATACAATAATAAGACGTAAAACAAGGAAATATGTAATCAGAAAATATAATATATTTTTCTATTCTAACTTTAAATACAAAAGGACCACTTATTCCTTAATATTCTTTTCAAAAGATCAAAGTGATAAATGGTCCTTAGGTTTATTTCAGAATGAACATTCTTCAGATCAAGTAATTATTTTGATAAACGAATTCACTTTGCCAAAGGATCAAAGGTACCATCAGCTCCACCTCTCCAATAGTCGCCCCATCCTATATTTTGTTCTAATGACACATTGTTTTGCATCGCATTCTTCTTAAAACCTAAGATATAATAATAAGGTTTAAATGTTGGAAGAATAGTTTCATCATTACCGTCAGTACTAAGATTTTTACGTTTAAAATGTTCTTGATAAAACTGAGCCAATGCCTTAACCTTTGCATCTGCATATGTTATTTCATCATCGGCTGATTCTGTACAAGTTATATCTTCAGTCAAACTTAATGCTGTCGGACGTTTATTCCATAATTCATCATAGGTTTCTTTTATTGTTTTATCTTCATTGTAGACATTATTACTTTTAGCAGCAATAAAATTTTTTGCATAAACCTCAATCCGATGTCTTCTCTGACCATTCAATGGTTCAACTCCTAAATAGTTACATGTATTGCCATTAAAACCTGTAAGTTTCCAAGTCGATTTCAGTGCTTCTTGCCCCACTCCACCATCAAATAACATCCAACGTCGCACATCGTGGAAACGTTTACCTTCATAAGCAAGTTCTATTTGACGTTCATAAAGTATAGCCTCAAATAGTTTAGCACGATCATTAAAAATAGCTGGATCTAATCCACAATTATCTGTATATCCTACACGCTTACGAATTCGTTTAAGAGCATTCACTGCCTCGTCAAAATGATTTGCCCCACAAGCAGCCTCCGCATAATTCAATAATACTTCGGCAAAACGTATTTCCATATATGGAGCAGCAGACTGTCTGAATCCATTACCTGAAGTCTTTTCAAAGATATATAAAGGATTAGAATTGAGTGCTAAATCATCTGTACGCTTACGCAAATAAATCCCCGTATTTTTGGTACCTAGACAATCAGCTGCATAGCCTGACTTAGAGTTACTATTACGATCATCTACATTATCATACCAACAATAATTCCACAACTTGTAATTATTCCCTGTAGTATACCCATTAATGCCATAAGGTAATTGACCTTTTTCACCAAAAGATTTCAAGTCATCACTATCAAACTTCCATTCTACACCAGGGAACGCAAAAGTGCGATAAAATCTTGGATCGCGGTTTAAAAAGAAAAGTTCTTGATTATAATCATAAGATCCATTCATGTCATTTGGTTTCTTCCCATCCGCCATTGGAAAAAGATCAACCATTTCTGCAGTGGGAGTCATACCACCCCCACCTCCAGCATTAGCTGGGCGAAGAGAATGTTCCCATCCATTCCATTTTTCAAGCTGTAAGTGCTCGGCTGGTGATACATTATTATATAAAGTTACTAATACTGCCTCAGAAATAGTTCCTCCACCACCTTCTGAGCCAATATAATCGGAAAATATCTTTCCCCAACCTGCTGCATTCTTTCCTGAATTATTTTCATAAGCCAATCCAAAATTACCTTCTTCCAGTTTCTTCACAGCAGCTAAATTAGTTTGATATGCGGCTTCCCACCGTGTTACATCATCTGCCCGGTTAAATAGTGGACTAGCATATAATAATTCTACACGACCTTTTAATGCCAATGCTGCTCCTGACGTTATGCGACCAAAATTTTTATTTTCTGAGTCCCAACGTGCTGGCAAATAATTGGCAGCAGTCTGCAGATCCTTACAAATAAAATCAATGCATTCTTTTGTTGACGATCGTGGAACAACCAAATGAATACCTTCACTGTCTCCTATTATCGGATTTTGCACATTATCAATAATAGGTACGCCACCATACATCATTACCATTAAATAATAACGCCATGCACGAAAGAAATATGCTTGTCCCAACAATAATTGCTTTTGTTGTTCAGTCAGGCTTTCACTGCCAATCACCCCTTCAATCATGTCGTTACACTCACGAATACGTACCCAAGGAGAATAATTGTTATCTATATTGAAATAATCAGTAACAGTCTCATAATCAAGAGGAGAATTGGGATCCATCAAACCTGATATACCTCCATATTCTTCTGTACATTTCGAATATTGATCACTTGTTCCCGTACTTGGCATATCACCCATAGAACCAGTCAGATCAGATCCGCCTGTAGCACTTGGCAACATGATGTAATATAAGTAAGCTATACGGTTATCAGCCGACTCATAGTTTTCGTAAATGGTAGTACCATTAAAACTTCCATATAATTTTTTGTCTTCCAAAAATTGATCGCTACAACCTGTAAAGATGGCAGCTGTTATGGTCAATAATGCAATTGAACCATACTTATTTATTTTCTTCATCATTGTATTCAAATTATTAAAATGAAACATTAACACCTAACGTGAATTTACGTAAGTTTGGATAATATCCATAGCTTCCCGCCCAAGAAGCCCATGCTCCTTCTGGATAAGGGTTTAGGAAGTTAAATACATTCTGGCAAGTAAGATTGAAACGACAACTACTAATACCAATTATTCTTAGCCATTCTTTAGGCAATGAATAAGCTACTGTCATATTACGTAACTGCACTGTTGCTACACTTACTTTCCAAAAAGTAGAGGGTGCACCATTTACGCTACTATAGCGAATATTCGGGTATTTTGCATTTCTGTTTTGTGCTACAGTTACTATATTATTAGCGTCATAAATATCCTCATATACAAACATATCTTTCCACATTGCCGACACATTACTATATTCAGAGTAACTTTCTTTACGCATAGTTGTAGGAACTAAGGAATATGCTCCCCAACTTGCACCAAACTGCGCACTAATAGAAAAATCTTTATAAGAGAAACCGAAATTTAAAGTTCCACCGTAAGGATTACTAGCACGGTGAGAAATTTTTATATAATCTTGTTCATCAACAATACCATCTGCCGGACCAAAAGTTCCAGTTGATTCATCATATTGTCCACGTACATCCTTATAAATCAGCATACCAGGATGTACATTTTCTTTTGTATTTCCTAAATATTTAGTAATACTATATTTATCAAAGTACTCATTAATTTCCTGATAACTACGGAACATACCTATACATTCATAACCCCATAGTCCTCTATCAGAACGTTCATTTCTCACTAATTTATCAAAATCATATGCAGCCTTCCAACCTGTCTCTCTGATTTTATTATCATTGTATCCTGTTGTAAGCTTTACCCAATATGACATGTCTTTTCCAATTTTATCCTTCCATCCTAATGACAATTCAACACCATATGTATCTACCTCACCAAAGTTTTCTGGAGCAGGCTGTATTCCTACCGTATTCGGATAATAAGAAGTTCCTTGATGTGAAGCAAACATTTCACGGCCCATATCATAATAGAAGTCCAAATTAGCGCTCATTCGATTCTTCAAAAAGGCCATATCAATACCAAAATTAGTTTTATAAGTCTTATCCCAATGTACATCAGGATTTACTCCTTGTTTCGGCATACGAATCGTAGCACTTGTATTTGTACTAGAATTAGTTCCAAAGATCGGTCCTTTGTCTGGATTACGGGTGTAAAGCTGAGTCCAAAGCCAAGCATTCACATTATCTTTACCAAGAATACCAAACGAACCACGTATCTTCAAAAAGTCGATTTTTGTCTTGTCTTTATCAAACCATTTTTCATCTGAAATAACCCAGCCGGCAGACCATGAAGGGAACATTCCCCAATAATTCTGAGGAGCAAATTTGGCAGAGGCATCAGAACGGAGCATAAACTCAAACAAATATTTATCATCATATGAATAATTCACACGACCAACATAAGAAAGCATACCAGACTCACTGCGGTTAAACGTTACAGTTTGAGCAAAACCTTCTGCATTGGAATCCACAGAACTAGATTGGCCATCTGTAAAAGGTAATGGGTCTGTAAGACTACCATTCAAATCTTCCCATTCTGATTCTGCTTTTTCAATAGAGAACAAACCACTGACATAATGCTTACCAAACTGACGTGCATAGCTTACTGTTAAGTTCATTTGATAACTATCTGAGCGATTCATACTACGCCCCAAAGAGTTGCCATTATTCAACTCATACAATCCCAATGTATTAGCATTGTATTCAATCTCGTCACCAACATAAAGGTGACCACCGCTGCCACCACGGGATATAAGGCGATATACATCGATTTTTGTACCGATAGTATTTGTTTTTCCTGTACTTATATTTTTTGAATAAGAAGCTTTTACCTTTAAACCACGTAAGTATTTACTCCAACCAAAATCATACTCTAATGAACCGTTAAGAGAAAAATTCTGATTCTGATTCTCAACATTATCTGACGCATTCTGTACTGCTGCAAAATTATACTTCTGCTGATCACTTGGATTAGTTATATTTTCCATACCTGAATGAAAAATATAATATCCATTTACTTGATCAGGCACATAAGGTACATGTAACATTAAAGATTCAAAATCACCATCAGAGCCACCACCTTTTACATTTTTAGGTTTATTTGTCTCTCCATAATTACCAGATACCTGCAAAGAAGCTTTCATCCATTTTGAAATATTAGCATTTACACCAGCACGATAGTTCCAACGATTATAGTCCAAGCGCCCTATATTACCTTCTTGCTGATAATACGAAACACCACCGAAATAAGTTGCTTTTTCTGTTCCCCCGCTAATGTTGACACTATGACGCTGCGTCAAAGCCGCACTCCATTCTTTATCTAATAAATTATAATTCATACCCTTCATTGCCTCCAACTCATCAGATTGAAAAAGTTGTACCCTCAAGTCATCGGATTCTTGATCCTTAGTAGCAGTATTAGCAGCACGAGCAGCATTGTATATACGACCGTAATCATAGGCATTTAGCATCTTCGGTAACATCAATGCATCTGTATAACCAAACTGTCCTGAATAAGAAATTTTGGGAGCACCTACTTTTCCTTGTTTAGTCTTAACCAGCACAACACCATACGCAGCACGTGCTCCATATACAGCCGCTGCAGCATCCTTTAAAACAGTCACATTTTCTACTTCATTTATATCTAAATTATTGAAAGCACCTTCATCTGCAATAAAGCCATCAATAACATATAGTGGAGTAGGGCTTGCATTACCTCCTAAATCAGAACTTGGAGTAATGGTAGTATTCACTGAACTTTGACGAATCTGTAAGCTTGGTGTACTACCTGGACGCCCACCACTAAGTGATACATGTAAACCATTTATTTTACCAGCTAACGCGTCACCCAAACTACCCACTGACAAATCTTTCAATTCTTCGGTGGAAATCGTTTCAATGGCACCTGTTGCATTACGTAATTTCTGAGAACCATAATCACCAAGTACTACAACTTCATCTAATTTCAGTTGATCTTCTAAAAGTACAATCCTAGGATTTTTTAAATCAGATATAATTTGTGAAGTATATCCAACAAAGGAAACTTTCAATTTGCTTTTTGGAGCAACCTTAATATTAAATTTCCCATCAATATCTGTCACTGTACCTACTGTCCCATTTACCACCATGACAGTAGCACCTATTATCGGTTCACCACTTACATCTACAACAAGTCCAGTTACTGTCTGATTCTGGGCACACAATGGCATAACAAAAGTCAACAGTGTACCGATGAATAAACTGAGAATAATATTTTTCTTATTCATTGTATTTAATTTTTATTATCATACTACTTTACTTACTCTTCAACAAGTGGAAGCCATCGTGGATCACCGGTTCTCTTTTCAAGCTGGCTTGCTCCAGTTACAGTAAAATCACCATTTACAGCATTAATGAAGCCAGGATCTGTATCAAGAGTATTTGTATCATATTTGTCATTACTTTGACTACCATTATACCAATAAGTATTATATTCAAAATTTCTAGACATATTTGCATTACCCATTATTTTATTCGTCATATCTCCTTTACCACAATCTACAAAAATAGTTCTGGAGAAATTTAGTGTTAAGCATGCTTGTCCTCTATAGCTATTCCAATTAGTAAAGTCTTTGCTATAAGCAAGATTGTATACTGTACAATTATAAAAATTAAAAGTTCCATTTGAATATCCAGTAATCTTGTTAGGTCTGTTACCATTTACCTGTGCAAAATAACTTCCATTCTGTACAGTACTACAAAGAGTACTCTCTTTAAATGTTATATTAATAAAACTACCTTTATTAAAATACACAATCGTATTAGACTGATTACATCTAATAAAAGAAGCTTTTACTGTAAAGTTTTCTACACAATATTTTTTCCCTGAATCATATAATAAATGCCTATTAAGGTCATATACATTACAAGACTGAATAACGATGGGATCTTTAATAACGTATTCTCCAGAAGATACTTTTAATTGTTCATTTGGAGTCTTACTTAATCCAATTAATGAAGCATCAGAAGAACCTTTCTCCATTGCATTACAATAGAAATCCATAAACTTTATCTTCAAACCATTCTGTGTTAATATTCTACCACTTTGACCAAATGTAATTTTCGAATGATTAATTTTATTTCCACGAATTGTAACTTTACGTGCTCCAAAATCTATTGGACCTGATATAGTATATTCACCGTTAGCCTCTAATTCATATGCCAACTCTTTTAAAGTGCCATCTTCATTAGGTTCCATATCAGTCTCTGGAAGCGGATTATCAATAAACCATTGAGTCAAATCTACTCCACTAGGAATGGATGCATATGTTTCAAGTAAAGTTGAAAAACTTATTTCACAGGCTTTTTCTGCATCTTTGTTATTAAACTGTTTATTTCCAATGGTTTTAATTAAGAATTTATATTTTGTATCTTCTTCTACTTCCAATTCAACGCTACAACCATCGATAAACTCTCCTTCAACTACAGCTATCGGATTTTCAGGATCATCAACTACATACCAAGAAAACTCATAACCTTCTGCTCCATGCACTACAGGCCATTCAATAGTTGCATTTTCTCCTGTGGCATCAAGTTCCACTTTTACATTCTCCAATTGGGGAGATTCCAGTGTAGCATTTTTCACATCCGACTCAAAAGATTCGTCTTCGTGATACCCTATGGTACAGCTACTTAAAAGAAATAATAACGTAGCGAATAACAGTCCACGTGTTCTTCTTCGTAAAAATAAACGATTACTTTTCATACATTAAATTTAAATTAAACAATACGTTCTTATGTTATCAATATTTAAGTTGAATATTATATACAATAGTCCGTTAAACATTTCATTCACATTTATGCAGTAATGGCTGCAAAACTAATGGCTTCTTTCTACAGTCTTCGATTTATTTCTTTGTTCGGTTTGATTCCTATTATTCAGTTCCCTACTTTGACAGTCAGTTAATCTTGTGAATTGCTTTCCATCTCAATAAAAATTATAAGAAGCTTCCCATGAACTCTTGAATGAAGACATGTTAGTAAACTACTTAAATAATCATAAAATACATATACCACTCTTCTTTTTCTTCATACATAAAAAGGACGTATGATTTAAAGATATGTAATCACATAAAAAGAACAAAAATGAAGTTAATTGGAAATTATATGCAAAAAAAGGCCTCAAGACACTTTTCCTATTAAAAGGAAAGTGCCTTGAGGCCACCTTTTTATGTTAAATTACTTTTTTCCGGGAATCAGAAAAATCTTTTATTCTGCCAATGGGTCGAAAGTACCCATACCACCGTGAGCATAATCTTCCCAACCAATGGTCTGATACAATGTCGCATTAGTTTGCTGTGCACTTTGACGCAATCCAAAGAAATAATATCTGGGTTGGAAATAAGGATTAATGTCCAGCACATTACCATCAAGACTGATATCTTTACGTGAGAAATAGGTATCATAGAATGTACATATACTTGACACAGCCGGATCAAGAATCGTTTCTCCGTCTGCTTCCGTAGCAATCTTCTCATTCAATGTCAGTGCTGCTGGTCGCTCTACGTTTTTAATCGGATCACTGTCATTATTTGCAGACCCGGTACCTTCAACATTGATTTCTATGCGATATCTCTTACCACGTTCATTCATCGGAGTCACACCCAAATAAGTACAAGTATTACCTCCAAAGCCACTCAATGCCCAACTTGCATTCAAAGCACCTTGTCCTACACCTCCGTCAAATAGCATCCAACGACGCATATCATACGCACGTTTACCTTCAAAAGCCAACTCTACCTGACGTTCATACAATATAGCTTCAAACAATTTAGCACGGTCAGTTTCAATCGCCGCATCCAGGCCATAATTATTTGCACTCGTATAGCCTACTCTGCCACGTACGGCTTTCAGCGCCTTGACCCCTTCCGCATGATAAGTGCCGCCCGCACCACAAGCTGATTCTGCCAGATTCAGCAATACTTCCGCATACCGTATCTCCATGTAAGGAGCTGCCGATCGTCTGAATCCCTGCTGATCACCACTGCTGTTATCAGTAAACACATAAAGACTAGTGCCCAAATCAAAATCATCCGAACGTTTACGAACATAGACTCCTCTATTCTTAGTGCCCAGCATATCGGCTGCAAAACCGCTTCTACTCGGATTATTACGCTCATCAGCCGTAGTATACCAACAATAATTCCAAAGTTCATAGTTCGCACCACTGGTATAACGGGTTGGGCATAAACCAGACATCGTTGCTCCTGAAAAATCGACATTGCCACTGTTGAATTTCCACTCTACCCCCGGAAATGCAAATGTACGGTAGAAACGCGGGTCACGATTTAGAAAGAACTTTTTAGGGTCATAATGAACTCCTGATTCCATCGGTTTCTTACCGTCAATCATCGGGAAGATGTCTATTATTTCCGCTGTAGGAGTCTTTCCTCCGCCTCCGTTTATATTTCCTGGTCGGATTCCCTGCTCCCACAAGTTGTATCGGTTGATGTTTTGTGAAGCAATAGGAGACACATTATTATATAAAGTAACAAATACGGCTTCGCTTCCACCTGTATAAGTGGCGAACATTCTGGCCCAATTCTTGGCATTGTCTTCTCCGCCATTGCCTTCATAAGCAAGTCCGAAGTTACCTTCATTCAGTTTAGTGATGGCAGCAAAATTGGCGTCGTAAGCATCTTTCCAACGAGATGCGTCATCGGCACGGTTAAAAAGTGGACTAGCATAAAGCAACAATGTACGACCTTTTAGAGCAAGTGCTGCACCGGCGGTTATGCGTCCGTAATCCTGCCCTTCATTCTGCCAACGTGCAGGAAGATAGCTGGCTGCCAGTTCCAAGTCATCGCATATAAAGTCTATACAAGCCTTAGTCGAGGAACGAGGAATGACCAGATTCTCACCATTACCATCACCTATCACCGGATTCTGGACGTGGTCTACAATGGGAACACCACCATACATTTTCACCAACAGATAATAACGCCATGCTCGAAAAAAGTAAGCTTGTCCGAGTAATTGTTCTTTCTCTGTCTGCGAAAGAGTCGCACTTCCCGTCACACCTTCAATCACATTATTACATTCGCGGATACGTCCCCAAGGACTTCTTTCACTGTTGATTACATAAAAATAATCGGGAACAGTCTGAATAGTAAGAGATGCCGTAGGATCATTGAAAATAGAGTAGTCTCCATATTCCTCCGTACATTTGGAAAAATCGTCATCAATACCCGCACTGGTTATATCGGTCAAAGCATTGGAACCTCCGGTAGAACTAGGCAATAAAGACTGATATAAAAAGTCCACACGACTTTTGGCTGTTTCATAATTTTCGTACACAACCGAAGCGTCATAGCTTCCATATACTTTCTTGTCTTTCAGAAAATCATCGCTGCATCCAGTAAAACAGATTAGTCCTGTCACCATCGATGCTGTCAAACATATTTTATTTATCTTTTCTTTCATAATCTTCTTTGATATTAGAATGAGACATTAACACCTAAAGTTACTTTACGCAAATTAGGATATCTTCCATAAGTGCCTCCCCATGTACTCCAAACACCATCAGGATAAGGATTGTAAAAGTTTAAAAGGTTCTGAGCAGTCAAATTCAGACGGCAACTGCTGATGCCGATCCGATTTGTCCATTCCTTCGGAAGGCTATAAGCAACTGTCAAATTACGTAATCGAACGCTGGCTGCGCTAACTTTCCAAAATGTAGAAGCCTGACCGTTTATGGCACTATATCTTAAGTTTGGATATTTAGCACTCCGGTTCATTGGCGCCACTACATTACCACCGGCATCCAATACATCTTCATACACATACATATCTTTCCACATGGCAGATACATTTTTATATTCCAGATCATCGTATTTTTCCTGACGTAAGTCTGTCTGTACAAGAGCATAAGCACCCCAGCTTGCACCAAATTGAGCACTGAATGAGAAGTTCTTATACGAAGCACCAAAATTAAAAGTCAATCCATAAGGATTATTGGCACGATTGGAAATCTTCACATAGTCATTCTGATCAATCACGCCATCTGCTTCACCATAAGTACCATCGGCATTACGCTGACCACGTACATCACGATAGATCAACATACCCGGATGAATGTTATCTTTCGTATTCCCAAGATAAGAAGTGATCTTATTCACTGCGAAATACTCTTCGATATCCTGATAGGTGCGGAACATGCCAATACATTCGTATCCCCACACACCACGGTCGGAACGTTCACCCCGAACAATGTCATCAAAACCGGGAGTAGCCTGGAATCCGGCTTCTTTAATCTTGTTATCACTGTAACCGGTAGTCATTTTTACCCAATAAGAAAAATCTTTACCGATTTTATCTTTCCAATTCAAAGTAAGTTCTAAACCATACGTATCAACTTCTCCAAAGTTCTCAGGAGTAGCCTGCGTACCTACAGTAGTCGGATAGAAAGAAGTACCCGTGAAAGTTGTGAACAACTCACGTCCCATATCATAGTAAGCATCTAATGTAATACCCAGTCTACTATCCAGCATCCTGACATCGATACCTAAATTGGTCTTGTAGGTTTTATCCCAATGTACATCTGCGTTGACCCCTCTTTGCGGCATTTGGAATGTTGCACCACTATAGGTATTGGTGGCTGTACCAAATATAGGACCTCCATCTGCATTTCGGCTATAAAGTTGTGTCCACAACCAAGGTTGTATATTATCTCTTCCCAAAATACCGAATGAACCACGAATCTTCAAGAAATCAATACCTAGTTTTTCTTTATTAAACCAGCTTTCTTCCGAGATAACCCAACCTGCTGACCATGAAGGGAACATTCCCCAGTAGTTACTAGGAGCAAATTTGGTAGATGCATCCGAACGAAGCAGGAACTCAAACAAATACTTGTCTGCATACGAGTAGTTCAGACGACCGATATAAGAGAGCATACCCGATTCCGTACGACCGAACGTAGTCGTTTGATCCGCACCGGTAGCTGTCGAATTAGATTGTCCATCGGTAAAGCTGAAAGGATCAGTTACAGTACCGGTCAGATATTCATATTCCGATTCTGCCTTTTCAATAGAAAACAATCCATTCACATTATGCAAACCAAACTGACGTGCGTAGCTGACTGTCAAGTTCATCTGGTAGTTATCCGTTTTATTCATCGCACGGCTCAATAAATTACCATTATCCAAAGTAAAAGTACCAAAATTGCTATCATCTATATTTATATCATCGCCAGTATAAAGGTGATTTCCACTGCCACCACGTTCCAGCAGCCTGTAGACATTCATTTTAGTACCGATATTATTACTCTTATTATTGATAATGCTCCTCGAATAAGAACCTTTCACTTTTAGCCCCTTCAACCATTTGCTCCAACCAAAATCATATTCCAATGAACCGTTTATGGACATATTATTTGTCTGATTTTGAGTATTGTCAGGAGAATCCTGAACTGCTCCAAAATGGAATAGTCGTACAGCACTTAAGCCCGAAGACACATTTTCCATACCTGTATATACAACAGGACGTCCACCTACATATCCGGGCACAAAAGGCAAATGTGTCATTAGAGAATTAAAATCAGCATCTGTCCCACCACTGGTTATACCATTACGTGAGTTATTCTGTTCACCCATGTCACCTGAGAACTGTAAGGAGGCTTTAATCCACTTACCGATATTAGCATTAACACCCGCACGGAAGTTCCAACGATCATAATCTAAACGTCCCATATTACCTTCTTGATTATAGTAAGATGCACCCGCAAAATAAGTAGCCTTCTCTGTACCGCCATTAATACTGAAACTGTGGCGTTGCGTCCAAGCCGCACTCCACTCATCATCCAGCAAATCGTAGTTCAGTCCTCTCATTGCTTCCAATTCGTCAGCCTGGAAATATTGCGTTCTTCTATTATCCGATTCCGATTCACCGGTAGAAGTTCCAGCTCCACGTGCGGCATTATAAATACGTCCATAATCATAAGCACTTAGCATCTTAGTTTTTTTCAAAGCATCAGTAAAACCGAATTGCCCTGTATAAGATATGGAAGGTGTACCTACCTTACCGCGCTTGGTTTTCACCAATATGACACCGTAAGCCGCACGTGCCCCATATACAGCTGCCGAAGCATCTTTCAAAACCGTAATACTTTCTACTTCACTCACATCCAAATTATTAAATGCATCCTCTGTAGAAATAAAATCGTCAATTACATATAATGGGCTAGGATCTGCATCACCTCCACGCGTTGAATTGGGAGTAATGCTGGTATTGATATTACTTTGGCGTATTTGTAGACTTGGGGTACTACCCGGACGACCACCACCCGAATTTACATGCAAACCACTCATCATTCCGCTCAATGCATCACCTAAGTTACCCACCGAAAGATCTTTAATCTCATCCGGAGTAATGGTTTCAATCGCCCCCGTTATGTTTTTCATTTTTTGTGTACCATAACCTACAATAACCACCTCATCCAGATTAGCTACATCTTCTTTCAATACAATCTTTGGATTATTCAAATTCGTTATTGTTTGAGAAACGTATCCTACAAATGAAACAGCCAATCTTCCCCCTTCCGGGACGGGAAGGCTAAATTTACCATCAATATCACTTATCGTGCCTACCGTAGAATCTACAATCTTAATTGCAGCCCCAATAATTGGGTCACCAAATTCGTCCACAACAACCCCGGTCACCGTACGTGCATTTTGGGCATAGACGATTTGCGCAAAGGCTTGTATAAAAAGCATACATAAGCCTAAAATGAAATATCTTTTACTCATAGTATTCTGTTATTGTTTATACATTGTATTCATTCTGTTGTCGGAAGCCAACGTGGATCTCCACAACGTTTCGCAATATGCTCCGAGCTACTCAAAGTAAAATCACCGTTAGCAGCATTCACAAACTTTGGCTCTACCTTAATAGCTGTTCCCGAATGGTCTCGTCCATTCTCATCACTAGTATCATAATCAAGGAATCCTCCCGGAACAGCACTATAATAATAAGTATTATATCCAAGTGTATAATTTACATTACCATAATTTCCCGCATTACAGATCCGTCTGAAAACACCTTCAGTTCCTGTGGCCGAACTTACGACACAGTCTGCAAAAATAGTATTCTGCATTTCCAAAAAGAACACAGCACTATTACTGTTTATTACATTATTAAAGAAACGATTGTTAGTGCCAATTTGATAGAACGTACAATTACTCATTTTCCGAAGCGATGTACTCCAGCCAGATCCGCTAAAGTTTGACGGAGTACGTCCTCTCATCTGAACAAAATAGGCAGATCCGGGAACCGTATAATAAATAGTACTGTTTGAAAAGCTCAAATCTTTGATCCAACCTTGACCGTTGAATGCTATAAATATAGTACTTGCTGTATTAATGCTAACCAAGCAATCAGTAATAGACAATGACGACAAAGCATAACCATTATTACAGTAATATAATGGTACGGGAAGATCTTTTATAGTACAAGATTGGAAAACATAAGGCTGCTGCACTATACCGGCTTCTGTGCTATTGAACATAACGACACCTCTACTATTAGAAGCACTGTAAGTATCAGCATCAAAATCAAAATCTATAAACTTAATTTTTAGACCAGCTCCGCGATTTATAAAAGAAGCATTTCTTTTCATTGTCAGTTTGGCATGATTTACTTTGTCGCCACGAATAGTCAATGTAGTCGTTCCTAAATCAATATTACCATCCATTTCATATACACCACCTGCCACTAATTCATAAGCTATTTCTTCTTCTCCTTCTGCAAGAGGATCAATCGGATTTGCCGTAAA
>ENA-OPBE01002075-OPBE01002075.1-human-gut-metagenome-genome-assembly--contig:-NODE-2075-length-15621-cov-3.863420_pt1 | contig 15621 bp, 9 predicted proteins | sample MGYA00241066_ERZ501448 | MGnify/ENA primary metagenome ERZ501448 (study PRJEB25962, sample SAMEA2042585) | human gut metagenome | biome: human gut; feature: human-associated habitat; material: faeces...
CAGCGGCGCATTGTAGAGCGCCGCCAGTAAGTATTGCTTGATGTTTCGGATGCGGGGCGGGTTGTCCTTGAGGCAATCCAGAACATACTGGATGTGTTCCGCGCCCAATTTTAGGAATCGAGATTTTACTACTTCGGCAGGCATTTCCTCTCCCGAAATGCGGATAGCAGCCCGCCTGGAACAAACCACATCCAGCATCAACTCCACCAGTTCATCCAATCGCATCGTATCCATCGGGTTATTCTGCGCCAAAATCGGATACTCGATATTTTTCAGCAGCAGGGCGCGGTACTCTGTCCGCTGGCCCGCCGCGCGGATAGGATTCGATACGTTATTTGTTTCTTCTTTATTTATTTCTTTAGTATTTAATTGTGCAGGATTTTCCTGTACAGGTTTTTCCCGTTTAGGCTCTGCCTGTTTTGGTTGGGCACAGCTAGGCTCGTCCTGTTCCGGGGGCTGCGGCTGCTCTAAAACCGTGTACTCCATACCGCGCATCTGACCGTTCTTGTCGCGGATGCGGCGGCGGATAATATACCCCGCCGCTTCTAACTCGCGCACGGTGGCACACACGCTGTCCACGCCCTCTTTGCAGATGGATGCCAACCCTCGCGTGGTATAATCCCAATCTTCGGGCAGAGACAGCATCAAAGATAAAAGCCCCTTCGCCTTGAGCGAAAGAGCCTTGTTGCGCAGATGATGGTTGGACATAATGGTATAATTTTGCGTCTTTTGTACACGGAACACAGCCATAACGATTTACCTCCTGTTTATGCCCTATAAGTGGGCGAACGATTTCTAACTTTCATGTTGATTTCTCTCTATCGGCAAACTGCGCGGTGGGCGGAAGTTCTTGCCATCAGGTTGTTTTTTGCCATATCAGCGTAATCTCCATTCTCGATGTCAGGCGGAAGGTCGCACACTTGATACTTTTCTCGGTAAAGGTTCCGGATGTTGACACTTGCCATGCGCCCTTTGGCATCGTTGTCCAGCCGCAGTTCTATCGTGGTGATCTCCGGGTGCTGGCGCAGGAATTCCTGTAACGCCAAAGGCTCCTTGCCGGAGGATGAAACCCCGCCCAGTGACAGGCGGTACTTGTCCGCAGCATCCCCGCAGAGCGTCATCTCTGCCATGGCATCTATGGTGGCTTCAAACACGGCCACGGTAGTGCTGGGCTGCATCGGCGGGATGCAGAAACCGTACTGTTTCTGACTGCCGGGAGCCTCCCTCTTGAACGGTTTCCCATAGTCATAAATACCGCGCAACGCCGCATATTTCGGCACGCCCTGTGGGTTTTTCCCCAAGAAAACACAGTTGTGATATTCTGCACTTTCGTGCAGAATTTTTCTCGCAATACAGTAGCGAATCGTGGGCAGTGAGATGCCGCGCCCCAGCAAATACCGCGTCACACGGTCATTATTCGGTGCAGGGTTCGGCAGACGAAACGGTGGGCGCTCGCGCTCCACCGCTTCATGCTGCACAGGGATGTACATCGGGCTTTCCTCACATAACAGCTGCACCGCCTCTACAAACGGTACACCTTCCACATAAATCAAATATTTCAGCGCCGACTTGCCGCCGATGTCGCGGCTTTTCCAGTGCCACACACTGGATTCGCCGTTTATCTTGAAGCTGTCATGTTCAGCAAGCTGGTACTCGCCCCGTGCGCTGCTTTTTACCAGCGAATTGGGGCGGTACCTCCGCAGGAACTCGATTGCCGTCATCCGGTTGGCGGCATCAATTTGTTCTTTACAGACGCGCGGCAATTACACAATGTAAGCGGCGAGGTCGCTCATATGTTCAACATTTTCCCACGGAAAATCCTCGCGCCCGAAGTGACCGCCCGCCGCCGTGCGGCTATAAATGGGGTTCAGCAAGTTCAACTGCTTGATGATGCCCGCAGGGGTCAGGTCATACGCCTTGCGCACAGCGGCCGACAGGCAATCATCCTCGCAGGGGCCACCTGTGCCAAACGTATTCACATCCACCATGACAGGCTCTTTTTCCCCAATGGCATACGCCAGCGTGACCTGACAGCGGTCTGCAAGATGGGCGGCGACCATGTTTTTGGCAATAAAACGCGCCATGTACGCGCCGCTGCGGTCTACCTTGGTGGCATCCTTGCCGCTGAACGCACCGCCGCCGTGGGGTGCAAATGTGCCGTAGCTGTCCACCATGAGCTTGCGCCCGGTCAAGCCGGTATCGGCATCCGGGCCGCCCTGCACAAACTTACCGCTGGGGTTCAGGATGATTTCCGCATCGTCGGCGGGCATACCGTCAAAGGCCAGCGGGAACACATATTCGTCCAGCAAATCTGCCAGCTTGTCCATATCGGTATCCTCTTTGTGCTGCACAGAGACGACCACCGTGGTGATGCGCACAGGCGTGTCGCCGTTGTATTCCATCGTGACCTGCACCTTGCCGTCCGGACCGATGTCGGGGATAACGCCGGTCATGCGGGAGATTTCCAGCAGCGTTACAAGGCGCTGGGCAATCACCACCGGCATGGGCAGATATTCGGGCGTCTCATCGCAGGCGTAGCCGACCATAACGCCCTGATCGCCTGCACCGAGGGTGTCCTCGTCCTCTCCCTCAGCCAATTCCGGCTCGACAGCGCCCGCAATGTCGGGGCTTTGGTCATGGATATAGCAGTCAATTTGGTAGCCCTTCGGGTCATAGCCGACATCCCGCAGGGTGTCGCGGACGATGTTGAACACGTCGGGCTTGGCCGAGGTCGTGATTTCGCCCGCCACAATGATGTGCCCGCGTGTCGCCATGACCTCACAGGCCACGCGGCTGGCGGGGTCATGCTTTAAGCACTCGTCCAGCACGCTGTCGGCAATGAGGTCGCACAGCTTGTCAGGATGCCCGCGCATGACGGATTCGGCAGTGTAAAAACGGGGATGCTCGTTTTCCTGCATGGTTTCGGTATTTTCAAAAATGTCGTTCATAGGTGTTTTCTCCTTATCTTTCGTAGCTTTCTTTTGTGTTCGGCGGCGGGGTCATAACACGGGCGTATTCTTCCGGGGTGGTGTGTTCCACACACAGGGTCTTGCCCAGCAGGAAAAACAGCTGCGGATCGTGGTACATTTCTTCGTAGTGCTTCATCTGCTTGGGCGTGAGGTCAGTAAAATCGTTGCTGGTCAGCCCGCAGACGAAAAATGTGCCGTGGATGATGTCATAGTCGCCCAGCATACGGTTCAGCGGCAGGTTTTCTGCAATGCCGTTGTCATTACAGACGATACAGGCGCTATCCCGCCAAGGGTACACGGCCTCGATGGTGCCACCGACAACTGCCTGCTCGGCTTCAAGGGTGTGTTCAATGTCGGCTTCGCGGGGGTACTTGCCGGGTTCAACGATCAGCACTTTCATCGGCATCCTCCTCATCAGAAGTTTTTTTCAGTGCATTTTTCTTAACGGTCAGCAGCACGATACCTGTCGCAGACGCAAGGGAAACGACCACAATAGCCAGCAGCGGGAAACCATCTCCTGTCTGCGGGAGGGTCTGCACCTTATGCGGCGTAGGCGCAGGTGTGGGCGCAGGGGTTGCAGCGGGCGTCGGCTGCGGTGTGGGTGCAGGGGTTGGCGTGGGCGTATCCTCGCGGGGGGTGGCTTCATCGATCATCTGAATTAGCCGCTTGCCAGCGCGTGTCCATTCGGCATCGGCATTTTTGCGGACGAACAGACAAACACTTTCGTCTGCCTTCTGTACTTTGAACTGTACTGATTCGGCAATTTCAAAGCCAGCCGGGGCGGCATCTTCGGTCAGGGTGTAGATGTACTCCTTGGTTTCGCCTGACAGTTTGATAAATTCATCCGAGATGGGAACACGATGCGTCTTGTAATCTGTCACCCAAGTGTCAATAACTTCGCCGTCTGCATCGCGGATCGTCAGCGTAGCGCCCGGCAGCAGATTGCCTGCAATGTCGGTCTTGTCAATGTCCAGTACAGGCGCGTCCTGCATGACAACAGTGGCATCGTCGAGTTTTACCCAATCATCGTCGGATTTTACATATACCTCATTGACCTGCTCTGTACCTTCCTGCACCAGCTTGAACACGATGCTTTCGGCTTCGACATAGCCGTCCGGGGCACGAGTTTCGGTCAGGGTATATTCCTTTTCCAGTTCCAACCCACGCACGGTGTGCGGCACTTTGCCGGAGGTCCAGCCCTCGACCAGACTGCCGTCTGCATCGCGGATTTCCAGCTTCGCGCCGGGCAGTTCCTTTCCGTTGGTGATGTCCTGCTTGGAAATGCCCACACTGGTGCGTAGGTTGGTGTTTGTACCATCTACGATTTGCCATGCAATCTGCTGACCTTCATAGGTGAACTCTACATCCACAGGGGTGCTGTCCAGCAGGTAACCCGCAGGGGCGGTGATTTCCACAATGCGGTATCTGCCGCTGTTGCCGGAGTCGGGATAGCTTTCAGAACGGACGGGAACATCCACGTCAAACCACGCGAAGCCGCTGGCATTGGTGGCGCTGCCGGTGGCCAGCTTTGTACCGGCATCCAGCAGCTTTGTACCGTCCGCGGAATAAATGTCATCCACGGTGTAGAGTTCATACACCGCACCGGGCAGATAGGTCTGCGCCTCACGGTCCTGCTTGTAAATGCCTACACCGATTTTGCCAACCTTGTCACCGGGCTTTTCAGGAACCGGCAGAACCCGCGCATTTTCAAACACAAGCGTCTGCCCATTCTTGTGGGCATTCGAGGCGTCCTTGACATTCACAATGCTGTACGAACATTCCTTGTCACCGTCCTGCTCGTGGCTGACAATAGTTTTTGCCAGCACAATGTCATTTTTCTGGTTGTTCCAGCCGAATTCCACAGTGTAGCTCTGCTGGGTCAGCACAAATCCATACGGTGCTTGAACCTCGGTAATGGTGTACTTGCCCAGCGGTAGGGTCACGTTGACTTCACCCTTGGTGCCATCATGGGTAATTTTCAAGAAATCATAGGTTGCCTGCGTGCGGGTGGGGCTGAACCGGACTTCGTCCACCTGACCCTCCGCACCAGTGGTAACGGTGGCAACGAGGTCACCGTCTTTGTACCAGTAGGTGCCTTGGCGGTCGGGTGTGGCAATGTCGGCTGCAGCGTGAATTTCGTACACTGCGCCTGCGAGACTATCTTGCGTGTAGATGAACTGACCATCCTTGTAATCGGTCAAGACATTGCCCAGCTTACGGATGGTAAGCTGACCGAGTGTTTCGTGATTGCAGTATTTTTCCGTGACGATGTACTCATCCATATCGTTAGTAGCATTGCCCACGACCTGCCAGACGCGGTCGGATTTGATTTCAAATTCTACCGAGTAGGCAGGATCGTTGAAATAGCCTTCCGGACCTTGCAGTTCCTCAATGAAATAGCGCCCCAGCGGAAGTTTTTCGGGTGTTTTCATAAGACCGTCTGCATCGGTGTAGAACACATCCGTTTTCTTGGTGGCGCTGCCGCTGGCGGGGTCGATCATGGAAATGCGGGTCTTGCGGTCTTTCTCATCCAGCCGATACAGCGCAAAGGCTGTGTTTGCAATTTTGACCGCTTTGCCGGTTTCTGTATCGGTCTTGATGAGTTGCAAGTAACCCTCTAATTCTTCGTCCAGAATGTTGTAGGTCATGTAGTCGTTGCTGGCGGTGGTGACGCTGCCCGCAGGAATCGTGAATCGGCTCTGCGGGCTGTTGGCGTCCACTGTCACGATGAACGGATCACACTGGAACACATCCTTGGGGATGGTGGTTTCCACGACAAGGTATTGCCCATAGGGCAAGCCTTCCACGCGGAAAATGCCCTCATCGTTCGTGAACATTTCTCCCAGCCTATACTCGGCGGGCTGATCCGTGGGCATCCAGCCGTTGCCCCTGCCGTTGGCGTAGTCGCCGTCTGCGGTCAAGGTCGCGTTATAGGCGTTGACCGTATCGGTGCTGCTCTCGAACATATTGGCGATGGCCTGTCCTTCATGGGTGAAATCGTATTTTAGTGTGGCGTTATCGTAATTGTCCTTGCGGTAAGCAGATAGGATGCTGGCGGCATCGTAGCTGCCATCCGGGTTCTGCTTGAACTGCGTCGCCTTGCTCAGTTTGAAGATGCGATAAACGGTAAAGCCCGCACCTTCCAATTTCAAAGCAGGGCTGGGCTGACCGGTGGTCGAAACCAACTTCTGCAAACTAAAGCCGGATTTCAGCACTTCGTCTTGGCTCTCTTGCTCGGCATGGATGTGGTAGGTTGATTCATCTGCATAGGACAGGGTTTTGTAGTGGTTGACCTCATCGCAGAGATACCCTTTGGCGTAGGAAAGATAATAGCCATCCCACGCCTTGCTGCCGTCTAGCTTGCGGCTCTCGGCCACAGCGGAATACTGGTTTTTGTAGATGTAATCGGTGTACTCGTTATTTTTCCGAGCCAAGTCACTGTACTTACCCGTGCGTTCGAGCTTTTTGTTCAAAAGCGGATACTTCCCGGTAACATACAGCTTGCCGTTTCCGTCGATGGGCAGCACCAGCCCGGTGGCACGCTCGACCAGATAGTAGCGGCCCATGTACAGGTTGGCAAAAGCCAGCTTTCCGTCTGTAATCTTGGCGGAGGCTACCAGCCGGTCTTTCTGCAAAATGGGCAGGTAATCGGTATCCCAACCGCCGTTGGTGAGAACCGTGGTGTGCCAGATAGGTTGTCCGTTGGCATCGGTGATTTTAGAGTAATCCACCACACCCGAAACACCGTCCGGGTGTTCAAGCGTGTCTGCGGCGTACAGATCGTACACAGCGCCCTCCAGTGTGGTATCTCCGTTGCTGCCCGCAGCCAGATACCGTGCGGCGTCCAAGTCAACTTTTGTCAGCAGGATATTACCGAGGACACGGTCGTTCTGCATCTTGTCGGCATTGGCGTGCATGGTGTAGGAATCTTCGTTGTTGGCAATGCCGGTGGGGTCTGTGGCGTAGGTCTTGTCTGCATTGCGGATGCCAAAGGTGATAGTTACGATGCCCTCGCCGGTGTCGATAAGGGTGCCGCCGCTGTTGGTCATAGTGATGTCGGCGTTATGATCGGCGTTCCCCAGCCGAATCGTCTGACAGTCCAACGCTTTGGTAATTTCAAAGGCATACGCCCGCTTACCCAGTACGGAACCTGCCGTGCCGGGTTTGGTCACATTCGTCCAATCGCCGTAGTACCCGCTGGGTGCGCGGCTCTCCACGATGACAAACTTGCCCTCGTTGCGCTGGGTATAATAGATACTATCCGAACCGCCCGCATAGTCACTGTGGTTGATGACCTTGTAGGTGCCATCTGCTTGGCGTTCAACCTTGTATTGGTTGTACCCGCCAAACGGGATATAGCACTGCCGAACCACATCCCACTCAAAAAGCTTAAACTCGGCATCGCCCTTGATGCGCTGCTTGGTTTCACTGTCGATTTTGTCGATGCTGACTTTTACCGACCATTCATCGTTTTTCATCGGGTAATCGTTCGAGCTGTTGGCAGGAACCGTAATGGTCTGGTGGCTGCCCAATGCGCCCGGCGTGGAATCAAAGCCATGCGGGATGGTGATTTCATCATAGCTGAATGTAATATTGGCAAGCTGCGCCCGCGCCGAGGCAATAGCGGCATCTACCATGCCCTGCGCTTCGTTCTGCAGCTTCCCGATGGCCGCATTCTTGGCAGCTTCGGCAGCAGCGTCTGCTTCGGCTTGGCTGGCGAACGGTCCTTCCTGCCCGCTGAGCGTGCTGGTGCTGGTCTTGGACACCTCGTAATGCACCGTCCATGTGGCAGAACCGTCACCGCCGTTCAGGTGGTAGGTATCGTTCTGCGTGTGACCGCTTGTGGTAATGGTTTGCGCTGCAGCAGGACTCATCTGCCAGTTGCCGCCGTCCACGCTGCCGCTTGTCCGGCTGGGCGTGACGGTAATGACCGCGCCGTCCACCTTTTCCAGCGTGTTCAGCTGAACCTTGTCGGTGTTGACAGTGAATGTCAGATCAAAGCTGCCGCTGGCGCTTTGCGCAGGAGCTGTCCATGCAGCGGAATAATACTTCGGTTCCGGAACACTCGGTACATCCGGGATCTCAGTGCCGCCCGCAATTTCTTCACCGACCAGCGCCACAACCTGCCATGCATACCCTGCGGGCGGGTTATAGATGTAGGTGTAGTAGCCGTTTTCCCCGGACTGTGCATCTGTACCGTTTACGAGTTCTTCTGCAGCAGCAGTATAGGTCTGCGCCGCGTAGCTGCCGGGATAGTTTTCCATGATCCACTGCTGGGTTTCATCGTAAAGACTGCCAAGGATGTCCGGCTGTTCTTCACAGCTTTCAGGATCATCTTCAAGGCTTGCCACAACAGGACGATCATCCAGCATATCCAGACTCAGCTGACCAAGACCGCCCCAGATGTTGACCTGGTTTGCATAGTGGTTGCCGGGGGTATACTGGCCGGGTTCAAGGCGGGACACATGAGAGAAGCTGTAGGTGGGGCAGCCCTTGGGCTGGCCGTTCAGGCCGTGGCTGCAGCAGTAGGCTTCCTGACCGTTGAACCAAATCAGCCATGTGCCGCCTTCTTTAGCAATACTGGTGATTTTTCCGGTGGCATACGGCGGGGTCGGTCCTGCAGCATAGGCGGCAATGCCGTCATCGCCGGTGTCGGCATACATCTGTGTGGGTGCGGCATCCTCGCTGATCTGTACATGGATAGCTTTTGACTGCGAACTGCCGTCCGAATCCGTATAGACCAGCTGCGCCGTAAAATCGGCAGAGGCTTTCACATACAGGCCGGTTGCTGCCGCCGATTGCTCCGAGTATGTATGGTGCAGGATTTCAGCCCGCTCCTGCTCGTCTGCCGAGATAGGCTCATAATCGGTAGAGAGATAGCTTAAAAGCTCTACATCCTCCGGCAGTATGATTTCAGATACCGCACCGTCTGCCGGGTATTCGACCTGCGCCAGCAGCGGAACAATGGCATAGTCTGTACCGGGAGTTTTGCCGATTGTGACCGTGTTCTCATCTGCGTTCAGCGCATCGGCATCCATATGGGCATCTACGCCGTCATACAGGTCAGAAACCCACGCGGAAATACCGATTTTTGTCTCGCCGGTTGCCACGGGCAGACCCATGCTGCCAAGGTAACTGCCGGTAGGCGCGTCCGGCAGATCGTCGTACAGATTTTCAGTGATCTGCGAAAGATTCGGTGTCGGGACATTGGCTTCAGCGGTTTCCGGTGTGGCCGCTGAAGCTGTCTCCGGCGTGGCGTGGGAATCCTCCGCAAAGGCTGGCAGCGCTGCGCCCAGATTTGTGAGCGCAATTCCACCCGCCAGCAGCAGTGCCAAGCCCTGCTTTATTCTGTGTTTGTTTTTCATACTGATTCTCCTTTTGTTGCAAAAGAAAAAGCCCGCTGCGGGTTGCAGCGGACTTGGTTAGCGTTCGGGAGCGTGTTTCTTGGGACAGGGCGCGGCTCTGGCCTTGTAGGCTTTGCGGTATTTTTCGTCAGCATCATAGAACTGCTGCGGAGAGATGCCCGCATCCAGACACCCCTGCATGACAACCGCATTGTAGCGGCTGCTGACCGGGAGCAACTGGTCGCGGTACGGTGCGTTCATCGTGTAAACCATGATTTCGTGCGGTGCGCCATCGGCATCCGTGACGGTCATGGTTTCCTTGTCATAAAAAGTTGGATACCCTTCATAACAGTCAAGCTGGGATTCGTCATGGTCGGTGACAGACCAGATCAGCCCTTCAACGCTTGCGCCCTCTTTGGGCAAAATCGTCAGGTAGCCGCGCCGGAACGCCAGCTCATAGCCGTCCAGCCTGGCGGTGCCGACTGCTGTTGCCTCCGGGCAGCGGTAGGCCATCTGATCAAAATTCAGATTGGAACCATAGGCAAAGTATTCTTTTCTCGACATTTCTTCTCCTATCTAACCTCGTCTGTGCGGGGTCTTGGTTGGTTGCTGGGATATAGCGACTTATCATGCCGCCACACCTTGTCACCGGGCAGATTTTTCAGCAGGTGCATCCGAACATTTTTGTACTCAGGACCGATCAGTCCCAGCCGCAGCAGGAAAGTACGGAAGGTGAATGCCGGGTTATCCCCAACAGGCGTTTTCTTGAACTGCGTGTACTTCTGGTTAATTGCCTGTGCGGAAATTGCCATAGCTAAAATAATATTGGCTCTGACTTCACCCGCGTGCAGGGTGGAGTTGAACAGCCGCCATTCGACCGTGCCGTGGTAAAACACAGAGTGTAAATTAAAAGCGTTATGTTGAGCTCAACATAAGGCTTGTTATGCGCAGAAAAAAGTTATGCGGAGAATCTTTTAGAACAGACGTTACTTCGAGACTGTTCACCAGAAATCTCAGCATAATTTTCTACAAGGTCTTTAAAAACGCCTTTAAGTCAGGGTCGTCGTTCCAATCCGGCATGGCAGGCGTATTCATCCTCGTGTCCATTGTTTCTAATGCCTTGCGCCGGGCTTCGGGATTAGCTTTTGCGTAAACCTGTGTTGTCTCAATAGATTCGTGCCCTAAAAAGTCACGAATATAAATGAGATTTTTGCCTGCCTCAACAAGATGCATTGCTTTAGAATGCCGGAGACAATGCGGTGTAATCTGCGGAAAAAATGAATCCACCGCAGTATTTGCTTTGTGGATATATTTTGCTAGCACGTAGGAAACACCGCTGCGAGTCAACTTTTTCCCTTGCGGATTTATAAACAGCTGGTCATTGCGGCGTTCTGGTATATCAAGATGGTTCTCACAAATGTATTGGCGCAATACCTGTGCACACGGTTTGGTAAGCGGAACATCTCGACTTTTTCGCCCCTTCCCTAATAAATGTACAACCGGTAGTGAATCTAGTCGGATATCGCAGATTCTTAAATCGCAAAGTTCCTGCACTCGTGCAGCTGAATCGTAAAGGAGAAGAATCATCGCCAAGTCTCTGCGACCTTTTGGCGTGGAAATATCAGGCTGTTCCATTAGAATATCGGTTTGCTGGTTACTCAAATATTGAACCGTCGGCTTTGCTGCTTTTTTGCTGTCAATTGAAAGAATGCGCTGACACAGAATCATTTCATCCGGGCATTCAATTTGTACATATTTTGCAAATGACTTCAGCGCAGCAAGTCGTTGGTTTCGAGAAGATATACTGTATTTGCGTTCAGTTTCAAGATATTGTAGAAATTCAAGAATCAGTTCGCGGGAAAGGTCGTTAAAAAGCATTTTCTCTAATTTAAAGCCACAATACTTTTCAAGGTAGCCATGAAAAATAACAAAGGTGTCCCGGTAAGAGTAAATTGTATTTGTACTGACATTTTTAGTTCCTGCCAGATACACGCTAAAGTATGCGGAGACTAAACCGGCGTAGCTGCATCTATTCCTCATTGCAAAGTACCTCTGTAATGGTATGGAATCGGTCATTGAATGGTTCGGTGACTTCCATGTAGGCTTCCGGGACAAGCCTCAAGTATTTTTCGGTTGTTGTAATTCGGTCATGCCCAAGAGCAGTGCGGAGAATCGGCAAACAGGTATATATGTCTTTTCCTTCGGAACTCCATTTGTTTAGAATGTGGACCGCAAAGGAATGCCTGAGATCATGGAGACGAGGCCCTTTTCCTCGACCTCGGTGTGGAATCCCGGCATCAAATAAGCATTTTCGAAAAATATCGTAAATTGTACTTGTATCATAGAATCCGCCATCAGGAGCAGGGAAAAAGTAAATACTTTTTGCATTTGTCACTAATGGATTACTGCGGTAGGATTTCATGTATGCAAGCATTGAGTCCGAAATTCCTACCAGCCGTTCTTTGTCTCCTTTTGCACCGTATATGGCTAAAACTCCAGCATCCAAATCAACATCTGCAACCTTAAGGTGCAGAGCCTCTGACACGCGCAGCCCACATGTATAAAGCAGGCGAAACAGAACCGGCATAACTAAATGTCGTAGTGGAGATTCTGAAGATTCTTTGGTACAATCTACCGCAGAAAACAATCTCTCGATTTCGTCTTTCGTAAAAATGTAGGGAACGAAACATCTATTTACATGAGGCGCAGGGTGGAATGCACATGGAGCATCATAGCCATTGCTGTGCAAATACTTACAAAGAATTCGCACATACGAAATCCGAAAACATTGCGTGGTTTCGTTTTCGTGAGGTCTCTTTTTCTCCCACTTTTGCAGCAGTTCTTTCGAAATGGCAGGTATACGCAATTGTTGCTCATTGCAAAAGTCATCGAATGCACTGAGTGCCTCAACACCGGCGTTGTATTTATTGCCAAGGGCACGTTTTTGCTCCACAACATCCAGCATATATGGTGCAAGCACACTGGTAAAATGGGGTTCAAGAAGTTTTTCCTCAAACACTAATCAGTCACCTCCAATGCGCAGCTGCGAAGCTGACGTACATTTACACCAATATATTTTTGAGTAGAATCGGCATTTATGTGTCCTAATACACCCTGAATCGAGGTAATGGGGATTCCTTCATCTAACATATGTGTTGCGAGGCTGTGTCGAAGCGAGTGAAGCCCGTGGTGCTTTATTGAATCCAAAGGAATGCCCGCTTTTCGCATATGCTTAATAAGAATGTTGTCAAAATTTTGCAGAGAGACGTATGGAGCGACTGCGCGGAGAAAAATTTCCGGGGCATCGCTTACAGGCCTTCCATTTTTCAGATAGTCTATTACAGCCCATCCAACATCTGTGGGAAGTGGTAAAGTTATCGGCTCTCCTGTTTTGACTTGGGTGAAAGACACCAAATGCTGTTCCCAATTAAAATTGGCAGGGCGAAGATTACGTATATCGCTGGTTCTAATGCCGAGTTTTACTGCAATCATTAAAACTGCATAATCGCGTTTCCCTTGTGGACTTTCACGGTCAACAGAAGCAAGGATACTTTCGATTTGGCTAAGATCTAATGTTGTAGGAATTCGCGCGGAAGCGGATACTTTTACAATTGGCATCATTTTCAAAGACAAATCTGTTTCCTTGTAGCCACTATGCGCAAGGTACTGAAAAAAGCGTAAAAGGATACTGTAATGGAGCCTTACAACCGAATTGCTGTAATTGCACGAAACAACTTTGACGTATCGATTTACAATATCTGCTGAAAGTAATTTGTAATCCGTGACTCCAACGCTGAACAAATAATCTGTAAAGCGAAGAAGAACATTTCTGTGGCTGCGCAGCGTATTCTCCCTGCGTCCGTGGAGAGATAGCTTTTGCAAGTAGTTGACCGCACCTTCTTGCAGTCCTGCAGGGAACTCTCGATTCAACCTCCGCCGAAGCATAACCGCGTTGAAGTGTTGGTAGTCTGACAACAAATCCATTGCACGGTGAACTCGTGAGCATCGCCGTTCTACTGTTCCCGGCTGCACACCGTAGCAATCCAGCATGAACTGCTGAGCCAATTCCGCTGTAAAATATTTCTTTTCATTTTTATTGCAGTACGCTAACAGGTTCCTAAACGTCGAACGAAAGCCTTGAATATAGTTTTCGCTATAGTGCTTTGCAATGATGCAAGGGATAACTCTTTCCACAAGTTCATACACGGTCAGTCGATTTCCATCATCCACAATAACAACCTCCATCATATCTGGAATACTCAAATTATATAGTTATTATGTAGAGAAAAACAGACTGTTTTTATAATTTTTGTCGCTGTACAATTAAAGTTTGGAACGTGGGATACATAATCGCTTTCTTGCCATAACACGCTCGATACCGAGATTGGTCGTAGTGATAATCACTGCCGTCCCGCCCGCGATACCAGCGGTCTTTCAGTTGATCCATACTCGCACCGCTGGGTAGCTTGCGGATTTCTTCCAGAATCGGTTCATCCACCGGCTGGCAGTAGCTGGAGATTCGGACAGGGTTTACTTTCAAGGCGGCAAACAAAATGTCCTCCTTGGAATACATAATGGACAGCACATTTTTGAGGCTCTGCGGTGTGTGCTTGCTGGCGTCCACATGAACGTGCATACCGCAGGATGAATTGACCTTTCCGCCTGCACGGCGCAGTGCGCGGACAACCTCCTGCAGCTTTTCCATTTCAGCGTATTCCAGCTTGGGGGAGTTCAGCTCGACTTTATACTCGCCCGAAGCAGAGGTACGTCCATATCCTTCCGGGTGAATGCTTGCGTCCCGAACGATTTTCCACTCTTTACCGTCCAAATCTTTGACACGGTAGGCATCGTAGCCACCGCCGGAATGCTCGGCGCGGGTTCCAAACAGATCGGCCAGCGTTCGGGCTGCCGTGGCGCGGTTTATCCCGGTCAGTTCAATTTCACAGCCAAAATATTGGTCACGGAAATCAAGGGGCAGGAGTCTCACCCCGCAGTTCTGCATCCATGGCTGCAATTCTCCGTCCGATGGCCTCTACCACGTTGACTGTCACACCGTTGCCTGCCTGTTTGTAGGCTTGGTTATCGCTCTGGATGGCAAGCACCGTGTCAATGCGGTCATCTGCCCAGCCCTGCAGGCGCAGACATTCACGCGGTGTCAGGCGGCGGATGCGCCCCTCGCACAGAACGCCGTGACGGTCTTTTGTGGTAAGTGTATGCATGGGTGCGCCAGGCTTACCGGTGCGTTCGGTGTTGCGGGCGAGGTCGGACTTGATGGGATTTTTAACCGGGCGAACTTCAACAGTGCCTTGTTGGCAGCCCGTTGTAAGTGTATGCGCAATCTCTTTGCCGACCCGCCCGCGCCGACTGTTGACTGTGGCGTAACTCAGGTCGATGCTGTCACCGACCTGTGCCATCTGGTAGCCGGTTTTTGTGGCGCACTTGATCGGCACTCCCACCTCATACAGCCCGGTCTTTCCGCCGAACCCGCCCGGATTGGCCGCCAGCGTACAGCTCAGTCCTTCGGGGGAGTAGACTCGTTCTCCTTGATGCCCGCCGTGGGTTTGAATAAGAGAACCTCCTGCTGTTTCGAGGAAAGGAAATACTTTTCCTCTACATCGCTCATCAAGATATCCGACAATGTACACGCGGTTTCTTGACTGGGGGACGCCGAAATCTTTGCTGTTAAGACATTGCCATTCCACACCATACCCCAGTCTGTCCAACGTATTGAGGATTGTCGCGTAGGTCTCGCCCCGTGAATGGCTAAGCAGACCGGGTACATTTTCCAAGATGAGATACGCAGGGTGTCGGGCCTCAACCAGTCGGGCAATTTCAAAGAACAAAGTTCCTCTGGGGTCGCTAAAGCCCCTTCTTGCCCCGGCCACGCTGAAACTTTGACAAGGAAATCCGCCGCAGAGCAGCTGGAAGTCGGGCATGGTGCTGGGGTCGGCTTTTCGGGCATCTTCAATGAACCACTCTCCCTTCGTGTCAAACAGGGCGTTGTAACTGCGGTTGGCGTATTTGTCGATTTCGCAGTGCCCTACGCATGTAAATCCTCCGGCACGGGTCAGACCCTCGCGGAAACCGCCGATGCCGGAGAACATATCTACGAACTTGATCAAGGGCACAACTCCCGATGGGGATGTTTGCCGCATCTGCGAATGTGCTTAATAGGCACCCCTCATCAAAAACAAAAGCAGCCCGTCACAGGCTGCACCAAACAAAATCTTTTTACCGTTCATAATGTATAAACCTCCTCGTATTATAAAGTAGTAGTTATTAAAGTCCCTCTCCAAGGACAAAATGCT
>ENA-OPBE01002088-OPBE01002088.1-human-gut-metagenome-genome-assembly--contig:-NODE-2088-length-15535-cov-2.192054_pt1 | contig 15535 bp, 19 predicted proteins | sample MGYA00241066_ERZ501448 | MGnify/ENA primary metagenome ERZ501448 (study PRJEB25962, sample SAMEA2042585) | human gut metagenome | biome: human gut; feature: human-associated habitat; material: faeces...
TATATATAGTCCGTCCCACGCGGACATTTTCCCAATTTTGTCCGCGTACGGCGGACAGCACATTGCACAACAAAAGCGGTGTCCGCGTGAGAAAGACACAGCTTTTGCAAACTATTTCATTGCATTTGTTTACTTTTTAATACTTTTCACAACACATATGCCCGAAATTTTTATGCATTTTTCCAACTTGACAAAAACGCTTCACCCGACTAAAGTGTTAGTCCAGCCTAATTGTCTATACAATTCCACAATTATTCACGTTTTCCGACCGAATCTCGCACAATTCTTCCGAAATACTTACTCATTTTTTCCGAAAAGTGGGCAAAACCGCCTGTTTGTCCGCGGGTCGCGGACAGTTCGGAAACGGGGACTCACTTTAGTCTGCTAAAGTGTCTGCGGGTGACGGACACACCTAATATTACACACAAATGCGCACGCCGCTCCCGTTCCGGTCGCGGCTGACCTTCGGCGCGCGTTCGCTTCGCTCACTATTATGTGTGAATACACGGACACGGCGCGTCCATTCCGTCCGCGCCTGCCCGTTCGGGGTCGTCCGCTCCGCGGACTGCCATGTATATTATATGTGTAATGAAATTTTCTAGAAAAAATTTCTAGAAAAGTATTGATATATTTCTAGAAACGTAGTATTGTAATATCAGAAACAAGGAAAACCAATCATACAAAAATGGAGGAATAACAATGACAGAGTTAGAAATGAAAGAAAATCTGAAAAAAAAGTGTAAACAAGCGTGGGATGTATATATCGCTTTTAAAAGTGTAGGAGGAGACGATGATATCATGACTCAAAAATATCTAACAAAATGGGTAACTTATGACGATTTATATAAAGAATTTTTTGGGGAAGAAGCACATTACTAAATTCTTTGCTGACCTATCGGCAATACGGGGAGGAAGGAAATTTCATGAAAGCTTTAGATTTAAAGGAATTGTATACCGTGCTTGCAAAAATGGAGGATATTCCATTATATGTAAAAGCAGAAGATGGGGATGGAAACATTCACATTTACGCATATGACCATGCGTCCCTTACGAATGGCTACGTTAAGGTGAGTGCGTTATGTAATCCGTTGCCCTACAAAGGCAATTTTGGAGTAGGTCTTACCGTAAACTTGCATAATAGTCTTTCTACACGGTACGCTTTAAAAGCGTACTATGTAGAAGTTTCTCACAGTGCTATTTGTTCTGCAAACGATAACTGTACGTTGTGCCCTCTGTATACGTCAGAGGGAGCAAATGAAGATTGCTTGTATTAGGAGGTATCACGTGAGAGTAGAAGATTTTATAAAATTGTATTACGGCAATGTTCGCATAGAAGTCGAAATTTACGCCATTGTTACGGTGTTTCATGAAAAGCATCGCGTATTAGTTAGAAATTTTGATATTGATTGTACAAAAGCATATACTACAAAAAAGAAAATTATTTGTCAGAAGAAGTAATAGGTTTTGAGATTATTTCTGATAAATTGCGAATCTTTATAAGGGGGTGCGAATAATGCCGAACTCAAAAGACTACAGTATCTACCAGGAACTTGATCTTAGTTTAGACCAGATCAAACGCGAACTTCCACGTGTGGCGCAGGCGGCAAATAGCCGCCTTGCCAAACTGGAAAAAATTCACGCGCGCGACCAGTGGGAGTACGGGCGCGTAAAAGAGTTTTTTGCGTCACAAGGGCGATCAAAAGATCGCTTTTTGAAAGGCGTAAATCGTTCGGAAGCATCCATCCGGCAGGAATGGGATACCATGATTGCGTTTTTGACCTCTCCCGAAACCACATTGGAGGGATACCGGATTGCGGAGATGCAAAGGCGTTTTGACAAATCCGGAAAAATCAACGAAGATGTGGACGAAAGTAATTATAAGGACTTGTATCGTTTTTTGACTTCCAATATCTACAGAAAGAATCTGCGCAGAGAGTTAGACTCAAATCAGATCATTGATGATTTTCTTCTCAAAATGAGTGATAAAACTTACGATTATGAAGATATTATGCAGGAGTATAAAGAGTATCTGGACGGATACATAACAGAAGAAGAACTCTTTTCGGAAACACGACCAAAATTGAAATGAGGCAACACAAATGTATCAATTAGACGTTCCAATTATCGTAAACGGAAACGAAAATGTTTCACGTGAAACAATTTATTCGGTCAATGATTTTCCGTTTTCGTCTTTCCAGACTTTGCGCGAATGCCGCAAACGTGGAAGAAAGAAAAACCCTATCGTTTATTATGATGCAGAAATGGCGTTTGATATCGAAACAACTACGTTAGAAAAACTTGATTATGAACGCTATAACAAAACAGGTGAAAAAGTAGTAAAAGGAACTGCCTTTCTGTATCAATGGCAGTTTTGTATCAAAGATACCGTGTGTTTTGGTCGCACATGGAACGAGTTTCTTTCATTCTGCGAAAAACTGCATTTGTATTTGAAAACATCTGATACGAAACGCGCTGTCGTCTACGTTCATAACCTTTCATATGAATTTCAATTCATGAAAGATTTCATAGAATTTGATGAAATCTTTGCGCGGGATGCACATAAAGTTATGAAATGTTATGCGTATAAATACGGGATTGAGTTTCGATGCTCGTATTTTTTAAGCAACATGAGTCTTTCAAAATTTTGTGAAAACAGTGAGGGCGTAACCCACTATAAACTGGTTGATACGTATGACTATAAAAAACTACGTATACCAAAAACACCATTAACGGACGTTGAACAGGGATATTGCTATAATGACGTTCGAGGCTTGTGTGAGTGCATCCGCGACTTACGGAAAGATGACAACCTTGCAGAAATCCCCCTTACATCAACTGGATACGTCCGCCGTGAATTTCGCCGCGCCATGCAAGCAGATAGAGTCTATTATCCTGAAGTCTTTAACGATCTGGCATTAACCTTGCCGCAGTACCAACTCTGCAAAGATGCGTTCCGTGGCGGCAACACGCACGCCAGCCGCATCCACGCTGGGCACACGATCACGGCGAAAAAGGGTGAATCTGCGATCGTTATGGGTAGTATGGATATTTCGAGCAGCTATCCGGCGCAGATCGCAACTGAGTATTATCCAATGAGTGCGTTCCGGGCGGTTGAGATCACAACGCAGGAACAGTTTGACAACTTGTGTGCTACCCGCTGTGTTATTATGCGGGTACAATTTGATAATTTACACATCAAAGAAAACATTCCGGTACCATACATCCCGCTGTCGAAGTGCCAGAAGCACGGGAAAGATTGTGTGATTGATAATGGTCGAGTACTCTCTATTGACTGTTGCGAAATCGCAATGACAGAGATTGACTTGGACATCATAAAAAATCAATATGACTATGATTTCTTTACTGTCTCGGAGTGCTATGTAGCCGCGCGCGGCAAATTACCGGACAGTATGCGTAATACTATGATGGCGTTTTTTATCGCAAAGAGCCAGTTGAAAGGAAATCCCGATAAAGTCTATGAATACATGAAGTCTAAAAATAAGTTAAACAGTACGTTCGGTATGTGCGTAACCGATCTTTTGCAGGACGAATGGGCAATGGATGGTTTTACGGGTGAATGGCATCGGGAAAAAGCAGATGCGGAAAAAGCACTGAAAACGTATTATGAAAGCAAGAACAGCTTTTTGCATTATCAATGGGGTATCTATGTTACCGCCCACGCAAGAAAGCAGTTACAAGATATGCTGGACGTTGTTGGAATGGACGTGGTGTATTGTGATACGGATAGTATTAAGTTTTTACATCCAGATTTACACATTCCGGAATTTGAAGCCAAAAACAAAATACTGGCAAAACGTGCAATCGAAAACGACATTCCGGCGTTTTGTGACGTGGGGGAGAAGCGTTACATTCTCGGCGTTTGGGATATGGATGATCTCTATATCCAATTCAAAACCCTTGGCGCGAAAAAATACTGCGGCGTGGAATGGGACGAAAAAGCGGCGCAATCTGGCAAAGACCCCGTGCGTTTTACGTCTACGGTCGCTGGCATGAATAAGAAACTTGGAGCGGAAAACTTAAAGTGCTGTAATAATTTCCGTCTCTGCCGCCGGATGGAAAATGTCGGACGGACAATCAGTTGCTTTAACAACTCGAAAGCACATTACATCAAAGTCAACGGGGAAGAAATATTAACTGCAAGTAATATAGGAATCATTGATACCACTTATACCTTAGGTGTATCGAATGAATACTATGAAGTATTGGTAAACTCTCAAGACGGAGTGTTACCGGAATAGGAGACGATATGAGATATTTTGTGTTTTTTATGTTTTTAGTATTATCAACGATTTGGGCGTTACATGAGGAAGAACTCGACTTTTCCATCCTGCTTTTATTTTTGGATATTTTCTTTATTTTCTTATTTTAACTATTGACTTTTTTTGGTAGGCAGTGCTATAATAATACTTGTAAGAACAAATAGCCACATAACGAAAGGAGAAAAAAAAATGGTTAGAACAAAAATCGAAAATTTTATCTACTCTGTCATTGACAGACACACAAAACAGGTGATCGGCTCTTTTAGTAATACAGAAGAACTGAAATTACAGAAAGCAAAAACCGCCGCTGTTGCCGCCGCTGGTTTTCCGGAGGATTCCATCTGCGTATTAACCGATACCGTATCCGCCCGCTACGAGATGCCGGACGAACAGTTTTTTGCCGAAGCAAAAAGACTGGACTAAGCGCACAACCGCGGTCTGGAAGATGCCAGATAAGACAACGATCAAAGCAAAGCGCCGCGGTTCTGCATAACAAAACAACGTAAAGCAAAAAGGAGAAAAAAATCATGAGCAAAGCAAAAATGAACCTGAACAACGTTACCGTAAAATATGCAAAAAAGGAAGACGGAAAAAGCGTTCTTTCTGCTTCGATCACAGCAGATCAGCAGAAAGCCATCTTTGAAAAAATTATCGAAGAGTTTGGTGAGGATGCCGCCGCAGAAGCAAAGTGGATTCCGGCGAAAGAAAGTGACGAATCTGGTCTCTACGTAAAAGCGCAGACAAGTTACAGCGTTGACTTTTATGAGGACGGAATCGAGAGCGACACCGTTTCTGGTGTTGACGAACTCGGCAAAGGCGCAGTTGTCGACCTTTTCATCTCGATCGGTGAAAGCAAATTCCGCCGCGACAAGGGATTTACGGCTTACCTTTCCGCAGTAAACGTCCATAAGTTTGGCGATACGGAAAAATTCAATCCGTTCGCTTAATACATATGAACGCAATACGCGCGCCGACTGGTGGACGGTAGACTTGAGGATTAAGTTACCTGTAGTTGATTGTTACTATATCTTGTGTATTTGAAAACTCCATACGTGTGAGAGAGCTACGTTTTCCAGCGTAGCTCTTTTTTATACCCAGCGAAGCTCTGCCGCCCTCTGCCGTCCATCTGCAAGCAAACGTGCGATCATCGTGCGATTAACGTGAGATTGTCTGCTGAGAGACTGGCGGGGAACTGGCGGGACGCGGAGCTGAGGATGTGGAAAACGATAGAAAAGGAGGATGTGAAACAAAATGTTTCACGTGAAACAATGATTTTTTGGAACGATATTAAATGGGAAAAACTTTTTGCTGATTATGATGTAAAATTTGAGGGGGTAGATGATAAAGGAAATCCAATTCAGTATTACAATCCAATCCGGTTGTTTTCAGAGCCAGACGTGGACGGTGATTTCGCTGGCGTGGCAATTACATGTTCCAACCGTAGCGCCGGAAAGACAAGTGCTTTTGCCGCGGCAAGCTGTATCTTGTGTAAAGAGTATGGCCTGCAGACAGGATGGATTTTCCGAACGAAAGGGGAAATGACGGGAGCGGCGGCAATGTATGAAGATATGTTAAGAATGTATCCAAAATTGGGTAGTGTGATTACCTATAAAAATCTGGACAAAAACGGAAATGTTGTGCGGTATTTTCTGGACGGCGTGCCATTCGGATGCGCGTTTAGTTTTGGAAGTAAGATGGACAGTGTAAAAAAATTGTCTCCGTATTTTCGGGATATCTACTTTTTGCTTTTTGACGAGTTCAGCATGGAAAGCGGACAATACGTAAAAGGGGAATCTGAAAAACTGCAATCGTTGTTGCTGACGATCAGCCGTGGAAATGGAAGCCAGTCCAGATGGTTTAAATTGGTGATGGCATCCAATAATATTTCGTTGCTCAATCCCTATTTTGTTTTTTTCGGCATCCACAAACGGTATCAGAAAGAAACCAAAATGCTGCATGGTAGCGGTTTTGTGTGTGAATTTACGCACAATGACAGTGCCAGCAAGGCAATGTGGGAAAACACCGCTTTGAAAGCGTTCCGCGGTGGTCATTATATGCAGAGCATGAGCGTAGGCGATCAGATGTTGATTGATGATGCTGTATTTGTTCAGAAGCCAACCGGGCGTTCGCGGTATTTGTTTACAATTGAACACAGTGGCAAAAGCTATGGGGTATATGAATATTATGAAGAGGGGTATATTTATATCACGCACAACTATAACCCATCGTGTAATTTTGTCGCGGTTTTCCGTGACGGGGATCACACGCAAAACACGGTTATGTTGGAACACTACGATTATTTGTTTGAAAATCTGGTTGACGCGTACCGGAAAGCATATCTGCGCTTTGACGATCTGGACAGCAAAAATATGGCGGTTGAGTTGCTGGGGATTGATCTTTATAAATAGTTTGTGCGGAACGGACAAATGTACTTGACAGACGGACAAAAAAGAGATATCATGAAAATACGGGGAAACCTTTTTAAAGGGGTTGCCACGGTTGAGTAAACCGCCCTGTCCTTGGCAGGTCAAAAGGTTTCCTTGTTTTAAAAGGACAGGAAGAAAGGAGCAAAGATGGCAAGTATTGTTTTTAATATGATTGTCGGAATGATGAAAGAAGAAAAAGCTTATCTTGCTTATACGGTACGCTATAAAGGGGACGAAAAAGACACGTTGATCTTTGTCCCACATGAAAATTACGAATCTCATATTAGGTATTTATGGGATTTCTTTTTTATGGATGGTAACGCGTATAATTGTAAATCGCCAGTCCGATTCATTCATAACTTTATCATGTGTGATAAATTAAGTGAAATTGAGGACTGGTTAAAATGGCAGGATAAGGAGATAGAAACATGGATGTAACTATGGTAACGCAGTTGGTTGGGTCGCTCGGTTTTCCAATTGTTTGTTGCGGCGCACTTTTCTGGTATCTGGTGAAAGAAAAAGACGCACACAAGGAAGAGATGGAAGAAGTGCGGAAAAGCGTAGAAGCGAACACGACTGCAATTAATTCACTTTGCCAGCACTTAGGAGGTGGAAAGAATGAATAAAATCGAAAAAGCAGTTGCATGGGAGGAACAAATCGCCGCCGATGATCGGCACGGGTACTCACAGGTACACCGGAACAGTCCCGATTATGATTGTTCGTCATTTGTCGGAACGGCACTTGCAAATGCTGGTTTTCCGATCAGCATTTACAGCACAACTAGAAATCTAGGTGAACAGTTGGAAAACGCTGGTTTTGTGAAATGCGGTAAACCGTGGAAACGCGGTGATATCCACCTTGCGGCTGGTCATCATGTAACGATGTCGGTTGACGCGAACCGCATCGTCCACGCCAGCCAGTCGGAAAACGGCGGGATTGATGGTCAGACGGGAGATCAGACCGGAAAAGAAATCTGTGTACGGTCTTATTACGATCTTCCGTATGAAAATACCGTTCACTATCGGTATGCAGGAGCCGTCGACGAAAAGCCGAATAACGTCATTGAAAGTTGCGTCAAGACAGAATCCGCGCGTAGTTTTGACCGGAAAATTGCAGGAGCGTATCATACCAATGATCGCTATAATCTGCGTGTTGGCGCAGGAATGAATAAAACTGTCATCTTGACGTTGCCAACCGGAACCAGTGTTAGAAACTACGGATATTATACAGGAGAATGGTATCTTGTGAAAGCTATCGTTAATGGAATTGTCTATACCGGATATGTAGCAAAAGAGGGTCTGACACGTGGCTGATCTGACGCTTGCTTATAATGCTTGCATACAAATTTGTAATAATCCAAATGTGGGTTATTCCCAAACGTATCGTGAGGGGCAGACCGTGGGAGGGATTACGTACTATGATTGTTCGTCCCTTATGAGTTATTGTTGCACCGTTGGCGGTTTTTTGGCAAGCAACCCGTGGTTTACCACTCGGAGCATGGACGGGTATCTGATCGGTGCGGGATTCCAAAAAGGAACCGCAAACCAGCCTTGGAAAAAAGGCGATATTTTGTGGCGTTCCGGGCATACCGAAATGGTATATGACCCGGCAGACGGCGGCGGGTATACGATGGGAGCGCACACAGATAGCTACCCACTGGACAGACAGGTGTCCATCAATACGTTTGTGTCGCCCTATAGTGCCTGGACGTATCTGTACCGATACCCAGTTGAGGTACAAAGCGGAATCAGCCAGTATGTGATTGCCGCCATCTGCGGCAACTTCTGGCAGGAATCAACCATTAATCCGGGTTTGTGGCAGGGTACGATTGTCGGTTCTCCCGGTTATGGTTTGGGACAATGGACGGATAACGCCGTCACCGACCGCCGGACGCGGTTGTTCCAATGGTTAGATTCCAACGGGTACAGCCGGGAAGATGGTAACGCGCAGTTAGAATATCTGATTTATGAAAATGTCTGGTATTCGGTCGGAGCCGCTAGTGCTTACGAAAATCTACAAGCGTTTTTGCACAGTGACAGCACCGATCTGAACGCACTGACTTCCGCCTATATGAAAGGATGGGAGGGAATCAGTGACGATGGAACACTTGCGTTCCGGCAGGAAAAAGCACACGAGTGCTTCAATTATATTTCCGAACACGCAAAAGATTCTGCAATTACCGGATGGATTGTGGGGAACCGCTATCTATCCGATTCTGAAAGATTAAACAATGCGATTATGGTATTTCGGTATCTGTCCACTGGACAACCGGAACCGCCCGAGCCGCCCCATCCCATGAAACCAAAACGGCATAAAATGCCGATCTGGTTATATCCCAATTTAAAAAGGAGGTATTAACATGACACTTGAAGAGTATTGGACAGAAATTGTAGCCGATATTGGAAACATCGAAACGCATGGTGATGCGATCGCCGCCATCAGTGAAAAAATCAAAACAGAAGATACTGACATCGGAGCTCTGATGTCCGAACGTGACGCGCTGGTTGCGGAACGGGACGAACTGCGCGGAAAGTATGAATCTGCGGTCGCAGAAATCAAAAGCCGCTGGTCTGATCTTTCCCACGGCGGAAGTATCACAAAAGTAACCGAGTTCGGCGGAAAAGTGCCGGAAGCAGAAGACACCGCAACAAGTATCAATGATCTTAATATGTCTCAGCTCATCATGAGCGGAAAAGGAGAGTAACAATGGCAAAACTTGACATGACAAATATTAACATGCTGAACGCCGTTCGGCAGACGATGAGTGTTGATTACCGTGACAGAGTTCCTGTGGCAACTCGTGATAATATCGCGGATATTGCAAAAACGTTAACTGACCCGTATAATCCGATGGCAAGAAACGAACTCGTTCCGGCACTTGCAAATTTGTATGCAAGTCAATCCATCAGTACCGAAGCGTTCCGCAATCCTCTGCGGGTGCTGAACAGTAACGCCATGCCGTTTGGTAATGGAGAACAGGAAGTCTACGTAAATTTTGCACAGGGATATGCACACGATGCCAATATCAGCATCGAAGATGCGACCGCCATTTATGACAGCTACATTATGGCGCTGTATCATGTAATCAATTTTAATAACGATTATCCGGTAACGATCTGGTTTGAGGATATGCGCGGCGCGTTTCTCGATGATTACGGACTCAGAAGTCTGGTGCAGGCAAAAGTGGAAAGTGTCGTTTCCGCTTGCAATTGGGATGAATTTACGACAGCGAAAGAGTTGATCGCATCCGCAAAGCGCGCTGGCCAGATTTATCCGGTTCATGTGGATGCGGTTACAGATCAAGCATCCGCGAACGCACTGGCGAAACAAATTCAGTCCTATATTGACAAGATTCAGTTCCCGAACCCGCTGTATAATTTCGCTGGCGCGACATCGGCGGCAAAAGAAGATACCATTCTTCTGTTTGTCGACCCAGATACCAAAGCCGCGATGAATGTTGACAGTTATGCCAGCGCGTATAATCTCGATCGGATGATTCCGAAAGCACAGCAGGTTTTAATTGATAACTTTAACGATGCTGAGGGTATCGTGGCTGTACTGGTTGACAAGCGGTTTTTCAAAATCCGTGAACAGTATCGCATGATGGTACAGGATAATGTAAACCGGGGATTACGATGGAACAGCACGTATACGGTAAAAGAGATGTTCTCCTACTCCCTGTTTTATCCGATCATCGTGTTTACAACCGAGACAGTTAATGTTTCTTCCATTACCGCAAATGACGTGGGACTGGTGAAAGCTGGAACAGATGTCGACTTCGGTGGAAGTTTTTCGGTTATTTCTACTGGCGTAGCGGATAAAGCAGTAGACGTAAAAGTAGAGGGTAACTCTTCCTCTGATACGTTTGTTATTCCTGGTACAACCATTCTTCGAATCGCAAAAGACGAAAAGAATCTGAAAACGACAGAAAACAAAACAGCAAGTGTGCGGGTTGTGATTACAAGCCGATTTAATTCTTCCGCAACGGCAACCATTTACTTTACGACAGATAAGTAAGAGGGAGGAAACATGGATAATTTCATTCCGATGCCGCCGCAGGAAAATGTGGCGGCGGTTTCCCCGCAGACAGAGGTAATTTTAGCAAGTGGGATTGAATGGGGAAATGACTATGAACATGTGCGTTATTATGAAAATGGAAAAGCTGGCTGTCTTGCTCATGTAAGAGAAAAAGCAATCCATACTTTTAAGCAGTCCGCGCCCGTGAGATGGGGAGAACTGACTTATAAGGGGAAAGGGAATGAGAGTGAATTTTTAAAGTGCAATTATATTGCGTTTCAGAACAAACCCTATACGGAAGAATGGTATTTCGGTTTTGTGACGCGCGTAGAATGGTTGAGTGACGGAAGTTTCAAGATTTATTTCGAACCCGATCGTTTTCAGAACAGTTTTTACAATGTGGTGCTTCAACCGTGCTATGTAGAACGAGAACACGTTGCCAAAGCAAATGATGCAGTCGGAGCAAATTTAGTTCCCGAAAATCTAGAAACTGGAGAATACATTGTAAATAGTTCCGCTGGCATGGGTTTTGGTCTTATGAACTATTGTCTTATTGCCAGTGCGGATGAAAATGGCGTTGCATTGGAACCGGAATTAAATCAAAAAATAATGTCTGGTTTGACTTATTTTAACACTACAGATTTTGCTACCATGAAACAAAAAATTCAAGCCTATGCTAAAAGCGGAAATGCAGACGCTATTGTATCCATTTTTCAAGCACCTGCTTTATGCTTTTCTGCAAGTCCACAAAACTTTACCATGGCTTTCCCAACAACGCTAGCTGGCTATACTCCAAAAAATAAAAAACTATTTCAATATCCATTTTCGTATTTAATTGCAGATGCGCACGATGGAACGCAATATGCGTACCGACTCGAATACTTCAAAGACCAAAAAATAGTTTTTGGCGCACAAGGCGTAAAATTAAATATTCCGTCTATATACGTCTATCCAAAAAATTACAAAAATGAACCTACTGATAATACGCCATATGCATTTACTTATAGTAATTTTCCTACCTGCGCGTGGACAAATGACGCTTATCAAGCCTGGCTGGCACAGTCTCAACCTATATGGGATTATCAGACAAAACAGCAGTATATTGATACTGGAAAAAGTGTTGTATCAACCATTGCAAACGTATTAAGCGGTAATTTCGGAAAAGCCATCGAAAGCAGTATCGGTCAGACAGTAAGCAATTTTATGTTTGGCGAAAATATTTCAGCACAGATGGAGCAACACGATTTAATTCCGCCTACAGCAAAAGGAAGTGCTACTGGAAGTTATGTTCAGACTGCGCTTTTTAGTAATACGATTGCATTAAAGACCATGTGTGTAACTCCGGAAATGGCGAAAGTAATTGACGATTATTTTACTATGTATGGATACGCAACACACAAAATTAAAGTACCGAATATCACTGGGCGGTCAAGTTGGAATTTTGTGAAAACGGTAAATTGTGGATTGCATGGAACGTGTGTCACCGATGATATCAACTTTTTACAAGCAATGTTTAACAGAGGTGTTACGTTCTGGCATACGAATGATGTTGGAAACTATGGTCTTTCCAATAATTAAGGGGTGATGTCATGTATAATAACCCGTATCGGGTGAGCAACAAAGAAGTTTGGGGACGCTGGGAAAATAACCCGAATACGTCACCGGAAGAAAAAATGTATTTCCGACACTTTTTTGATAAGTTTGTCAATCTGGCGTTATCTCGGTATGAGTATGACGGTTTACCGGATGAGATTCCACCACGGATGCTGAACTCTTATTTGTTGTGGAACGGTATGTGTCTTTTCAAGAAAGAACCGATTACAGGACTGTACGGTGTTTTCGGCGTGAATCTTGTAGGCGAACCGGATATTTATGGTATTCCGAGCGATTGGATTGCGTACGCCATGAACGGTCAGTATTATGAACAGACCGACAAGGAAGAAAGCGCGTTGATTTTCGCAAGACCTTTTGCTGTACCGGAAATTCTCAGTATTATTCTTCATTCGCAGAGCCTAGCAGAGAAAAAAGCGTCGACAAGGGTAAACGTCATTCAGCAGAGAACGCCAGTTGTTATCAGCGGGGATTCTACGCAGAAGTTATCCATTGACAACTTTATTCAAAAGTGGGTAAAAAATATTCCTTTCATCAAAGCAAAAAACGATCTGCGAAAACAGATTCAGATTGATACGATTGATTTAAAAGTACAGCCAATCTTTAACGAACTTGATACAGCCGCACAGAGAGAAGTAGCAGAATGTCTGGCTGATCTCGGTATCGAAGCAAGCGGCGTAGAAAAACCGGAACGGCTGGTTTCCGCGGAAACGAGTTACAACGATGGAGAGATCGAGTTGACAAGAAACGGAAATCTGGCTACCATTCAGAGGGGACTTGATGCGATCAATAAAATGTATGGATTGAATATCCATGTGCGTTTTAATTCTAAGATGGTAACGCCGATTAACCGACCAAATGTTTTTGATACGTCAAATGACGAAAACGATACGACAGAAAACAACGGAAACGACACGCCGGAAAGTGAGGTGGAATAATGTTTCTCGGTTACAATTACGAAACAAAAACATTGACGAATACCATTGAACAGTTGGTTATTTCCGATCATGTAATTTCCCCACTTGAAAATCAGACCATTGATCATATGATCGAAGCCGCCGTTCCTTTAATCTTCAATTTTGACTTTCCGTTTTATGTCGATGCATCCGCTCCCGAATATGCAACCGCAAAACTTACGTTCGAAAAAACATTCTGTTTACAGTATTTTCGGGAACAGATCGGGTTAGAAACGATTGGAGAATTTCAGTATCATCTCAAAAGGCTTCTTACGGTCAATATGCCGTACTATGAACAGTTGTACCGGAGTATTACTTTTGAGTATAAACCGCTGATTACTCATAAGAGTACGCGGAAAGTACAGAGTACAAAAGACGATACGCGAACAGGTGTGATCGCGGGAGACAGCACAGCGAAAAACACAACGACAGCCGATACAAATAACAATACCCAAAGTATCCATTCAGACAACCCGCAGATTAATTTTGCCGGAACGAATTATGCATCTACGATGGATCGGGGACAGAATACGATTCATAACAGTGCTGTAAGTAACGGCGAAAATACAACAAAAACGAACAGTAATGATACTTACCATGCAGATAATAATGATACGATTGAAGATGAGGGATTCGACGGTAGTTACTCTTTAGAAATTCAGAGATTCCGAGATACCATACTTAATCTTAACAAGCGTATCTGCGATGATTGCAGAGAGTTATTCTATCAATTTTATTAAGGAGGGATAATAATGGCAGAGAAACCAACGATTCCAGATTTTCCTACGTTGCCAGATTTCGGTAAGATGATTACGCAAGCTTGTGAAGTTGTAGCAAGTGTGCGGGGGATTCCGTATGATTTCAACGGGACGTTGAGTCTAGAAAATAAATTTGTTGTGCTGTTTAAGACGGTAAAAGAAATGTTTGACGCGCAGGACGACCTTGTAAAAAGTTACAAGGCGTTATATGATTTTGTCAATAATTACTTTAGCAACTTAGATGTGCAGGAAGAAATTAATAACAAAATCAAAAACATGGTAAACACAGGTGAACTTACTACATTAATGTTGCCTTACATTAAAGAATCGCCTGTTATTGTCAATTCACTAGACGAAATGACAAACCACAATTACATCTATTTATTATCTACAGATGGCTATTTATATTCATGGAACGGTACTAAATTTGTGCAAAGCGGAATAAATTATACTTATCCTGCAAATGCCTATGTGCAAAAACCATATCGTTTTATGACTAGCAATGATTTAATTTCGTCTCTTAACGAGTGCGGAAGTTACAGTGTAGGTGTAAAAGACGGCGATAACATTCCGGCTGATATGCCCACAGGTTGGACTTACGGAAATTATATGGTAGTTGTTAATGGATATACGGGAGGTGATAAACTAAACTTTATTCAACATATGTATAGAAAAGGAGAAAACCGCTACAATTACCGCATAATCAATGACAATAAAGCGGGTGAATGGACAACTGTTAATGTAAGTACATCCAGTAAAAAAATAAAAGTAGCTTTATGCGGAGATTCGTTCATTGATAAAGGCGGAGACGGAGGTTTACCAATGAGCGAATATCTAAACGAATTTACAAAATATGACGCTACATCACTAGCAAAAGGTGGTATTAAAGCGTCCGAATGGTGGGAGACATTCAAAAATAAAGTAACAAACGAATTTGACGTTTTCTTATTATCACTTGGTCTTAACGGTGAAACGTCAACTAATATATTCATTAATAGTATTAATAATATTATTGATAATATTACAGCAAAAAATCCAACCGCACGGATTATATTATGGTGTATGGACGCGTGGTATACAGAAGAGTATTCAAACGCTTGTAGTAATATTGCAATGCAACGTGGCATTGAATTTTATTCAATGAAAGCTAATAAATCAATTCCAATTAGAATTGGTGGAAAATTTACTTCTGTTTTTCCAACATTAAACAATAATTATGCTAACACTAAAACTAAAGCATACTCGATTAGTGCAACGGACAATCACCCTAACATTAAAGCGCGTAAAATGCTAGCTGAATTTTGGAGTACAATCATTTAATATTCTTGCAATTACACTTTAGTCTGCTAAAGTGTCCGTCACCCGGAAGGCGCGCAAAGCGCTACAGCCTCCGGCGGTCATCGGCGGACAACCGCACGATCACAAGCGATAACTAACATTACACATATGATATGACTGGCAGTCCGCGGAGCGGACGACCCCGAAC
>ENA-OPBE01002097-OPBE01002097.1-human-gut-metagenome-genome-assembly--contig:-NODE-2097-length-15505-cov-5.449061_pt1 | contig 15505 bp, 7 predicted proteins | sample MGYA00241066_ERZ501448 | MGnify/ENA primary metagenome ERZ501448 (study PRJEB25962, sample SAMEA2042585) | human gut metagenome | biome: human gut; feature: human-associated habitat; material: faeces...
GAAACTATGATAATCCAGAAGAAGCAATGTATATCTGTGGACATCATACATTAGTCGCTTCAGCTAAAGCAGTAAAAATTGGTAAAGAAATAAATCCTGATTTCAAAATTGGAAATATGATTGCGATGGTTCCAATTTATCCATTTAGCTGTCGTCCAGCAGATCAAGTATTAGCACAACAACAAATGCATGATCGTTTCTTCTTCTGCGATGTACAATGCCGTGGACATTATCCTGCTTATGCTTTAAAAATGTTTGAAAGAAAAGGATTCAATATCGATATTACAGAAGAAGATAAAAAATCATTAGCGGAAGGTACTGTTGATTATATTGGATTTAGTTATTATATGACAAATGTTGTAGATTCAACAGTAAATAAAGATGTTTCAAAAGCAACAGATGGTTCAAGTGAACATTCAGTTAAAAACCCATATATTAAAGAATCTGATTGGGGATGGGCTATTGATCCAGAAGGATTAAGATATGCTTTAAATATGTTCTATGAAAGATATGAAAAACCATTATTTATTGTAGAAAATGGTTTTGGTGCTATTGATGTTAAAGAAGAAGATGGTTCTTGCCATGATCCATATCGTATTGATTATTTAAGAGCACACATTGAAGAAATGAAAAAAGCTGTTGAAGAAGATGGTGTTGATTTAATGGGATATACTCCTTGGGGATGTATTGACTGTGTTTCATTTACAACAGGTGAAATGAAAAAACGTTACGGATTTATCTATGTAGATAGAGATAATGAAGGTAATGGTACACTTGAAAGAAGCAAAAAAGATTCTTATGATTGGTATAAGAAAGTTATTGCTTCTAACGGTGAAGAACTTTAAAAGAAAAACTTCCTAATTAAGTTTAGGAAGTTTTTTATTTATTGACAAATATTTACTAAATAACATATTTAATTTAGTAAATAAAAATAAAATTAACACTATACAATAATTGTAAATATACTTATAATAGCTAAATTTAGTGAAAATATACGTATAAATAAGTAATGTATGTATTGACATTTACTAAAAATATGTAATAATACTTATTTGTAAGCGGTAACAATTAAAAAGGAAAGGGAAAATGTATGAAAAATAAAAAAGTTACAAAAGTTGTTTTATCCGTATTGACATCAATGTCAATGCTTAGCTCTTATTCAGCAATGGTATTTGCTGGGAATACAAATCAAGGTACAACGTCACAAGTGACTCATGAACATGATTTGGTAAAATTAAATCGTAATAATGATTTAATTATTAATGGTGGCTTTGACAATAATGGATCCTCATGGAGAAAATCGGGTACAGGAACATTTGAAAATGATAATGGTAATTATTATGGAAAATTGCCATCAAATTCTAATAATGCAGCAGTTTTTCAAAATGTGAGTTTTAAGAAAAATACAGATTATGTCGTTAGAGCAAAAGTAAAGATTTCAAATGGTAAAGGACAAGTATTTTTAGCAGTAAAAGATAATGATTTAAGTGCAGGATTAAAAGATATTAATGGAAATGCTATTGAGACAACAATTTCTTCATCAGAAGATAAAGCTGGTCAATATCAAGATGTAGAATTTACTTTTAATTCTGGAGATAACACATCTGGATCTATTGCATTTATTAAATGGACAGAAACAAATGGAAATCAAGATATTATTAATGAAGAAGTATGGGTTGATGATGTATCTGTTAAAGCGAAAAATGAAGCTACAGAAGATGATAACTATGAAATGGTTTGGGCAGATGATTTTAATAAAACAGAATTAGATACATCAAAATGGGATTATGAATTAGGATCTATTAGAGGAGTTGAACAAGAACATTATGTTAATGATCCTGAAAATGTCTATGTTAAAGATGGGCAATTAGTATTACAAGTTACTAATCGCGATAAAGAAGACCAATATAAAAATCCTAGAGGAAATAGACAAGTTATTTATAATTCAGGAAGTATTAGAACTCATGGTAAACAAGAATTCTTATATGGAAGAATTGAAATGAAAGCGAAGCTTCCTAAAGGAAAAGGTGCTTTCCCAGCATTTTGGACATTAGGTTCTGATTTTACATTAGATGGAAGAATTAGTAGTGAACAAGGTGCTCCTTGGCCTGTTTGTGGTGAAATTGATATTATGGAAATGATAGGTGCTGCAGATGGTGACGCAGGAGGAAATAGTAATCGTAAAGTTTATCAAACTTTACATGCAGGATCGGCTGCTGATGTAGATCATTCAAAATCAGTATCCACTTATACCTTGCCAGAAGGAATCTTCAATGATGATTATCATATTTTTGGTGTTAACTGGTCAAAAAATAAATTAGAATTTTATGTGGATGATAAAATCGTAGGTTCTTTCGATTACGGTGACAATGAAGAATATAAAAGATGTTTTAACCGCCCACAATATATTCAATTAAATTTAGCTACTGGTGGAAACTGGGCTGGAGATGCTGGAAATGATCTTGCAGGTCAAAAATATGAAGTTGATTATGTTTATTATGGACAAAATGCTCAACAAAAAGCGGATTCAGAAGAATATTATAAAAATGCGATAAAAATTAGTGGAGAACATGATGTGACAATGACAGAAGGAGAAATGCCTAATTTATTAGAAGGTGTGACTTCTGATCAAGATAGTATTTTAGATTATTCTATTGATAATGAATATTCATTTAAAACAAAAGGTGGTTTAACTTCGGTTGATTTAGTATGCTCAGGTAAAAATGATAAACAAAGTTTAAAGAAATTAAGACCTGGAAAATATAACTTATACTACACAGCAAGAAGTAGTACAGATTCTACAAAACCAGCCACAAGAAGAACGGTTATTCTTACTGTTTTACCAAATGGCAAACAAGATTTAATAGAATTAGATAGAGAACTTATTAAAAATGGTTCTTTTGAAGATGGAGATAATCCTTCGACAGGTTATCAAATTAGTAGTCGTACATCATGGGATGTTACAAATGCCCAATTTACAAAATATCCAGGATGTGCAAGTGAAGGAGATTGGTGTGGTTTTTTACCAGAAAATAGTGGAAATGCGAATATTTACCAATTTGTTAATTTAAAGAAAAATACAAAATATAAATTAAAAGCTAAAGTGCAATTAACAGAAGTAGGACAAACAATGTTTGTCAACTTAAAAAAGAACGCACAAAATCTTGTAAATGGCAATGAAGTTACAGTAAAATGTACAGAAGAAAATAAAGGACAATATCAAGATGTAGAACTAAATATTGATACAGGAAATGAAGAAAGCATATTTGGAAATGCAAATACTGCAAATTTAACAGTTTGTTTCATGAAATGGACGGAATCAACAAGCGATGCTACATATAGAGGAAAAGTATTTGTTGATGATGTTTCATTGACAGAAGTTAGAAATGAAGATGACAATTATAATCTTGTATGGGCTGATGAATTTAATGAAACTGAATTAGATAAAAATAATTGGGGTTATGAATTAGGACATATCCGTGGTTTAGAACAACAACATTATACAAATAGTAAAGATAATGTTTATCTTGAGGATGGAAATTTAGTTATTAAAGCAACAAATAGAAAAACAGAAGATCAATATGAAGTAACACAAGGAGATACAACAAGAAAAGTTATTTATGATTCGGGAAGTGTAAGAACTCATGGTAAACAAGAATTCTTATATGGAAGAATTGAAATGAAAGCTAAATTACCTAAAGGTCAAGCAGTATTCCCAGCGTTTTGGACATTAGGTTCTGATTTTCATTTAGATGGTAATATTGCTCAAGGTATTGGATGGCCTGATAGTGGTGAAATAGATATCATGGAATTAATTGGTAATGGAACTGCTGGTGGGGTTAATGGTAATAGACAAGTTTATCAAACACTTCATTATGGTACTAATGGTGAAGATGATGGAAAGTATGCTGGACATGGTACTTGCTATACACTACCAAGTGGAATTTTCAATGATGATTATCATGTATTTGGAATTAATTGGTCTAAAGGTAAAATAGAATGGTATGTAGATGATCAAATTGTTAGAACAGTTGATTATAGTGATGATCAAAGAGCTTTAGAATGTATTGATAGACCACAATATATTGAATTTAATTTGGCTTTAGGTGGAGCTTGGCCTGGTGCTGCAGGTGAAAACTTAGCGGGAACAAAATATGAAGTTGATTATGTTCGCTATGCTAGAAATGAGCAACAACAAAAAGATGCAGATACTTTCTATGCAAATGCTTATAAAATTAATGGTGAAAAAGATGTGACAATGACAGAAGGTGAAACACCAGATTTATTAGCTGGAATTACTTCTGATAAGGAAAGCATAGTCGATTATTCTATTAATGACGAACCAATGTTCACAAATGTTGGTGGAAACACACATGTATCACTATTATGTACAGGAAAAAATGATACAGAATCACTAAAATCATTAAAACCAGGATCATATAATTTATACTATACAGCTTATAAAGAAGGAGATACAGTTAGTGCAAGAACAAGAAGACAAGTTTCACTTACTGTTGAAGAAAGAACTTTTGAAAAAGATTTAGCAAAATCACAATTAGAATTAAATGGGGCTATCGGTAGCACATTAGAAACAATTAAATTACCTGCTGGATGGGAATTTTTAAATCCAAAAGATAAAATTTCAGAAGAATCTCAAGAAGTAGATGTTATTTATCCAGCAATTGGTGGAAAAGTAGGTAAAGCTATTATTAATGGTTATGAAAAAGCAGTTATTGTAAGTGGTGAAAATACTAAGTTAGAATATAATGCATCAAAGCCATTAGAAATTACAATCAATGTATCTGCAAGAAATATTCAAAAAGTATTGGTAGATGGAAAAGAAATTGATACAAAATACTACACAATTGAAAATATTTCACGAGCAGTCAATGGTAATTCAAAAGTTGTATTAACTAATGAATATTTAAAAACTTTAAGTAGTGGAGAACATAAAGTAGAAATTCAAACAACTGCTGGAAATGTAGATACAATATTTACAGTTGTTAAATCAAATTCTGGAAAAGATGATAACGAAAATCCAAATCCAGGAACAGGAAAAGATGATAATGAAAAACCAAACCCAGGAACAGGTAGTGATGATAATCAAAAACCAAATACTGGTACAGAAAATAAAGATAGTCAAACAAATGTAGATAATAAGAAAAACGAAAGTGTTGAAGGTGTGTCAAATACAAATAAAAAAACTACTAAAAACGCACAAACAACAACTCAAAAGAGTACAAAAACAGGTGATCAAGCACCAGTTGAGATCTTCATTGGTTGTTGCTTAGTATCATTTATCGCAATTATCGCATTAAAAAAGAAAAAAGCATTAAAATAGAAATATAGTCATACAGAAGCCAGAACATAATCTGGCTTTTTGTATTAAAATAGAAACAATTTAATTGACTTTATAACAAGAGTTTGATATTCTTTGAAAGAAACCTGACTTTGGTATCCAGCATTAAAATATAGTGATAGTAAAAAAGCAGTAGGAATTCAAGATAGAATCTCTATTGCTTTTTCGTTTAAATCTTATAATTGAATATCTGTCTAATTTGCCGCTCTGTCAAATAGTAATTTGTAAGTGGAAGATTTGTAATATTTTCGAATTCTTTTATAAATTCACTTGATGCCGTTACATTGATATATTTACTTTCACCTTTGACCACCTTAAAGCTTCTAATGAATTTCATGATTTGATGTGTGCTGTATTGATTATCCAATATCTTAAACTGGAATATTCTTTCTAACAGTACGGCAAGATAACAGATCAGGAAGTGTCCCTTTATGCTGTTTTCTTTTTGAAGAAATACAGGGCGTGCATCTAAATCAGACTTCATTATTCTGAAGGATTCTTCTATCCTCCATAGATTGTGATATGTATTATAGATATCAATATCATCCATATCCTTTTCTGAAGTAACAAGCATATTGTATCCTGCAAACTTTAGCTCTTTTTCAATCATTGATTCGTTTATTGAGGCCTTGGCTTTCTCTCCGTCTTCATCAATGAAATCGACATACTTTCCTAAATCTCCATATTCTGATCGTTTTGCCTGACTGTAACAGAGGTTTCTTGCTTTTTCAATCTGTTTGGCTATTTCATATTTTTTCTTTGAGGCCAGTTTTGGATTATAGGTAACAAGTCTTTTTTCTGTAAAGCAGAGGGTTTTCTTTTTACCATCTATTTCAAAAGTGTATGGAAATTTTTCGACACATGATTTATATCTGTATAACAGTGTGCCATCTCTGCTTCTTACATCCTTCCAATCATCATTATCCAACAGTACCCATGTCTTTTCTTTTTCAGGTAAGGATTTTACTGATTTTGAGAAGAGATAGCCATCTCCGTTTTCTTTGGAAAAGGCGATATTCTGTGCACAGTTCAATCCTTTATCTGCAACATGGATGGTTTTCCCTGTGATTTGATTTTTATCTTTCAGTTTTTTGATGACATTTCTCAGTATGGGCTTTTCACTTTCGTTGCCAGGAAACAGTTCCATGCCAATAGGAATTTGATTTGCATCAAGAAGCTGATCATAAGAAAAGTGAACGCCGTCTCTTAGTTGAGGAAGGACCTCATGAAAAGTTCTATGCTTACTGCATGGATTAACAAGACGAGCATAGATAAGAGATGAAAGAAGTTCGTAAAGGTCAAACTCAAAAGAATTATGCAGATTGAAATAGTCGACATACTTTTTGATATCCATTTTATTCATCATGGATATGAATGGAAAATATCCAAGATAGAGTTCAGGAGAATGATCGGAAATCTTAAGAGAATTCTTGTTTTTATTATTTTTGTTGAGTTCATCTACTTCTTTTTGAAAATAGGCAATAGGATCATCGATACCTTTGGCTTTCCAAGTTTCAACAGAAGAAAGTGATTTATAGGTGCGATGAGCACCACCATGCTTTTGAGGGGAGTAATAACTTTCAACGATGGAAAGATAGGTACGACCTTTAAGAGTAGATTTTTTAAGGAAAAAAGCCATAGAAACACCTCCAATAATATATCACTACTATCACTATATAAATTATAACATAAAAAATAATATAAAAAAATTAAAAGTATAAAAAAAGCCGATAAAATCGACATATTGAAAGAAATGGTTTAAATGTAGTTCTAAAAAATATAGTGATAACTTCTAAAGACGGGTCTTCATTGGTTGTTGCTTAGTATCATTTATCGCAATTATCGCATTAAAAAAGAAAAAAGCATTAAAATAGAAATATAGTCATACAGAAGCCAGAACATAATCTGGCTTTTTGTATTAAAATAGAAACAATTTAATTGACTTTATAACAAGAGTTTGATATTCTTTGAAAGAAAAATGAATAAATGGTAGAGGTGCATGAATCAAGAGTACTCTTTAATAATGTTTGGTGACAGTTAAAGAGGAAAGGGAAACGTGCCGAAGAGAATAAAAGCACCAACTTTTATTTATCTGGGAAATTATAGAATATGTAATTTCTTGTCACTTTTTAGTGGAGAGCTATCTTGTATGTAAGTACTTTGATTGCCTCAAAGTGCTTTTTTTATGGAGGAAAAGATGAATTTTGTAAGTACAGTATGGGCGTTATTACCGCCAATTATTGCGATTGTTTTTGCGTTAAAAACCAAAGAAGTATATCTATCTTTATTATTAGGTATTGTGACAGGGACACTTTTATTAACGAATTTTCATATTGTAGAAAGTATGAATTTGTTATTTGATACGGTTGTTAATTGCTTGAGTAAACCTTCTAATATTGGTATCTTAATGTTTCTAGTGATGCTAGGAATGATAGTGACTTTAATGACTAAAAGTGGGGGAAGTCAAGCTTATGGAAAATGGGCAAAGAAGAAAATGAAATCCTCAAAGCAATCACTTTTTTCTACTTTTGTTTTAGGTGTGGTAATCTTTGTTGATGATTATTTTAACTGTTTAACAGTAGGAAGTGTTATGCGTGAAATTACCGATGAATTTAAAGTTTCTCGTGCAATGCTTGCTTATATTATTGATAGTACAGCAGCACCTATTTGTATTATTGCACCAATTTCATCATGGGCTGCTGCTGTCAGTGGCTATACTTCGGGAGATGGATTTCAACTCTTTTTAAATACGATTCCCTTTAATCTATATGCCCTTCTTACAGTTGTAATGGTATGTTATGTTATTAAAAGTGAATTTCTTGTAGGTAAAATGAGAAAGCATGAGCTTGCCGCTAAAGAAGGTGATATTCATTTTGGGGATGATTCTTATCAAACAGGCGAAGAAATTTCTTATAATAAAAATGGTAAAGTGATAGATCTTATTTTACCTGTTATTGTTTTAATTTTTAGTTGTATTGTTGGGATGATCTATACAGGTGGCTTTTTTGATGGAAAAGATTTAATTACGGCTTTTAGTCAATGTGAAGCATCAAGAGGACTTGTTTATGGAACATTCTTTACTATTATTTTTGTTTTTGTTCTTTATATTCCTCGTAAAGTTGTTTCTTATAATGAATTTGTTGAATGTATTCCAGAAGGGTTTAAAGCCATGGTACCCTCTATCTTAATTCTTGTACTTGCCTGGTCTTTAGGAGACCTTGTATCAAATCAATTACAGGCTGGAACATTTGTTTATAATACATTACAATCAGCTTCAATTTCAACCGCAATTCTACCGGCATGTTTATTTGTTGTTGGAGCGGGGTTATCTTTTTCAACAGGAACATCTTGGGGAACGTTTGGTATTTTAATTCCTATGGCAACCTCTTTATTTCCAGAAGGTTCAACAATGTTAGTTATTTCTATTGCATCTATTTTAGCGGGGGCAGTTTGTGGAGATCATATTTCACCTATCTCTGATACGACAATTATGGCTTCAACAGGAGCACAATGTAATCATTTATATCATGTTACAACACAGATTCCATATGCTTTAATTGTTTCAAGTGCATGTTTTATAGGTTATTTAGTAGCTGGATTTACACAAAATATGTTACTTACTTTAGTTGTTTCGTTTGTTTCTTTAGGATTGATTATTTTAGGAATACGTATTTATCAAAAAAGAAAGTATTAAAAAACTTTTGAACTTCAAAATATAATATGTTATAGTGTTGCCGGTGATAAAAATGAAAAGAAAGATTTCTCTAATTATAAAATTCATTGCAATACTTTCTTCTGTTTATGGAATGTTGCAATCTTTAGACCATTGGATGTTTTTTACGTACTTTACGAATTTATCAAATATCTTTATTGATCTTTGTCTTTTAATCTTTTTGATTTATGATTTAAAGAAAACAAAATATATTTCACAAGGAATGTATTTGATTAAATTTATGGGAACAATATCCATTACCCTTACATTCTTTGTCTATCTGCTTTTATTAGCACCAACCAATAGTCATGGTTTTATCGGTGCTTATTTAAATAATGGTGCAGGAAGTTTATGTGTACATTTTATAACCCCAGTTCTAGCAATCATTGATTTTATTTTCTTTAGTGAAAAATATCTTCCTGAAAAAAGACATGTCTTTTATTCGGTTATTCCACCACTTGTTTATGTTGGTTATGTTATTATTCTAGGACAAGTATTTCGTGTACGTTGGTATGGCGATATGTTAGCACCCTATAATTTTTTAAACTATGGTGCTTCTACAGGATGGTTTGGTTTTGATTTATCTTTATTAGGTTCTAAAACATTAGGAATTGGGACATTTTATATGATTGTAGTTTTATTGATTATTTTTATTGGATTAGGAAAATTCTTTTTAAAAATCAAGAAAACAAAGAAAGATTTTTATTAATTAAAGATATTTATCTAAAAAATTGTAATAATTTGGGAATTGACCATTTATTACAATTTTTTTGTTATGATAGTCAAGCTTTAATGAATTATTTTTATAATATGAAAATGAATTGAGCATAAAAAGAAATATGATAAGATGGTAAAGGTTTAGGAGGGGATTTTATGGACATCATGGTTGTCTTCCAAACGATGTTAAAATTATTTTTATTACTTGTTTTAGGATTTGTTTTATTTAAATGTCATATCTTTGATGAATATACAAATAAAAAAATATCAGCATTAATTGTCAATGTGGCATCACCAATGCTTATTATTAGTTCTATTGCAGGAGTAGAAGGAAATGATAAAAGTATTGTCTTTTTAATGATAGGGGCAGGTATTTTAATGTACATAGGATTTATTATTCTTGGAAAGATTATAAATCGTATCTTCCCATTTCCTAAAAAAGATTGGCCTGTTTATGAATGTATGGTTGTTTTTGCGAATACAGGATTTATGGGATATCCTGTTTTATTAGATGTCTTTGGACAAGAAGCTGTTTTTTACGCATCGCTTATTCACATGGCATTTAATTTCTTTGTGTATACTTATGCGATTATGTGTCTTACAAAAAGTGATGATAGTAAATTTAAATTAAATTTTAAACAATTACTTACACCAGGAATTGTTTTGATTTTTATAGGAATCTTAATTTACTTATTTGATATGCAACTTCCAAGTGTACTAATGGATACCATTAATAGTGTTGGTTCACTGACAGCACCACTTTCAATGATGATGATTGGTTCATCATTAGCAGTTTACCCAATTAAAGATAGTTTTACAGATTGGCGTAGTTATGTCTTTGCTTTTGTACGTTTAATAATTGTACCATTTATGACAATGATAGTTTGTCGTTTACTTCATATCAATCCTTACTATGCAAACATTACAATCATTACTAATGCTATGCCAGTAGGATCAATGGTATTAATGCTTGCAACACAATATAATGCAAATGTCAAAATCGTAACAAAAAATATTGTTGTTTCAACTTTATTATCAGTTATTACTATTCCAATTGTTGTTGCAACAATGTTGTTATAGGAGAAGTCTATGAATTATAAAATTTATGAACAATTACCTCAAGAAGCAAAAGATATTAGAATAAAAGTCTTTATGGAAGAACAAGGCTTTAAAGATGAATTTGATGATTTAGATCAAGAATGTAGACATCTAGTTGTCTTTGATCAAAATAAACCCATTGGAACATGTCGCTATTATTATGATGATTCTTTACATGCCAATGTCATTGGTAGAATAGCAGTTATTAAAGAATATCGAGGTAAAAAAGTAGGACAATATATTGTACAAAGTGCTTGTTCATTATTAAAAGGAACAGTATGTTTACATGCACAACTACAAGCAAAAGGCTTCTATGAAAAACTAGGCTTTAAAGCATATGGTGAAATAGATTATGATGAAGATTGTCCCCATACATGGATGAAAAAATAAAAGAGACATCAACTTTAAGATTATATTCTTAAGTTGGTGTTTTTATTTTGCATATAATTTTTGTATGTGAAATTGACAAATAAGAGGGAAAGAAGTATATTATAGATAGATGAGACTTGTGGTCTCAAAAAAAACGTTGCTTGCTCAATTTAAAGTAACGATTATTTATTAGTTTTATATGAGACATGCGGTATCAACATTTAATGGTGAAGGAGGAAAAAATATGAATAAGAAACTCATTACAATGCTTGTAACATTTTGCTTTATGCTACTATTAGCGCCAGTTTCAGTAATGGCGGTAACACCAACGAATGCACCAATCGTCATTGATGTAGGAGGTGCAAATGTTGAAAATGAAAACTATAAAATTACAGATACAGGCATTAATATTCGTAAAAGAGATGTTAATTATGAATTGACAGGTACGACTGATAAACAAATTAATTTTTGGGGAAGTAATAATCCTAATGAAGTTGATCAAGCTTTTTATTTAAAACTTAATAATTTAGTATGAAATGGGGGCTTTATAGTACAAAATAGCCCTGTGAAGATGGTAGTTGAAGTGCCTAAAGATACAAATAATAAACTAAAAAGAATTTCAGCTAATGATTTAACTATATATGGATCAGGAGTATTGAATACAGAAGGTTTTACTGTAACACAAAAAACATCTTATATGGATAGTGCACTTCATGTTACGGATACAACAATCAATGTAAATGTGGCACGAAATTCGGCTGAATGGAATGGAAAATGTGTGATATCAGGAAATGCGGTTCTTACATATACAGGAAATGGAACATACGCGCCTTTACAATTGGGAGTAAAGAATGGGGATACAACTCATTCGGTTTTATTAGAAGATAACGCGAAACTTATTTGTTTACAAGATGATCCTGAAACGCCATCGGAATATTCTGTTTCAGGACTAGAATCATTTGGTGCACCTATAACTTTAAAAGATAATAGTTATTTAGAAGCGGAAGCAAAATCATCAACAGGAAAATATGCTGGTTTTGGAATTATTTCTTCTTCTCCTATGAAAGTGCTTGGAAATTCTAAAGTAGTGGCTAAAGGCTATGATGCTGCTTTAAGCGTAGATAATGATTTAGAAATTAATGGTGGAGCTATTAAGGTAGTAAGTAAAGAAAGCAACGGTATTTATGCGAATAATTTAAAAATTGAAAATGCACAAATTGAAGCTGAAGGATACTATCCTGCTTTATTTGGAAATAATGCTTTATCTATTTCAAATAGTACAATTAATGCAACTAGTACAGGTGATATCGCAATCTTTACAAGAGGTAATCTTTCTATAGAAAACAGTAAAGTAGACGCTAATGCTCCACAAGATAAAAAAGGAATAAAAGCTAGAAAAACAACAACAATTAATCAATCTTGGATAACAACAACAGGAGATGAATCTTATGATTCTATTAATGATAGTGTTCTTTTCAATGGTAATGATGGTAAAGTTATTGGTAATGTCACTGTAATCGGTGAAGAAACGGTTTCATCTGAAAAAACTTTAATAATATCAGAAGGAACAACATTAACAATTCCTGATAAAGCTAAATTTACGAACAATGGTACGGTTGTTGTAAATGGCACAATTATAAATAACGGACAAATTACTTGTACAAATCATTCAGGTGGAAAAGCTACTTGCATACAAAAAGCTGTTTGTGAACTTTGTAATCAAGAATATGGTGATTTATTAGAACATAATTATTCCACAAAATGGATGAATAATGAAGAAATTCATTGGCAAGAATGTACAGTATGTCATAATCATAAAGATGAGTCAAAACATATATTTGATGATGATAAAGATACTGTTTGTAATGTTTGTGGATATGAAAGAATGGTAAATATCAAAACGCCTAAAATTATAAAAGGTCAAAATAGTAAATGGAAAAAAGATAGCAAAATAGATTTTGTATTTGTTTCAGATGCAGATTATTCTGATTTTGTAAGTGTATCTATTGATGGTAAGATAATTGATTCAAAGAATTATGTATCTAAAGAAGGAAGTACGATTATCACATTAAAAAGTGATTATTTAAATACTTTATCAGTTGGAAAACATACAATAAGTATTAATTCAACAACAGGAAGTGCATCTACTGAATTTATTATTGAATCAAATGAGGTGGAAACACCTGTAAAAGATGATAATAAAAAGAATGATTCAACATCAAATAATCAAGAAACAGTAAAATCAACGGTCAAAGCAGAAAACAAACAAGATGTTAAAAAAGTAAAAACAGGTGATGATGAAAATATTATAGGTATTGCTTTATTATTGTTAGGAAGTTTAGTTGTTTTAACTTATATTAGAAAAAAGAAAATAGATTAAAATAAATATCGTCCCATGAGGGGCGATATTATGCAATATGCTTATAAAAAACTTATTTTGCATAAAATTGACAAACAAAATAGAAGAAAATATAATAAATATAGAAGAGATACGTAGTCTCAATAAAAATGATAATTGTTGTTGAAAGACAGCAATTATTTAATAATTTAATATGAGACTATAAGTATTATAAAATAATTATTGGGAGGGAAGCGTATGAAAGCAATTAAGAAAATAATGGTTGCAGTATTATTATCATTATCCATGGTTGTGTCTTTTATGCCTACAAATGTATTTGCGACAGAAGCAGTAGATATATGGGATGGGACAGCTGATACAAGTTGGTATGTCGGGCATGAAGTAGATAGTGAATATCATATTACAACCGCAGAACAACTTGCGGGGTTGGCTCAATTAGTCAATGGTAATATATTATTTAAAGATAAAACGATCTATTTAGATAATGATTTGGACCTTTCAGGGCATCAATGGATATCTATTGGAAATGGTAGTAATTTTAGTCAATATTTTGGCGGTACTTTTGATGGTCAATATCACAAAATAATGAATTTGTATCATCACTATACAGGAGAAGATTTAACACGAAATGGATTGTTTGGCGTTATATCTTCTGGTGGAATTGTGAAAAATTTGATGGTTACGAATGCTGATATTGTTTCTAATGATTGTTCTTTACTTGCTGGTATTTTGGCAGATTGGGTCAATGGTGGTATAGTTGAAAACTGTTATACAAGTGGAAAAATTGAAAATGATGTTGGTGATAAGATGCTAGGTGGTTTAATAGGGCAATGCACTTGGAGTACACAGGTAAAAGGTTGTGCTTCAAATGCTACAGTTATTAGTACTGAACCTAGCGAGGATAGTGTCGATACTGTAGGAGGATTAATTGGACAATGGGAAAACTCTGAGAGTAGTTCACAAATTATCGATTGCTGGTTTGGAGGTTCTGTTTCTTGTCAAAATATTAATTCAGCTGTAGGTGGTATTCTCGGCGCAAATTTTGATTTTAATGGGAATCCAGGTGTAATAATTAAAAATTGTATGGTAGCGACAAAGAATATTAATTGTGCAGAACCAGGCAATATCACTTGGATTGCAGCTGTTGCAGTAGCTAATATTACAAATTGTATTTGGCCAGATAGAGCACTTGATGATCCAGATAATAATTATAATGCAATTGTAAAACTTGTTGTAGACTGGACTGCAGGTACTGCATCCGCAGATCCAAACTTTGATCAGTCTATCTGTGGAAGAGAAAGTCCTAATTTTTCTTCTGCTAACGTACTTACTGATCTTCGAAATAATGCAAGTACAGGAATTGAATGGGTAGTAGGAATTAATCATCCAACATTTATATGGGATAAATTAAATATTTTAGCTGATTACACAAAAGTAGATGAAGCGATTGCAAATGCTAAAAAAATAGATGCTAATTTATATTCTAACTATTCTATTGTAGAAGATACAATTAATGCAGTTGATCATGCAAAAAGTAAACAAGAACAAGTAACAGTAGATAGTTACGCAGATGCAATTAATAAGGCAATAAGTGAATTAAAATATAAAGATGCCGACTATACAAAAGTCAATGAAGTAAAAGCTAAAGTACCAAGTGATTTAAGTGTATATACAGATGAAACAGTAAAGACATTAAAAGATGCACTTGCATTAGTAGAAGAAGGAAAGAATATTACGGAACAAACAACAGTAGATGGTTATGCAGATGCAATCAATAAAGCTATTGAAGGACTTGTAAAGAAAAATATTTCTTATAAAGTTATTGAAGGTGAAGGAGAAACTTTTGTTAAAGAAAGTGGAAAAGATATTTCAATAAGAATAGATCATGAAT
>ENA-OPBE01002104-OPBE01002104.1-human-gut-metagenome-genome-assembly--contig:-NODE-2104-length-15477-cov-4.743094_pt1 | contig 15477 bp, 16 predicted proteins | sample MGYA00241066_ERZ501448 | MGnify/ENA primary metagenome ERZ501448 (study PRJEB25962, sample SAMEA2042585) | human gut metagenome | biome: human gut; feature: human-associated habitat; material: faeces...
TGCGGTTTCAAGAACCTTCTTGCAGACGGTGCATTCCTTATGCTTAGCGCCTTCTGCGGTTTCGGTAGCTGCCGTGTCAACGATCCACTCGCTGGCACTGTGAGCCGCAATATTGGCCTTATCGCCGCACTCGCACTCATGCCAGTGATCGGTGTCGTCATACTTCCACTCGGTGCCGTAGCTGTGGGTATGGCTTGGAGGCGCATCCTTATAGGTGGCCTCGAGCTTCACATCATTGCCGGGCATGGTGAAGGTGGTAGTTGCCTTGGTGGCGTCTGCCAGAGTGACATTGCCCTCTAGCACGACCCACTTGTCAAAGACCTTGCCTACCTCTGGTGCGTCCGCCGTAACGGTCACAACGGTGTTCTGCGCGATCTTGTCTGTGATGAGTGTACCTGCGGCAAGGGATGCCGTGCCCTTGATGACCGTGACAATGTATCCGGTCGCAGCGGAGTTCTTTACGAACCTTGTCTCGCCGCAGTCGGCGCGCTGGCAGGTGTAGAGAATTCCTTCGCTCTTGCCCTGTTTTGCGGGTTTGCCGCCGTCCCAGTCGTGGCTGAGCTTATTAACGACATGACCGTAGCGGATAATCTGTCCACAGCCGGCTGTACACTGCTGGTCGCCGCTATAGCCTGAGGTGGTGCATCCTGGCTTAACCTCATTGATCAGCTTGTAGTTATCGGCAATTTCGTGGAGGGACGGGGTTGAGACGCCCTTATGCGCGATCCTGTCGCACGATGTGCAGTACTGGTTGCCGGAATAGCCCCTCTCTGTACAGGTCGCCGTTCTTACATCCCGCAGTTCAAGGGGACCGCTATGCCTGAAGTCGCCGGTCTCGCCCTTTACGGTGCCGCCGCAAGCCGTGTAGCGGTAGTCGCCCTCATAGGCGCGGTGTCGGCAGTCGCCCGATTTGGCGTTATAGCGTTTGCCGCCATGGCTTGCATCCGTGGTGGCCGAGTTGGTCGTACCGTAGTAGTACAGCGGCTGCAGTGGACCGGTATGACCGGCGTTTGCAGGCGGGTAAATATCCGAACCGGCACTGATGACTTGGCCGCAGTCTGCGCAGGCGGTGTCGCCGGTGTAGCCCTTGCGGTCGCAGACCTGCGCCTTCGCATTGAGCACCGTGGTGCCGCCGCTGTGGTCACAGCCTGCATAGACAGGCTCAAAGAAGAAACTGCCGCCGCCAGGGGCACCCATGGCGCTGAACTCTGGGATCGTGCAGCCCCACTCAAGGGCGGAGCCGTTGGTCACCAGCTTGAACAGGGTCTTCGCCTCATTGGTATTCCAATTTCTAGTAACAGGTATGATGTCATACTCATTGTATTCGCGGCGATACTCCACCTTCCAGCCGATGGCTTTCTGACCGTTTCTCTCCTCGGGATAAAGGCGGATCTTGTCGCCTGGCTTGACGATCATACGGGTTGCCCGACCGTTTTTCACCGTCACAAGAGCGGTGTCCTTTGTCCACTGATCGGCTCCTCCGTCATCATCCTTGTCGATTTTTGTCTTTGTGTACTCGCAAATGCTGCATTCAGCCTCCATGCCGCCTCTGCCACCCTCGGTATCGGGGTTTTTGACCACATTCCAGCGGCCCCAGCTATGGGGAACCATGATGAACTCCTCGCAGCCGGGAACCTTGCACTTTTCGGGGTGGGCATAGCCGGACTCAAGGATGAGCTGCTCCACCGTCTTGGTCGAGCCGCCGATGTTGAAGGTATACTCATAGATACTGCCGAAGCCGGTGTAGTCCCAGTTCCAGCCGTAATCATGGACGTGACTCTTCACAAAAACGAAATAGTCGCAGACGGTGCAGACGAGCATGTCAACTCTGCCGCCGCCTACCGCGTCAAGGCTTCTGTCAAGCACAAAGGTATGCGGGAATATGCGCTCCTTGGAGCCGGTAGTCATATAATGCGCTTCGTATTCGCCTGCTTCAAACAGGCACGGGAGCTTGTGACCGTCGCACTTCGGGTCGCCGCCCACGACACCGTTATGGGTATTCCCATGCTTATCGACCCAAGTGACCTTGTATTCCGGCGTTTTCTCGCTGTCTTCTGTGAAGCACTTATAAGTACACCCACTCTTAAATCAGGCAATAGACCATATTCGATGAATATAAAATAACGCAACATGAGGCTATGTCTCCGAAACTATTAATGGAGGCATAGCTATTTTTTCTCTTGAAATAATCTCTCCGATGTGGTATAATGATAACTGATACATAAAGCATGACCAATTGTGAGGTGATTGCTATGAATATTGCTATCGTTGATGATGAACCTGTATTCTTAAAACAACTTCATAACAGATTAAGAGAAATGAAACTCCCCGACTGCGAAATACACGAATTTACAAGCGGGAGAGACTTATTGAGTTTCTATGTCAAGGGAATGTATGAAGTCATCATACTCGATGTTGAAATGCCCGATCTGACCGGATTGCAGACCGCTGAAAGAATCAGACAGATAGATGGTTCAGTTATTATTTCTTTCCTGACGAATTATGCCGAATTTGCCGTTAAGGGCTACGATGTGGGAGCGTTTCGCTATATATTGAAAAATCAGCCAGACTATGTATATACCAAACAGCTAAATTCTATCATTGCTGAGTGCCAGCAGCGATTTAGAACTTTCACTTTCAATAATAAAAATCTGTCATTCAAGTTCAGGCTGACAGATATTCTTTACTTTGAGGGACATAGAAGAAAGGTATCACTATTCACAGTTAATGGTGAATTGGAGTACGGCGGCGATTTTTCAACTGTGTGTGGCGAGTTGTTAAAGTACAATTTCGCTATTATAAACCGTGGAATACTTGTAAATCTTGACCATATACAGAATATTACCAAGTACGATATTATTCTAAGCAACGGCAGAAAAATCCCCATAGGCAAAACATATAAAGATGAGATAGTTGCTCGCTATCTTAACTATGCAACAGGGAGATGATCGAGTTGCCCGTATTGATTGAAAATATCATTGAGATTGTCAATGTAGCAATTGAAATGATGTTGGTATTCTTATACTTTTCCTTGTTGAGTAAGGCAAAAGTTAATAAAGCAGTTCTTTATCTGTCGTATCTTCTTTCTACTGTAATACTGTCAGCGACAGTTTTGTTGACAGATAATATTTTAGTGTATCTGATTACAACCATTATTCTTATTAGCTCCATGTCCTTTATTTGTTATGATGATTCAATCCGTCATAAAATATTTTGGAACATATTGTTTTTACTGATTATATCTATATCTGAACCTATTGTGATTGGATTACTTTGCATTGCTAATATGGGAACACCAGATGAATTCTTAGAGTCTGGTTTAGGACGTTATCTCGGAATGGTAGGCACAAATATAATTTATTTATGGCTTATAGGATTGATGCACCGCATAATAAACAAAAAAATTCGTGAACTGCCGATAAAATATTGGATATTGATAATAGTTATTCCAATCATAAGTATTTTTCTTTTACAAACAATGCTTGATGGATTTGTTGGCAGCAACACTTATAGTTATGTTTCTTTGGGCGTTTCTCTTGCAGGAATTATCTTTATAAACCTTGCTATGTTTAATTTCTTTGAAAGTTTTGAAGATAAGATAAAGTTAAAATACCTTGAAACAATAAAGCAACAGGAACAGGAAAACTATAAGCTGCTTACCCTGTCATACAAGCAAGTACGAGAGTTTAAACACGATATTGAAAATCAATTTTTAGTTCTGAATGATATGTTGGAAAACAATGATACTGATTCTGCTAAGGAATATCTTGTCAAGCTAAGCTCATTTGTAAGGCTTGCTAACAGACTCTGCTATACTGGTAATAATGCCGTCGATTCTATTGTGAACATCAAGGGTTCTCTTGCTCAGACATACGGTATAGAGTTTATTTGCAAGGTCAATATCATAACAAATATCAAGGCAGACGAATTGGAGTTGTGCCGTATCATCGGAAACGCTCTTGACAATGCAATAGAAGGTTGCCAGAGAGCTGGTGTATCACATAAGCATATTTGGATAAGCCTAATGGAAGAACGAGAGAAGCTATTTATTGTCATTACAAATACATCAGATAAGGTAGATACATCTGTTTTAACATCAACAAAGAAAGAACAAGGGCTTCACGGCATAGGGATAAACAGTATCAAATCCTCCGTTGATAGATTGGGTGGGTTAGTAAGTTTCGATTATGATGACGGAATTTTTAAGCTGAACATTATGGTTCGTAATTGTTTACAAATTTAACTATTTGCATTTCGGGACAAGAAGACGACATTTGGGGACACTTTGAGACCTTTTTTCTCAAAACCTATTGAAAAAATTTGCAACTTGTGTTATGATTTTTGCAGGAAGTGATTCAGAAATGATTTCAAAACTTGCAAAAAGCATAGCACACTTTTTTGTGGTTCAGAACATAACGGAAGAATCCAAAGAGGTGATCTACGCATATGGAATGGAGCTGCTGATCTCTGATGTGCTGAATACCATTATCGTCCTGCTGATTGCTCTGTTTTCCCATACGCTGCCTGCGGTTGTTGTATTCATAGCCGTATTTATGGGGTTGAGACAGTTTGTAGGTGGGTTTCACGCTAACAGTCATCTTAGTTGTATGTTCACGCTTGTCATGGTGATGATGGTTTTCTCTTACGGCATTTGCAATGTAAGCGGACATATTACGCCAATATTCAGCATCAGTTTCATAATGATAGCATTACCAATCATTCTATGTATTGCTCCCGTTCCGCATCCGAATAAACCGATGTCAGAGGAAAAGAGTGTCAAGCTAAGGAAAAGAAGCTGCATCTTAGCTGTTACCCTATCCGTTGTCACGATTGCACTGCTTGTATTCCAATATCAAAAACTAAGCCTTTATGTATCAAGCGGAATGCTGCTGTCAGCAATCATGGCACTGCTCGGTCACTTTTTGAATCGGGGTGATAACAGTAAACGATGATAAGGAAAGAGAAAAACGGAGTATTTTGGCGATTGTAATTCTTGCTCTTGTAAGGCTGGTGCTGTATATCTCAAATGGCAGCGTTTGCGGTATTACGTTTTATCAACCGAAAGAGCCTGACTTATCTGAACTGTTTGAAAGGAGGGATTTGTAATGAAAAAGCTGATGAGCATAGCAAAGAAGGCTTCTACGGCACTGGCGGCTCTTGCGCTGGTGGTAGCTACCACATCAGTTCCGAGTGCTTGCTTCCATTGGTTCGCACAACCTGTAGAGCCAGAAGAGCTGAGAAACTATGTCAACAAGAAATAATTGGCAACTGCGTGTTGCAGAAAGGTGGTATGAAATGGTTAAGAATAAGATTTTGAAACGTATCGTGGCAGGTCTTAGCTGTATTGCGTTATCTACAACTATGCTTACGAGTTTACCTGCTTTTGCCGATGATTATGTTGACGAATATCAATATTACTCAACGTTAGATCCTAATGGTGAAGAGTACCAAGAATGGAAATCAAATCTGGCAAGTTCTGCTGTAAGTGTTCCCCAAAATAGAATGCTTAAAAGTATTCTCAAAAATAATACTTTAATAGCAAATGACTACATTGAGTTCAACACTGCAAATAACAATCTTACATCTAATGCCATAGAAGAAACCAAGACACTTTCAAATAAGCTTGCTATTTCAGGTTATTTTGATTTATTCTTTTCAAACGAAACCTGTTCATATTATTACACAAATTCAGAGGTTCATGAAGGGAATAATTTTAAATTTGACCCTTTAACATCAGTTGGCAATCCGATTTTACTGGCTCAATTTGCTGATGATAATTATGATTGTAAAATCAATTCACTTGCTGATCAAAACACTGATATTATGTGCAATATTGATGGAAACATCTATTTGTATACCAATATCTCTGTGAATAGTGGATCTGTATTATTCTTAAATTTATCAGATGGTTCATTTTTTATTAACATTGATCTTGATAATGATGGTGAAATAGATACAACTGTTACGCCAACTATCAATCCAGGGGTAATTCAAGATGATGAGAAATCACCTGAAATAACAGTAGAATCTTGCAATGCAGGTATTAGTAACTCAAATACTATAAATCCCAATATAGTTATAACTAACAACTCTGACAAGCCTTTAAAAATGAGTGATATAACTATAAATTATGTATTTAATGCAGACAATAAAGAAAACCTTGAATACCATTGCGACTGGCTTGCTGTAGATAATCAATACTTAGGTAATACTTCGGTTTGTGAATTTGTTAATGACGATTACGGAAATACATATGCAAAAATCAAATTTAATACCGATGTTGAACTTCAACCTAATAAACAGTTTGTAATCCATTTTAGACTAAATGCAGCAGATTGGTCTAATTGGGATACATCGAATGATTATTCAATGGGAACAGAACAGCTATTGCCAAATGATAAAATAATTGTTTTTTATAATGAACAGCTTATAAGCGGTGTCCAGCCTTGAAGTAGAGGTTGAAGCAATGAAAAAAACAATTATAATTATAATTATATCATTATTAGTTACGGCAGGCACTTTTGTTTTATCTAAGTATCACAACAGAGATAAAATGATGACTCAAATGAATAAAGATATACAAGATTATTATTATATAAGCTGTCCAAATGGAAATGAGCTTGACATCAAGCAAAAGAGCAGTAATGAATATCAATACTCTATTCTTAGTTATCCTTTTAGCACAACAGAATACACTAACAAATTTACATTCAGATTAAAAGTGAGTCTTGATCAGAAATTCATATTTGAAAAAATCGGCTTATTGACAGGCACAAGCGGAGTAAACGCAAATACAGACTTTCCTAATTGTCTTATTAAAGAAAATGATTCTTCTCAATATCAACGTTTTTTTCTCCCCACGCCAGAAGAAGATAATGATGTTTCAACAATCCTTGGCGAAGGCAAAATATATGTATCATTCAAGAATGCAATCAATTCATCAGATATATCATCTGTAATAGATGAATATAGTGAATACGGAACAGTGACATGGCTTTGGGTCGATACTTACAATGATTCTGATTCAACACTACCAACGATTCAAAATCCTCAAAATGACGAAAGAGGAGTGTATGGTATCCCGTTGTTCTATGCTGGCGAAAAGCTCATTTCACCATTAGATAAGTTTGTTAATATAATAAATGATAAACACGCTTATTTGGAAGACGAATTTGAAAACATAAGAAACGGTATTAATACAGGTAAAGATACTATTAAGCAATCTGATATTAATATTATAGGTATTGTTTTATTGTCCCAAAAAGATTTGAACCGTAGTGCCATAATAAACGAAATCGCCATAAAGGGAAATGTCTATGTAGTTAACTAAACTATAAATTTATTGTTATCTTGTTTTATTGCCAAATACTATATTTTTCGTTCCACACAAGTCTGAATAGGCATTGTGGGGCACACCACAACAGGCACAAACTCTATTGGAACTGAATAACCGCAAGCCCTCGGAAATGCTCTTGTAAGCGTTTCTGAGGGCTTTTTCTTTTCAGCGGTTAGAATTCCGCTCCGCAGGCTCGGATAGTGATGTGTGGCATTTCCGTTCGCCTGACGGTCAAGCTGAGGTCGGCTCGGTGATGCCGTGACGGAGTTCATACTCACGCACACGGCGGTAGAAAGTATTTGCTGACATATTCATTCTCCGCATAAAGTCCCTGCCCGTGATGTGCTTGGCTCTCCATTCCCCATAGAGCTGACCGAACCTCGTCCAGTCGGTGGGGATAGGCTTTCGCCCGGTGTACTTGCCCTGAGCCTTAGCGATCTCGATGCCCTCACGCTGTCGCTGTTTGAGCTGCTCACGCTCCAACTGTGAGAGTGCAGCGAACACGGTGAGCATAAATTTGCCCGCAGGAGTGTCGGTGTCAATTTTCTCCTTGTGGCTGATGAGCGTTACTCCCTTGTCTGTGAGGGTGTCGATGATGTTCAGCAAGTCCTTTGTGGAGCGTCCCAGACGGCTGATACTCTCGATGTAGAGGGTGTCACCCTCACGCACATAGTCAAGCATTGCCCTGAGCTGAGGGCGGTCGGTGTTCGCTCCTGACAGCTTCTCGGAGAAGATGCGGTCAACCTGATAACTGCACATGATCTCCTGCTGTCTCGCTGTTTCCTGATGCTCCGTAGAAACACGGATATAACCTATTTTGCTCATAGTTGTTGTTTCCTTTCTTTATTCAAGTGTATTTTTATTTCTATGTTTAGCCTGTGTCCTCTGACGGCTTTTCTCACGCTCACGCTTCATCTGCTGTTCGTTGATGTACTGGCGCACCTGTCGGGTGTACTTCTTCGCCGTTTCACGCTTGGTGAGGAATGCGGTATGCTCGACATTAAGCCTGTTCCACTTCGATTTCAGCTTGTTGGACTTCTCCAAAAGGTCAAGCATCGTCGGCGGTTTGCCGTCAACAGCATACTTCTTGATATGCTCCTTGATGTACTTGACCGTCTGCTCGTAGTCCTCGATAGTGGCGGCATTTTTCTTCTTGAAACGGCTCTGCGACCAGCCCGATTTGCCCTGATACTCCTTGTAAACAGGCTCCAGCTCGTCACGGTGCTTCATCTTTGCAATGAGCGTGTCGATAGCTGTAAACTTCTTTTTCAGATCGGCACGCTCAGTTGTGTGGTCATCGGAGTGAGGTGTATTGAAGAAGAATCCAGACAGCTCGCTGAATGACATAACGCCACCAGCTTCAAGGTCTGCGATGATTTCGTTTGCTCTGCCCATACCTCTGATAGCTTTCCACGGATCTTCTTTCTTTTCAGGTGCTTTACTCTCCGTAGGTGTGGGCTGTGGTGTCCGGGCAGACGGTTCAGGCTTCGGATTGATAGCAGTTGCGTTAAGCATATCAAGCTGTGCCTGCCGTCTTGCTCGTCGGGCTGCAAAGAACTTCTCCACCTGTTCCGCAGCAGCTTTTCTCTTTGCGGTTTCACTTGTTTCGGTGATAGTTTCAGGCTCGGCAGATTGTTTCGGCTTTGTCGGTGCGGTGACTGTCTGTGTCGGCTTCGGCTCGGTCTTTGGAACAACAGGCTTCGGCGCTTCGATAAGCATATCGGGAGTGACATTCGCCGCTGACAGCTTTTCCTGTATCTCCGCTATCTGCTCGGCTATGCGTTCGGGGGTGAAGTCTGCGCCCAGGGTGTCGGCTCTTGTAAACTTCTGTTGACCGTCACCTGATAAACGGAATTTCAGCTTGACCTTATTGCTTGGCTTGTAAACATATTCGATACTGCACTCCGAACATTTTTCAAGAAAATCCTTGAAGTCACGGCTGTAAAGCATGACCTCCGCAATCCTGACACGGAGCTTATCTTTCCACGACTTGCCCTCTTTCTGCATATTCCTCTCAAAGTGAGATACCCCATGTCCCTTTTCAGGCTCGGAGATAACAGATATACCGTGTTCAGCACATATCTCGTCCGAAATCTCACGCAACTCTGCCCACGCTCTTTCAGACTTTCTGCCTTGATTATGCTCGGTGGTAAAGCTCAGACCGTTATACAGATTTGTGTTGTTGAAAATGATGTGGCAATGCAGGTGCGACTTGTCATGATGAACAGCAATGACATACTGATAATCGCCTTTCAGATAACGGTCGCACAGCTCCTCTCCGATCTGCATAGCTTGTTCGGGCGTGACTTCACCGGGGGCAAAGCTCTGTATCATGTGGTAGGCAAGGATTTGGGTGCGTCCTGTTCCTGTGTTTCGGACGGCTCGGAAGTCCTCGCTTGCTCCTGCGCTATCGGCTCGGCAAGCATAAGAGTTGACATATAAACCGTCGATGGTCTTATCATCTCTTGTGATGTAAGCGATCGCTGCGCTGACTGTTGCCCTGATCGTATGGATAGAAGTGTATGCCAAATTTCGTTTACCCCTTTCTTTATCTCGGTAATATCCTCGGCATAGATGTGACCTGTGCTGTAAAGTCGGACAAGTATCTGGTTGATGTTTGCTCCGATGCGTTTCATCAGACGGTTACACTCGGCAATTTCGGAACGGTCGGGCGTGAGATCAACCCTCGCCCGAACACAATCACGGATATACTCGGTCTTGTTCTTGTAACCGTACTGCTCACACTTGGAAAGAATGTCCTGCATTTCCGATTCGGTGAAACGAACATTGAGGGTGTAGGACTTCTTCTCCTTCTTGCGTTTCAGGTACTTGCGTTCATCGTCGGTAAGCTGGCTCTCGTCCTTGTCGGCAAGGCACTTGTCAAGGTCGGCTCTGACCTCTTTGTCAAGTGCGTGATTGATTGCTCCCTCGTAGGTCATACCCTCAAACTCCATAGCCTTGTGTTTGGGCGGTCTTCCACGCTTCTTTTTCTCGGTTTTCATAGTGGTGTCTCCTTTGTTTGTATTTCGGCGTTAGCCGATTTTCTTGACCGCTGTGCGGTCGTTTCGGGGCTTGGGGTGTCCCTAACAAGCATTTGGTATTTTCGCTCGCTGTGCGGCGCAAAATACAATGCTTGTTATTTTTGTTGCGCTGTAGCGCTATTTTCCAGCCTGTGGGATTTTCATATCACTCAGGCTTTCGATGCTCCGTCAGCGAATTTGGAGCTATGCGACTTAAACTCTCCGCCGCTTAGGTCGGCGGTCATACTCGCTCACGCTCCTGCGTGATGCACTCAATATCATCACTCTTGAAATTGTAAACTGGCTCAGCGCAGTTATTGCGCAGTCTGGGCGGCAGTCCTATGAAATATGCTCCCATAAGTTAATACCAAATTATTGACCGCTTCGTTAAGTATACCGCAGAAAAATTTTATGATGAAAATGATATGCAGGGGTGCGTGTGATCGTCACAACGTCAAAGCCCTTCACTTTTCTACCGGTGTTTTTGAGAAAATGGCGTTGTTTTTCAGAAAAGTTTACACTTTGTTCATGACGGTTCTCCCTTGTGCCTAAATTCAACAGCATATTTCTATACAGAATGTGAATAGGTCACGGCGGCACTCGGATAAAACCCCCTCTATATATACAAGCACGTTCAATCAGGAAACGGGCATGATTTTTATAAAAATAGTTGCTCCGTGATAATAATTCTCCGTATTGAATAAATCAGAAATGGTGACCTATGCAGTATGCAGTCAATGTGATATGGCTCGGATTTGCAATGCTCGGTCTGCTTTCTGCAAAATTCCCCATAACAATTTCACGAATGAAGAAGTTTTATGGCGCACTCAACTTCTTGCGCAATGCGAATAGACTTTTGCTGTCCGAGAATGCTATAATATTAGCATAGGGTATTATCCCTAAATCCAATACATTGGGAGGTGATGAGAATGAGTAAGAAAGCTAAGACCGAGGTTGATGAGAAGTCCGCTGTTATCATTACGGATGCTGTTCTTGCGGAGAATCAGGCAAAGCTCGACAGCTACGATAAGCTCTCACAGCTTTACGGCGGTGCGGAGGGACAGGCACTTCTCGATGCTGTGACTGCGGAGCATACGCTGATCGGCAAGCTGACAGCAAGCGGTATGACCTATGAGCAGATTGGTGAGCTGGCTGACGATAGTTCTGCCGATGCTGACAACAGCTCGGACGAAAGCTATTCCGAAAAGTACGCTAAGCAGATGAGCTTTTCAGAAACAGATCATTCCTATTCGGAGTAACATATATTCCGACAACAAAACGATTGCTGTGTAAGGGACGGCTCTGCCGTTCCGTACAGCACCTGTGCAGGCGTAACGCCCCTGCAACAAAAAGCCATTGCGTGTAGAGATAGATAATCGCAGGCGGAAAGGAGACACTTGCCAAGAAAAGATACAGGATTTACTTTGGCTGAGCTGAATGAGAGATATAAAGATAAGCCGACCAGCAAAGCCGTGTACGAAGTGGACGGTCAGCGTTATGCTGTGACAAGTCATTTCGTGGGTGAAAAAGACCTTGATAAGGTGCTTTATGAACTTGCTTTCAAAAGAGCGTTTCAGAAAACCGAAAAGAACTAAAAAGTTTTGAAAAAAGACTTGCCATATTCGGTTTTCTGCGCTATAATAGTTGTATCATCGAATATGGTTTGCTTTGATTGGAAAGGAGTTATTATGGCAAAGCAAACTACTTACAATGTCGGGATCTATGTGCGTTTGTCGCAGGAGGACGAACGTGCGGGCGAATCCCTTTCGATTGAAAATCAGAAGAAGATGCTGACGGAATATGTCAGCAAGCAGGAGGGGTGGAATCTTATCGAGATATGCGAGGACGATGGCTATTCGGGAACAAGTTTCGATAGACCAGGTATCAAGCAGATTCTTGATGATGCAAAGTCGGGAAAGATAAATCTTATCCTCTGTAAAGACCTTTCACGTTTCGGAAGAAATTATATCGAGGTCGGTCAGTATATAGATTACATTTTTCCTTCATTCAATATCCGCTTCATCGCCCTGAGCGACAATGTAGACACGCTTGACAGAAACAGTTCGGCAATGGATCTTATGCCTGTGATGAATTTATTCAACGAATGGCACGCCGCCAACACGTCAAAGAAGGTACGCAGTGTCATGGCAGCAAATTCTCGGCAGGGCAAGTATCTGGCGGCTTCAGCTTCTTATGGTTACATCAAGGCAGATGATGAAAAGCATACGCCCTTGATTGATGAAGATGCCGCCGTTATCGTAAGACGTATATTTGAGCAGAGGGCAAGAGGGTTAAGTCCGAAGCAGATCGCTATACAGCTTAACAAGGACGGCATCGCAACTCCCTCGGATCATCGTTATCAGCTTAAAGGCAAAGATAATCCCCTTGTGACTTCACATCTGTGGAATGATTGTATGGTGCGTGGCATTCTTAACAATGAGATTTATATCGGAAATCTCGCACAGCAGAGAGTGACAACGGTATCCTACAAAAATCACAAGCAGATACGCAAGGACAGGTCGGAATGGATAGTGATTGAAAATAATCATGAACCTATCATTTCAAGAGAGCTGTGGGACAAGGTTAGAGAGGTTGACGCATCGGTGAGTATCGGCAAGACAACAAAAGAAGGCGTGATTCTTCCGCTGTCAGGATTTATGTACTGCCCAGACTGCGGTTACAAGATGAAAATGAACAGAACCATGCACACCTCTAAGAAGCGTGGAACATATGAGACTGTCAGCTATCGCTGTGGTACTTATGTTAGAAGCGGAATGGACGGCTGCACTCCTCATTCCATTTTGGAAAGAGTAATTTCACAGATTGTTGTTGACGATATTAGAGCAAAGGCACGACTTGCCGTTGAGGACGAGGACGCACTCCGTGAAGCCGTTAGAAAACGCAGACAGGCTACTGCCGATGCGGAGAGCCAGCATAACAGCAAGGAACTCCATGAGGGTGAGAAAAGGCTTGCACAGCTCGAAACGCTTATCAGTAAGACCTATGAAGAAAAGCTCCTCGGTACTGTACCCGAAGAACTCTGCGTGAAAATGCTGAATCAGTATCTTGATGAGCAGAAGATGCTGAGAGAGAAAGTCGCTGTACTGAAAGAAAAGTGCGAAACCGCTGAACAGGCTGAAAAGGATATTGACAGATACATTGAAAATATCAAGAAGTATGTCGATATTCAGGAGCTTACCCGTGAGACTTGTTTGGAGCTTATCGAGTACATCGTGATTGGTGATCGTCCCGAAAGCAAGGACGAGGACAGGCAGATTCACATCTTTTACAAGTTCCTTGACAAAGGGCTTACGGAGAAAAGAAACATTCTGCTTCCGCAGAATGTGGAGTAAATAATATTTGGGTGTACTTTTATGGGGTTCTCCTCCGTGGGCACAGGCACACCCGCCTGCTTGTGGCTGTAGGCATGGGTGGCAGTCAGTTTTGCCTCCGCCGTTTTCATGGTGTCGGAAGGGTCGCCCTTTCTGCCGATGACGCAGTAGTAGGAGTAGTCCTCCTGACAGGCCTGGGTGGAAACCGACATCTTCAGTGTAGAGGTCGTCACACCCATGTAAAACCTACCCTCCGGCAGCTTGTAGGGCGCCGCCGTGGGATGCTCATTATCCTTCCGATACCACTGATAGGTCAACTCGTCGCCTTTCAGGCTTCTTGCCGAGACAGAGAAGGTGACCGGGTGATTTTCATAGAACAGCAGGCCGTTTTCCGGCTCTTCGTTATAATCATCGTAGATGGAGGTCTTGCACTTGACGCCCTTGGGCTGGCGGGTGATGACGATGGAGCTGCCGCTGATGTAGCCGCAGACCTTGCACACGCCCTTGGCGTCAAATTCATGGTTGGCGGCATTCAGCTTTTTATCGTCACAATAGCGGCAGGGGTGCCAGTGCCGCGTTCCGTCAGCTGACCAGGACGAGGAAGCGATGTGGGTATGCCCGGCACCGCTGTGCTCTGCTTTCAGATGATCTTCAAAATCAGAGTCGCTGAAGCACCAGTCGTCATGATCGCAGCCCATAGCGCTTACGGCATCTCGGCAGCAGTCCTTGCAGCGCTGATCGCAGCCGTCCTCGCAGGGATCGCTGTCGTGGAAGCACAGGCCGCAGTCCTCGCAGAAGTGATCCGCATAGTCCGTATCCATTGCACACATTCCCGCGGAGCAGTCGGAGTTGCCCTCGCAGCACTCCTTGCACAGCTCGCAGGTTTCGCAGAACTCGTCCTCGTCCTCCTTATCTGTGACCCAGCCGTCGCAGCCCTGACAGATGTGCTCGTCCCACTCGGCGCTTTCCACGCAGGTTTCGCCGTCCGGACAGCCGCCGCCCTCGGAGTTATCTCGGCAGCACTCCAGGCACAGGCCGCAGTCCTCGCAGGACTCCTGGTTCAGCAGGCATTCCTCGCACTGCTCGCAGGCCGTGTGGCAATCGACGCAGTGGATGACGCCGGTATCATCGTCGTCCACGCACTCGTCCACCGAACCGAAGCAGGCGTTACACAGCGAGCAGTGCATCGGGTCGCTGTCATCGTTTGCGCAGTCGTCGCAGAAGCCGCAGGTGTCGCAGATGGTTATGGAGCAGCAGGGACCCTTATGGCATTCGCCGCACAGCTGGTCATCCTCGCCGATGTAGCACTTGGCGCAGGTGGAGCAGTGCGTATCCTCCATGCAGTCGGCGCATTTAAAGCACTCTGAGCACCAGTAGGGCGTGTCGCCCAGGCACAGACCACAGTCGTTGCAATGGGTCTCAACCCAGCAATCGTAGTTGCAGTCAATGGTGCAGAACTGGCAGTCGCAGCAATTCTCAGCCCAGTGGTAGTGGTCGCAGTTGGGGCAATCTCCGCCGGTGTCGTAGTCGTCCCAAAAGGCGTGGGTGGGAACCATCAGACTCGGCATCAGCGAGAGCAGCATTATAAGCACCAGCAGGATGCTGACGATGCGACTTCGTGTGTTCGTTTTTGTCATACTATCATTTCCTCCCTCAAAATCATTTTGAAGATTTGTCTATGCGTTTTGTGTTGCCTGATTTAAACACTGTCGATGACCGAAGCAAAGTAGTTTTCGGATACCGAACCGAAGAGAAAAGCGTCTATCAGACCCTCGCGCTTTGCCTGCCG
>ENA-OPBE01002124-OPBE01002124.1-human-gut-metagenome-genome-assembly--contig:-NODE-2124-length-15326-cov-2.273983_pt1 | contig 15326 bp, 8 predicted proteins | sample MGYA00241066_ERZ501448 | MGnify/ENA primary metagenome ERZ501448 (study PRJEB25962, sample SAMEA2042585) | human gut metagenome | biome: human gut; feature: human-associated habitat; material: faeces...
TCGGAGGAGGGGTGCCCAGAGGGCGGGGTGGTAGGTAAAGCAAAAAATACCTATGAACCATATAAATAAGAAATTCTTTTCTCACCTACCACCTCCCCCTTCGGGTACTCCTCCTCCCAAGAGGAGGAGAATTAAGATAGTATTACTTGACCATTTGACTCATTACTACATCGTTATGGACTATAAATGAAGTATCACTCCGTATCCGCTATTTTTGAGAAAAAACTCTTTCCGTTCTTTCAGACCTCACGGAATCCCCTGTCCATCGGCGTTACGGCTGAAACTTCCAGTTTTATAGTAGTTTCAGGTACCTTTCAGCTGAAATGCCGATGAACAGGGAGTTTAGGAAAAGCTGAAAGACTGAAAGAAGAAACAACACTTAATTGTCTTAATACATCTGAAAACAAGCAGTCTTATGATCCGGAATAAGCAATGTTATGAATGATTACATTGCTTGTTCTCATCCACAACAAGCTATGTAATTTCAGGCAAGTCCGATTCCGTGACAGAATACGTAAGAGGTATGTAAGGAAACAAAGTAATATATGTATATAAACGCCCTTTTTGTATAAGTGATTTTTATCATTGATTATCAAGATGCTACAAAGTATCAATTTCTTGTCGACAAGAAATTAAGAGTTTGTCGACAGGAAGTTAACTTCTTGCTGGCAAACTCTTGACTTCCTGTAAAAAGGAGAAATAGTAAATCTTCCGGTTTCCTTACACTGCATGAACAGCATGATTGATAGGACGAATCGTATTAGAAGGCTAAACGCTCTTCTTCATCCTGTTCCTTTAGCGTCTATATATCGGTGGCGTTGGATATATAGATACGACACATCCGACATATAGATGCAACACGTCCGACATATAGATACAACACATCCGACATATACTTCCAACAGACTACAAGTATATAAAAAGAGAAAAGACTTTTTAGTTTCAAAAAATAGTTGTTCTTTTGCAGCCTCAAAAGAAAAAAGAGTATGAATAAGAATGTACAAGGGCACATATTCGCCCTGACTGCCAATATTTTATGGGGACTGATGGCGCCCATCGGCAAATCCGCACTTATGGAGTTTTCAGCCTTATCGGTAACTACGTTCCGCATGGTAGGTGCAGCCGCCTGTTTCTGGCTACTGTCTGCATTCTGTAAGTACGAACACGTGGATCACCGCGATATGCTGAAGATTTTCTTTGCTTCACTTTTTGCACTGGTGTTCAATCAAGGAGTGTATATCTTCGGGCTTTCAATGACTTCACCCATCGATGCCTCCATCGTGACAACCACACTTCCTATCGTAACCATGATTATCGCTGCCATTTATCTGAAGGAACCTATCACGAACCTGAAAGTACTGGGTATTTTTGTAGGGGCCATGGGAGCGCTGACACTTATATTAAGCAGTCAGGCCACAAGCAACGGTAACAGCAGTATTATCGGGGACTTGCTTTGTCTGGTAGCGCAAATCAGCTTTTCTATTTATCTGACTGTGTTCAAGGGCTTATCGCAGAAATATTCTCCCATCACATTGAATAAATGGATGTTTATCTATGCCTCCATGTGCTATATTCCATTCTCTTATCATGATGTGGCAGGTATTCAGTGGACGGAAATTTCTACCGCGGCATACGTACAAGTGGGCTACGTAGTAATAGGTGGTAGCTTCCTTGCCTATATCTTCATTATGACCGCCCAAAGGTTGCTGCGGCCCACAGTGGTGAGTATGTACAACTATATGCAACCCATCGTAGCTTCTATTGCCGCCATTATCATGGGACTGGGTGTATTCGGTTGGGAAAAAGGTGTAGCTATCGCCCTGGTATTCCTTGGCGTATATATCGTAACGAAGAGTAAATCGAAGGCGGACTTTGAGAAGGAAGGGAAAAAAGCGTGAATTAGTTACAGGTTACAGAGCTACAAGCTACAAGTGCCTTGCGGCATGATAGCGCAGCTACTTGTAGCTTGTAGCTCTGTAACCCGAACTAATTCTTCTTCAATTCTCCGAAATAGGTATCTAGCAAGCTCTTTGCTGCAACAAAGGAAGTGAGTTTGCCTTGCAGTACTTGCTGTTCTTTATCACTTAACATGGCTTCTATGGCCGGATTGTGGTAGAAACTATCGCGCAGACGTTCATTGATGCTTTCGTACATCCAGTATTTGCTTTGCTCGTTACGTCGATATTCAAAATAACCGTTATCTTTCACAAAAGCAATATAGTCGTAAATCATCTTCCAAATCTCTTTCACACCCAGGTTATAGAAGCCGGAATAAGTCATCACCTGTGGCGTCCATCCTGACTCGGGAGCAGGAAACAGATGCAGAGCATTGCGGAATTGCGATGCGGCCAATTTAGCACGCTCCAGGTTATCACCATCTGCCTTATTGATAACAATACCGTCCGCCATTTCCATGATACCACGCTTGATGCCTTGCAGTTCGTCGCCTGTTCCGGCCAACTGGATAAGCAGGAAGAAGTCGACCATAGAGTGTACAGCCGTCTCACTTTGTCCCACACCTACCGTCTCCACAAAGATCTTATCGAAACCGGCAGCTTCACAAAGAATAATCGTTTCACGCGTCTTACGGGCTACCCCACCCAAAGAACCTGCCGACGGACTGGGGCGGATGAAAGATTTTGGATGGACGGAGAGTTGCTCCATACGCGTCTTATCACCCAAGATACTGCCCTTACTGCGCTCGCTACTGGGGTCGATGGCAAGCACTGCCAGCTTACCTTCGTATTTTTCCAACACATGCAAGCCGAAGACATCAATCGAGGTACTTTTTCCGGCTCCAGGCACGCCACTGATCCCCACACGGATAGAGTTCCCTGAGTAAGGCAGGCATCTCTCAATAACTTCCTGTGCTAATGCCTGGTGTTCGGGCTTCACACTTTCCACTAAAGTAACCGCCTGACTCAGCACAGTGACGTCTCCTTTTACAATACCTTCTACAAACTCCGCTACGGAACGCTGACGCTTTTTAGGTTTCGGGCGGCGATAGGGATTGACAGACGAAGGTTGCTCAATGCCTGCATTGACAACCAATCCTTTATAGGATTCATCGTTTTCAGGATGTTCCATGATAAGATTTATGATTTCTAATTTATGATTTATGATAAGATTTATGATTTATGAAATCATAAATCTTTAACTCGCTTTGATATTCATCTCAACCTTAGGCTGCATCGGATCATTCGTAATCATCAGAATGCGCAGGTGGCGTTTCTTCTTGGCGATATTCCTCTTATCTATCGTCACACGCAAGCGGGTGGTTTCGCCCGGCTGCAACACGCTCTTCTTCAGACTTACTCCTAAAGCAGGATTGAACACCTGCAATTTACTGATTTGCAACGGAGAGCGTCCGGTATTGGTGATCTGTATATCATGTTTCACCTTATTCTTCTTAGCCAGTTGTGCGCTCAGGTCTATATCTGTCTCCGAAAGACGGATTACCGGAGCATTTGCCTTGTCCGTATCGGTCATACCGGAGAAATCAGGCAGGAGAATAGCAGAAAGAGGTATCTCGTTTTCATCACTCACCTTGTCACCTGTGAAGCGTGACAAGTAAACTGATGCCTGTGTCAGTCCCAAGTCTGTCAGTTTCTCTGTGTTGAGAGTTAATGTGATAAGCCCTTTCTCACCTTTCTGAAGCACGTTCGGTTCCACTTTCATATCCAGATAGGAAGGCAGGTGCATCAATACCGGTTCATACGAACGATCCGACAGATTCACTACGCCAATCCGTATGACAGGTTTTTCGCCACGGTGCGTATCAGGGAAATCAATCTCATTTTTGTCAATACGTATCTGTCCGATAAGATAAGGATATGTTTTCGTAAAGTCTTTTATCTCGCGCACCACCTCACCTGTAAAGTGCAGATAAGCCAGATTGGGCTGCGCATTGGAATAAACAGCTATGGACTTATCAAAATGCCCCAATGCCTTAGCATCAAAATCGACGACGATCTTCCCCTTTTCACCGGGAGCAATGGGAGTTTGTGTCCACTGGGCTACGGAACAGGCACAGGAAGGGTCTACATCAGTAAGCACCAGAGGTTGATCGCCCGTATTGGTAATGACATACTGCACGCTAACGGGATGTTTCCATTCGATCTGTCCGAAGTTGTGAGTTTCTTTATTGGATGAAAAACGCGGTTGCGCCGTAGCAGTCAGTGCTACGGCGGCAAGCGCATATATACATATCAAGGTTCGTTTCATTCGTTTTCATTTTAGGATGCACAAAAGTAGGTGTTTTAAATGAGAGTTCCTAAAAGCAGGTTTTAAAATTTCTACTCCACCTCGACCTTCACTGATGCTGAATGAGCTGCATACTCGGGAGCGTAGGCACATTGAATTGTTGCCAGCCCGGCTTCATACTGCCCGCTACGGGCAACGCGGTAACTGTATTCCAACACATATACACCCTTGCTCAGACTATCGAAAAAGAAATTAGTGGAAGCATCTTCTATCTCCACATAATAACCTATTCCACCGTTCCAGCGATAACCGGAAAGTGAATTCATCGGTTCGAAGCAGGCACCACGCTGATCTTTCAGTTGAACGAAATCCATGGCACGGTCCAGACGTATCGTCAGACGGGAAACCACTTTATCACCTACCGCCAGTTGCGTGGAAGCAGTGATGGGTTGCAATTCTTTCTTTCCACCTGTCAAAGTACGCTCTACATAGAGTTTCTTTTCTACAGCCAGTTCACCACCTTGCTGTTTTACATCGGAAATAGGTGACAGATATTGTGCATAGACTGCCCCCCAGGCAATGCCTGCATCCCTCTTTTCCACAGTAATGGACTTGGCACGCAATTCAGGACTACCTTCTGCAAAGCTTTCCTTGATATATCCCAATTCGGGAACTGTGGTCTTGGCAGGTGAGAATGTTTCCAGCACTTTACGGCCAAGAACAATGCGTACATCACCACGTGATGCCAACAAGTCACTCCCTTGGCAAAGCAATGCATAAATAGCGTCTGCCGTTGCAACAGGTGAATTCCAACTTGTAGTTTGTTTCTGCTTCAGTAACCAAAGTTTCATTTCTTCCACCAATGCATCATTGCCTCCTGCCATCCTCAGGGCTTCCATTACCTCCACATGAACGGAAATAGGTTGTGTTCCCCAAAGGAAAGGTCTTTCATAGAAAGCAAAGTATGCACCCCGTTCATCGGTTTGCACCAGATGCTCTTTAATAGAAGCGATAAATTCGTTAGCCTCAGCCGTGCGACCTGCCTTTTGCAGAATGATAGCTGATTGCGCCTTGACTCCCATTGCATTCGAACTCAGGTTCTTGCCGACCATAGAGAGGAAATAGCGATAAGCGGCTTCATTGGCAGAAGGCACTCTTTCACCGGAGATAGCTATCAGATAGAGATACGTCATTGCCGGATATGAAAGATTATCGATCTTCGTCCCGTTTTTCTCTGCTTTACGGATATTCTGATATTCCTGCAATGCCTGGCTATGCAAATAGTTGAAAGCCCTTTGCTGCATGGAAAGGGCATCAGCGGAGTTCTGTTGTCCGGTAAGCAGCGGCAAGCGGACAAGGAGTTCGGTGATGTATCCCGTCATACTGCGACTACCCGGCATACCTTTGTACCAACTCCAGGCGCCATCGGCATTTTGTAATTCCTGTAGTTTAATAAGGGTGGTCATATTATTGTTCGACAGATTATTGAGATCGAACAAAGTAGCAATACGCGCTTGCTGTTCGGCTTCAGTAGTAGCTTCCAGCAACCACGGGCTTTCTTCGAGAAGGATATTCTTCACCTCTTGGTTCTTCTGTAACTGACTGAGGAAGTTTTCTTTCTTACCGCCTTGCATGCGCCAACTGTCGAATACAGCTTTAATGCGCGGCTGACTGTTGGCAATGTAAGAAGCAAGGGAATTAGCATAATAAGCGGCTGCCCATGCTGTAGCATTATCTGTACGGGGCTGACTCAATACGGGTAATGCCTGTACGGCATACCAGGCAGGATTACCTGTAAATTCTACTGTCAGTCGGCGGTCGGTGGCCGTGCGGCTGTTGTAATTGAACAGGCTGTCCAAAGAGAACGTACGGGTTTCTTCACCACGTACCGGCATGGCAAGGGTTTCAGTAATGTATTCCTTATTGCTCAATACAGGCAACAAGTGCTGTTCGCCATCACTGAATGTGCCACCGTCAGCAATCATACGTACACCCAACATATCCTGTTTATCCGTCACTGTGAAACGGAAGCTTACAGGAACCGTCTTCCCGGCTTCTACCGTGAAAGCTTGGCGTTGAGTGGAAATCACTTTATCCGTCATCGGATCAAAAAGAATAAATTTCGTAGTTCCCTTCAAAGATTTACCTGTCAGATTGGTAATGGTTGCAGCAATGCTGGTCTTATCCCCTACCCGTACAAAACGCGGCATATTGGGAGACAGCATGAAGTCCTTCGCCGTAACAGCAGAAGCATCCAACTGACCGGTCAACATTCCCTTTGTATGGGAATATCCGCGGAAATTCCAACGCGTCAGACTTTGTGGCATCGTAAAGGAGAAGGAAATCTCACCTTGTTCATTGGTGCGCAGTTGCGGATAGAAGAACGCCGTTTCAGCGAAGTTTGTACGTAGTTCGGGGGTATTGCCCGACTCTACATCATCAGCCGTCTGTCCAATTTCCTGCGACATTTCTTCTTCAAACATTAGACCTGCCGCTTTTCCGGCCAACATATTTGTCAGATCAGCAGAAGCATTATCCGCCATAGCCATCATTTTTGTCTGCGGAGATGCTATGCCCCTCACCTGTACGCTTCCTGTTACATCCGTTCTCTTCACAGAACGATATCCGATTATCATTGCTTCATTTATGCCTTCTTCCGAATAAAAAGTATCGTAGATAAATGCTGGAATTTTCCACTCCTTCATCGAGAAATGACAAGAATAGAAGGCCCCACCTGTATATCCATAAGACCAATATATCTGAGGATTGAAACGGGGATAGTTCACATTAAAATTCTGACGATTGGGATACAGCTTATCCAAAGAAGCATCGTACATAGTAGCAAGCATCTCAGCATCAGCCGGTGTACCTTGCGGTGTCTTTATCGTCAGACGCCACTCCTCTTCTTGTCCGGGACGCAACTTATCACGGAATACATCCCATTTCATTGTCAGTGCTTTATCCGGCATACGCTTTTGCAAGTTGACCTTTTCAGAATAGAATTCACCACCCTTGACAAAAGCAAACAGGTACTCTATCCCGTCTCCATACTCCTCTTTATAAGGAACATCAAAACGAACAATAGAGTCGGATAATTGAAACACCGTACTGCTTAAACGCTTTTTACCGCTGAATACATCCAGCATGACATAAGCATCCTTATAAGAAGTCCCTAAACAGAATTGGGCAGGGTGTCCGGCATCAAACTCCGCATTGCGTGCATAGAACCAAACAGGTGAATCTACCGGAGGGCGATTGTCGTCATAGGAGAAGAGTACGATATTTTGCTTGTAATCAACATCCCTACCCTGATCGTCCTTGGCTGCTAATTGTAGTTCATAAGCACCTGAAGGTAAATTCTTCCATTCCGGCAACAATACTTCCACATTCGAGGTAAACTGTCCGCTGAAACGGACTTCCTGTTTTCCATCTACAGTTTGTACCAGGCGATAATCACCCTTCACGGCAACGGGTTGCATATTCAGGTTCCGCGCCACGAATGTCAGGCGGATACTGTCATCCTTACAAATGCGCTCTTCCGTTTCGACAGACAAAACAAGCGAACGGTTGCCTGCTGACAGCGTGGTCACACTACTTTGTGTTTCACCGGCCTGGTTGGTTACAGAGGCTTCTATCTGATAGGTATAAAAACCGGCACTCTCCCCTTTCACACCTTGCAGGCGGACAGGAATAGAGAACATTCCGTCATCTCCTATCGTCACTGTGCCGGAAGCCAGTGAAGTGGAACTCTGCCCATAAGATCTCCACCACGAAAACAGACTACGGGTTACGGTATAGTTCAGTTCCAACCCTTGCAAAGGCACACCATTAAAGGAACTCACCGTACCTTTCACCTGTACGCTGTCTCCTACTTGATAGGAATCCTTCTGAGGATCAAAAACTATATCGAATGTAGGACGCTTATATTCTTCCACTTGTATAAATGCCCGGCCATCAGTTTCCTCAACTTCAATCGTGTAAGATCCATTCAGGCAGGCAGCAGGCAGTATAAACTCTGTGGTAAACGAACCAAATTCATTGGTACGGACTTTTTTCTCTCCAATATCATTACCATTCACATCCGAGAGCTCCACCGTATAAGTTTCATTTGGAAGAACCTTGGCGGTATCTCCCTCTTGGGCATAAGCTATACCTTTTATATAGATAGTCTGTCCCGGACGATATATGGAACGGTCCGTTAAAATCTTCACTTCATCAAACTCTTCATCTGTGCCATTCCAGACTCCATTAGAGCTATTATAAATACGCTGCAATGGCATTGCTGTATCAGTGCCTTTCGTAGCACTCAATGCACGGAATTGCTTAACCCACGGCATTACCACTTTGCCCGAAGCATCTGTAGTTTTCTGCTCCAGCACCTCATTGTTCTTTGTTCCGTAACTGGAATAGAAAGTAATCTGAGCATCTGCAATAGGCTTTCCAGTCTCAGCATCCAAAGCTACAACCTCAAAATCCTTATTCGATAAAGGTAAGGTCAACACCTTGAAGCGAGTAAGATAGAGATAGTTTTCAGCAGTTTTTCCTTTCTTGTCATCAGGTACAATCTGCATAACATAAACACCTGGTTCGCCGGGCATCAGCATGCTGTATGTACTATCTGCCGACTGGTAATTATCCGGGCGCAACAAAGAGAAGTGTTCTGCCTTCACTTTACGGGCATATTTCTTATAAAAAGAGGTATTGATCTGTGGCATATCAGTTTCCTCTTTCAATAAAGTAGTATGAAACAGGTTCACTGTAAATCCATCCAGATTACGATGGGTCACTCTCAATTTCAAAGAGTCACCGGGGTAAGTAGCCCTGCTTGCAGTCAGGTTAAGTTGAGGTTGCAATATGCTTTCTTTCAGTTCACGCAATGCGGATATGCGTTTGTAGTCAGGGTAAAGACTAATAGCCTCATCACAGGTTTGCAATGCTTCCGGGTATTTACGCATATTACGGTAATAACGGGCCTTAGCCAGATACGCCTCTGCACATACATCACGTTTAGCATAGTCTTTAATGATACGGTCTAATGCACGTAGATATTGGTTCGGTGCTTCGCTCTCACCTTCTTTTACAGCACGGGGACGAAGCAAGACATCTCCTTCACGGTTACGCCAAGCCATATAATCCAGCATAGTCAGTACGGCAGCATCTTCCCGATCAGGCATTTTCCGATAGGTATTTATCATCTGCCCATAAATGCCCATAATGTCTTTCTTCACCAAAGAATCCGTATCAAACCACGAGACTTTCTGTAAAGCATCGATAGCACGTGATGCCAGCAAATGATACATTTCATGATGGTAGTATTCACTTGCATCTCCTAAAATCACAAAAGGAATATAAGTACGTGAAGATGTCTTCAGTAACTCAGTAGAGTCTTTCAAGGCTTCACCGGTATATTTTATTACCTGATTCACAAACAAATTGGCACTCCATTCGCGGATATCCGCTGGTAAAGCCGTCTCTCCCAGATTAAGCGAAGTACGATTCCGCAATTCCCAGCGGTTATTATCTGCATAATTGGCATAGATATTCGCTACCAGTGAATTCAACACTGCACGGCTGACCGGATTTTGCTCATGCAACGCCCATTGTTCCAATCCTTTCAGATTGACATAGAAACTATCGGGCGTCAGTATATTCTGATACGTATTCCGGCACATATAGGCTTTAAGCATCTGCGGGGTATTCTTTTCGCGTTCCCCCTTCCGGAATATCTCATCCGTCAGCTTAATCACAGTTTGCGGCAAACTCTTTTCCTGTGCTTGCTCCACTTGCTTCCACAACTTATCAAACGACTGCGCATGCAGCACAGGCACACAGCCCCAAAACGCTGCCAGCAACACCAAACTACAAATTCTTTGAATTTTTTCCATGGATACTATTCTGTTAGTCTTTATACTAACAACAAAGAAAGGGAATAAAGTTTAAACAAAAGCTGTTTTTTATATAAAAAAGCTTTCAAAGGGATATAAAAAGAAGCGAGAAATACGTTTTCAAGACGTACTCCTCGCTTCATAAAGTTTAGTTCAAATGCTTTTTTACTTCTTCAGGGTATAACCCATCATCAACATCTCATTCCGACCTACTTCGGCGAGAATGTTTCTCCATGTTTTAAAAATCTTTTTTTTCATAACCTTAAAAATTAAACTAATACCTAAAAATCAAATACACACTCATAAAAAGGGGGTTAATAAATTGTAGAGTAACCCCAAACGTGCTTATCAGCTTCGCTGATGTGCTTAAAAATTTTCTTTAACATTTTCATTTTGTTATCCTCCTTAAAAATCTTGTTATCCTATTAAAATCATGTTTTATAACACAAAAATAATACCTTTGTTCGAAACTTCGAGCGATATATTACATAAAAGTATGTTTTATAACATATTTCTTGATCTACATCAAAAACAAGAAGATTAGACAAGAAGAAAATAAGCAAGAATGGCAGGAAATGAAACGAATGACAAGGCAGGAGACAAGATGGCAGAAAAAGAGTGAGGCCGCTTCCCACTGGAAACAGCCTCACACAACAACATTTTACTTTTCACGATGGTGAAAAAAAGGACTAGTCTTCACAGAGTAGTTGTATCAATTCTATTAGCTAATGCTTTAGTTCTTCCCCTTAACTGTTACCGGAATATCACACGTCACAACAGATACATTATCAAATGTAACCGTAGCTCTTACGGTCAAATTGTAGGTCTTTTGCAACTCAGCACCCTTATTATTCCAAGAAACGATACCGGTAGTTGTACCTACAGATAGTTCACCATAAGGATTTAAAGATTCCCAAGCATTATCCTTAACAAAAGCATAAGTAATGGTAGGCTCTGCTACTTTTAAGGCTTTACCAGCATCAGTGAATTCGAACTTATTAGTGGTAGTATTCCAATAATAAGCTTTCTGAATAGAGCCTACAGTAGTCATGACAGATACTGACGGAGCAGTAGCCCCAGTAACACCACCAATCTTGTTACCATCCAGCGTTACTTTTGCAGCAGTACCTGAAGTAAACGGATTTTCAAATATAATCCAATAGTTATAATTACACCATTCACTGTTGACCAACTTAGTTCTATAAGTCATATTATACGCTTCATATGTACCTTTCAGTTCATGATCCAACGCTACAGTCTGATCTGTACTAAATGTAGTCAAAGGAGTTACTCCTGTAGTGTTATTCACAAATTTGAATTCAAGACTTGAAATATTACCTTTCATTGTATAATAATCAAAGATTGTCTTTTTATCCGATGTTATTTCAAAGTGTTCACTTACAGCCAATGCCAATTGCCAGTTGCCATTAATCAATTGTCCTTTTGTCACAATACAATCCTTCAGGTCTGCTTTATTATCGTAATTTGTTACATGATAAGGTTCTGCATAATTAAAAGCTACACACTCTTCCTTCACATAGACCGTTTGCGTAAGAACGATATCACCTCTTGTCTTGATATCATCAGATTTAATTGTAAGAGTTACAATATATTCAGCTCCCAAACCATTCACATCCATATAGGTGTTTTCTGTTTTAATTCCGTTATATACACCAATCTTGATATTAGAAGTCTGCGTATCACCTTGATTCAATAAAACCTGAAAATCAAAACCTGCACCTCTATAAGAATAAACATCACCCATCAGACCATTACCACTAGTAACTACAACTTCACGACCTGTATTTTGTTCTTTCGTCGTCACCTTCACTTCATACGTATTAGTATTACCACCATAATAGTTCCAGAAAGTTTGTGAAGTCAAACCTGTATTACCGTAAAGGATGTTATTAACAGCTCTCCAATCCATTTCTCCGGCTACAGTACTCATAGTACCAGATTTCAGAGCATGATATTCATATTGCTTAGTAGCACTGATTTCTGCTGTAATAGGATCTGCATCTTCACCTGGTCCCGGATCATTCGCTGTAATCGACAGCTTAATATAAGAAGAAGCAACTAATTTGCGAACACCCGTATTAGATGTCATATATGCATCAACGCGAACAACCGGAGTACGTCCGATAGCCGGTGTCAAACCATTTTCAAGGTTTGCAGCATTAGCTTTAACAACACCATCACTCAATTCAACATACCATTGCTGATTCGTCTTCTGCGTATCATTTGATTTATACTCAGCAGGAAGACTGAATTCGTAGCTCATACCATAGAAACCAAGCTCGGTTAAGAATTTATCTGCATCTGAATAAAGACCTACATAATCTTTCAAGTCAATCTTATCATCATACTTAAATGAAAGATTGGCAGGGTCTTCAAGTTTTACAAAATCCTTAACAAAAGCATCATTTTCAGTAGCACCCTTAATACTTTTAATACGAGAATAGAATGTTTTTAAAGTTCCACCCACCGTAGCCATACTATCCACCAACAAAGGTTTAACAGGAACTGATTTTACATGAACATAGTCAGAAGTTACTGCATTTTGCCCTACCCATACCTGTAAAGCCACAATATCCTTTTTGCTACTGCTCTGCTTAGAAGCATTAATCGTAGCATTCAGTGTAGCAACTCCATTAGCAAACGTCGGTTGCCCTTTCACGTTCAGCAAATCAGCTTTATCACCAGCAACTGCACGTGTAGTAACACCACGATTCACAAAACTTGCAATCGCATCTTTCACATAAGCATCGTCAGGATTCAAGCGATAGAGCATAGCTACAACATTTGACTTATCCCAACTAGTTTGAGCAATCAGTTGCTTTGTGTTAGTATTATATTTAGTTTCATCCAAATAAGTTGCTAAATGATAAAAAGGATTGGTTGTTGTAGGATAAGCAACTTCTGAACTCATGACTTCAGGTATGAACGCCACAGATCCCAGTTGTTTTCCAACATAGATCACTACTGTTTGTGCATCACCATCTACTCCTGACAAAGTCAGTGTGTTTCCACTCAATACGGCACTAACTCCGGCAGCTTTCCAGCTTATCTGAGTAGCCTCGATCTTTTTACCATCTTGATAAATATCAAAGCATCCGGTTTCAACGTTAGGATAATAGTATTTACCATCTTTGCCGTCAATACCATCTTTGCCATCCTCACCATCTTTACCGTCCTCACCGTCTTTGCCATCTTCGCCGTTAATGCCATCTTTACCGTCTTCACCGTCAACGCCATCTTTACCATCAACACCGATAGCTTTATATTCTGTCTTTACGCCATCTTCATACCAATAGCCATCAACACCAATAGTCCATGCCACGGCATTCTTGCCGTCAACGCCATCTTTACCATCAGTACCATTCGTTCCATTTGCACCATCTTTACCATGGTTCAAAGTGTAAGACTTTCCATCACTCAACACAATAGAAATTCCATCATTTGTACTACTTACAGACGTAATAACGGCTCCCGACTTTATCAACGCTTGTAATTCGCCTAATGTCACATTGGTTGCATCAATCTGTTTTTGCAGACTGTCAATGTCATCATCGTAATCCTTACAAGACGTAAATGTCCCCGCAGAGCCAACCATTAAAGCCCCGAACAGGATTGCACTTAGAAATTTTTTGTTCATAATAAAAAACTTTAAATTTATAAATTTAAAAAAATAAAGAATAATAATAGTCTGATCAATAATCCTCATCTCATTATATACCGTTACTTTATAGGTAACGGAATTGTTGAATAAAAAGAGAAAACATACCAAAAAACTCTAGAAAAAGGCTTTTATCAGTCAAATAACATGTCGGGACATGAGAGAAATTACCTACCAAACTAATTTGCAAGAAAAGAGTACATAGAATAGAGTGAAAAAGAGGAATATTTAATAAAAACCACTAAAGAAAAATACGATATTTCACTGATAAACAATAACATATCCACAACGCATAAGCTATAAAAAAGGAAATAGGAGAAACAACCAGAGAATAATTCCCAGGAAATAAGCTGATTATTTGCATTTCTACAATGATCAAATATCAGCGTTTTATAATGAAATTCTATAAAATCCGACCCACTCTTTAGAAGACAGCAGCATACCCTTTCACAAAGGAGATAACTTCTTGATTAGCTTGATCTATCCTTTGATTTTGAAAAGGTTTCAAATAAGTTTCCGTAACCTTGATAGATGAATGCCCCATCGCTTCTGATATGATGCCCGGATGTATTTCACAATGATAAGCCATTGTCGCCCACGTATGGCGAATAGTATACGTACTTAGATGAGCATGACTTCCCATCCATTTCTTCAACACAGACAATTTATAATTAAAAGCCCTCAATGCCGATTGATATTCATGATAAGCCGTTTCTGTGCCTTCAGGACTGGATAGGAAAGAGAATAGGTAAGGAGAATTCTTATCTGTATTAGCCACCATCCGAATCAATCTCATAGCCTCAGGGGTCAACGCCACTGTCAATGATCGACCGGTTTTCCGACGACGGTATTTCAGAATATTATCCTGGATATCCGCTTTACGCAAATACACCAGATCAACAAATGGGATTCCCCGTAGCAAAAACATAAGCGCAAATAGTATCTTTGTTTTTTGTACGTCTAAAGGTAAAGTACCATTAATAGGTACTTTCTCTGTTTCATAAAGTAAATTTCCAATATCAGAAGCATCTAAAGATCTTCTCTGATCAGCACATACACTTGTATGTACGTGCCTGAAAAGCCTTGGTATGTACAAGGCATAACCATTATCTACTGCCCGGTTATAAACCGCTCGGAGCACCTTCATATAAGTAGATACCGTATTCCAACTACATCTTCGCTGGCGCAAATAAATTTCGAAGCGTTTCAAAAGGTTCGGATTCAATTTGCAGAACGGTATATCCTTATCATTATTAAATGCAGAGAAAGAATTCCGTGCGCTCCGGTATACATGTGCAGTGCCCCACTGACCATTAGCACGAAGTTCCAGAATAGTAGAGGATAGCATCTCCAATAATAATTTTTGTTTCATAATTGAATGTTTTTTGAATACAATTACTCTTTTTTTTAAGAATTATAGAAAAAAGAACAGCTTTATTTGCACATTTATGGAAAAACACTTATGTTTGCACCATATTTTGTGCCGTTACCTATAAAGTAACGGCATTTTTTTTAATAAAAATATCAAATAAAAAAGCGGGGAGAATGTTCAAAAAAAC